>VFQS010004046.1_pt1 | contig 10849 bp, 8 predicted proteins | sample 3512361 | NCBI WGS metagenome assembly VFQS01 (sample SAMN10412375, study PRJNA504923) | tailings metagenome | isolation source: Relicate 1 Philex TSF3 active mining | place: Philippines | reverse complement strand
ATCGTTTTTAAGGGACTGCATATCAAGAGTAAGCTGTTGCATTTTTTGTAAGTTCAATACAAAATCTAAATTAATAGCTAATTTGTCATTAATTTTATATTGAGGCATTAAACCTGCATTAACAAAAATAGCTAGGTCTCTTGTAACAGAGTTTAATCCTTTGCCTTTCTCGATAGTATTTACAGATGCGCCTGCACCCATGTGACCAAGAAGACCAAATTTATTAGAGAATTCTCCGAAATTCAAAAAACTTCTTAAATTCAAAAATCCATTTAACGAAAAGGAATAAAAATTAGTACTTATTTCATTTGTTTTAGACTTACCAGAGAAATTATTGTAAGCCAAATTTGCAGAAATACCAAAGTCACGATTTAACATAACACGATATCCTAAGTTCAAAGAAAGTGGATCTAAATATTTCCCCTCGTAACCTACACCAGACCCAGGAGAAAGAATATTAGCTACTCCAACACCAAAATCAATTGATTTATTGTTGAAAATAGAATCTTGTGCATGTGTTAGTCCTGAGATTAACAAAGCTACAGAAAGAATAATTTTTTTCATAAAATACTTAAAATCTAAAATTTCAAAACAAAACTACATATTTTTTTGAATAAAAGAGTCTATTCTTGTCAAAAAAAAAAAATTAAGAAATTTTTAAGTATTGATTTGAATTACAAATTTTTACTTTAACCAAATAAATATTAGAATTAAAAATTTCTTTAATTTTATGCTCATTATACATAGTTATGATTATTCCATATAACAAAACTCCTATTTGGATTATTTTATTAATTGATTCATTATTAATAATTTCATCTATATTATTATCTTATTATATACGATTTGAATTTATTTTCAGACAGATTAAAATTGAAATTACCGAAAAATATTTAGCCCAAACAATTACATTCATATTTTTAAAATCTATTTTTTTTATTTTTTTCAAAGTTCACAAAAGCATTGTTCGACACACTTCAATTCATGATGTTAAAAAGATATTTTACTCAATATTTTCAGCGACAATTACAGGAATCATTTTAAATGCTATCTTCTTCATATTAAGCAAACCATATTTTTTACCTTTCTCCATTTTAATTATTGATCTTCTATTTAGTGTGTTTTTAATTCTTGGTGTAAGATTTATGGTCAAAATATTCTTTCTAGAAAGTTCAATTAATCCAGTAAATAAGGAAAAGAAAGAAAATATTTTAATCTATGGAGCAGGTGTTTCTGGACTTATAACGAAAAGAACTATTGAAAAAGATTCAAATTCTTCCTATAAAATTAATGGATTTATCGACGACTCACTAAAACTTAAAAATACTCGTTTACAAGGGATTAAAATTTACCATACTAAGGAATTAAAATTATTATTGAAAAAACATCAAATAACTAGTATTATCATAGCAATACAAAATCCTGACACAAGTAAAAAACAAGAAATTATAGACCTCTGTATAAAAAATTCTATAAAAATATTAACAGTTCCTAGTTCTAAAAAATGGATTAATGGAGACTTTTCAACTTCACAAATTAAAAATATAAATATTGAAGATTTACTGGGGAGAAACCCTATATACTTAAACCCAGAAAAAATAAATATTCAGGTTAACAATAAAATTATTTTAGTTACTGGAGCTGCTGGCTCAATCGGAAGCGGAATAGTAAAACAATTAGCTAATTATACCCCACTTAAAACAATTCTACTTGATCAAGCTGAATCATCTTTATACGAATTAGAACAAGAATTAATTGTTAATTTCCCAAAATTCAACTTTGAAATAGTAGTAGGTGACATAAGTAATAAAGTAAGAATGGAGAGACTTTTTGAACATTTTAAACCGAATTTACTCTTCCACGCTGCTGCTTACAAACACGTCCCGCTTATGGAGGATAATCCCTCTGAAGCTGTATATACAAATATTTTAGGAACGAAGAATCTTGTTGATTTATCAGTTAATTATTCAGTAGAAAAATTTGTTTTAATTTCAACAGATAAAGCAGTGAATCCTACAAATGTAATGGGTGCCTCTAAAAGAATCGCAGAAATTTATGCTCAAAATTCTTCAACTGAAAAAACTAAGTTTATTACGACTAGATTTGGGAATGTACTAGGATCAAACGGATCTGTTATCCCCCTTTTTAAAAAACAAATTGAACAAGGAGGGCCAATAACAATCACAGATAAAAGAGTTACTCGATTTTTTATGACTATACCAGAAGCTTGTCAATTGGTTTTAGAGGCTGGAGCAATGGGGAATGGTGGAGAAATCTTTGTTTTCGATATGGGACAACCAATTAAAATTGAAGATCTCGCAAAGAAAATGATCAAATTATCAGGACTTCAAGAAGGTAAAGACATTGAGATAAAAGTAACAGGCTTAAGACCTGGCGAAAAACTTTTTGAAGAATTACTATCTAAAGAAGAAAATACTATACCAACTCATCATCCAAAAATATTAAAAGCAAAAATAAGAAGTAGTGATCAGGATTTAAAAATTGAAATACAAACCTTAATTGATCTCTTTAATTCTCAAAATAATTTAGAAATCGTGAAACTAATGAAAAAAATCGTACCAGAATTCAAAAGTAATAACTCTGAGTACGTTATACTTGATTAAATGTCTGTTAAAAACTTAATTTTAAAACCTAGGTTTAAAGATTGTGATTTAATGGGCCACGTTAACAATGCAAACTATTTAACCTATGCAGAAGAAGCTAGAATATTTTTTTTAAATCAAATATTACCTAAAAATTGGGACTGGAATAAAAACGGTATCATAGTTAAAAAACATGAAATTATTTATTTTGAACCTATATTTTTTGATCAAGAAATTGAAATCGAAAGTAAAATAACTGAAATAAATAAAACTTCTTTTAAGTTAGAACACATTCTAAAATATCAAAAAATAACAAAATCAGTTATAACATCAATTCTTGTCTATTATAACTACATTGATAAAGAAAAAAAAAATCTTGATGAATTAATTTTAAATTTCATAAACAAATGACTCGATCTTTAATTTTTATATATTTTTTATTACCAAACTTTTTTTTATTTGGTCAAATACAAAAAAATGAAAAACCGAAGTGTTATGAACTTGGAAATAAACAAAGAAAATATACAGATTGGGAATGTGGAAAAACGCCGGGTATAGTCAATTGTAATGAAAAAATAGACTTTGATGAAAGAACTAGAACTTTTCTTTCTATGTCTGGCGGAAAACCCTTTACTGGAATGTGTGAAACATGTTTCGAAAATGGAATTAGAGAGAGAAAAATTACATTCATAAATGGAAAAGAACATGGTATTGATACGACAAAATATATTTCTGGATGTCCAATGGTTGTACGAAATCATATTAATGGATTAGAAAATGGTAGTTGGACTTATTATTATGACAGCACATCGAATGTCGCATGGGAAATGAACTTTCTTCTAGGAAAAAAACATGGAAAACATGTTTATTTCAGTAATCAAGGTGATACAACCTTATACGAAAACTATAAAAATGATATTCTAGATGGTGTGAAAAGAACTTTTTACAAAAATGGTAAAATACACAACCACATAAATTATAGTAATGGAATCATACATGGTGTTTTCATAAGCTACAGTAAAGAAGGGAAATTACTTGAAAAATTAAACTACAAAATGGGTAAAAAAGATGGACTATTAACTTATTTTTATGATGATGGAATATTGCTCAAAACAGAAAACTGGTCAAATGAAGTTAAAAATGGTGCTTTCACAACATATTATCATCAGGGCTTTGTTCAAACATTAGAAAATTATAAAAAGGGAATAAAAGAAGGTTGGTTTGAAGAATACTACAATAACAAAAGAATGAAAATTAGATCTTTATATAAAAAAGGAGTATTAATTGAAGAACATGAATTCAATGAAAAAGGAAAAGAAATTCGCACTTTTCCGGAGGTAATAAAAGAAAAAGAAAGCGAAGACGATGATATTGAGGTTGAAATTGATAAAAATTCAAAAAAGAAAAGTAAAAAGAAAAAAGATTAAATCTATTTTCTTTTTAAATCACCTTTCTTCCATGCATCAACAAATTGACTCCAAGCTACCGGATTAAAAAGATTATTAACAGGACTTTGACCCATTGTATATAATTTTGTATACTGCTGATTTCTTTGCCATGAATATGTTGATGAAGCATCACCATCTATAATATTTGCTAAATAAGCTAAATTAGATCCCGATAACATTTTTTGAGCTCGTCTGATTGCATCATCATAAGGTTGCATTTCGATAAAAGCTCTAGCAAAATCTTCTTTTGAAGGCCAAGGATATATCGTAATAACTGGGGGATTTATAGAATCTAGATTTAAAATATGAATAATGGAATATCGATCATCTATCAGAGTATCAGGTACAATATAAGATGAATTTTTATAACCAAATCTATTAAAAATAATCGTATCGCCAGGTAAAACAACTGTAGAAAAGTAGCCGTAAACATCTGACAAACTTCCTCTTTTAACTGTTCTATTGTAAACTGTTGTGTAAGAAATAGGTTTTAAACTATCTGAATTGACAACTACGCCAGAAAGTTGAATCAACTTAGGCTTTTTTTGAGATTTAACCTCAAAATGAACTAAAGCCAAAATAAAAAATATGAAAAAACACTTCTTCATCTTTATAAAAATAATAAAAAAATAACCAAACTGTTTTTAAATATTGTTAAAATATAAAAGGCTTGAATTTTATTAATAAATTTGTGAGAATTTATACCAATATAGATTCATTTATGGCTTTATCTAGTCTTAACACAGTAAAAGAAGGTTTAACATTCGATGATGTACTTTTAGTTCCCTCTTTTTCTAAAGTATTACCCAAAGATGTTATTTTAAAAACTAAAATCACAAAAAACATTCAGCTTAATACACCGATAGTTTCAGCTGCAATGGACACTGTCACAGAATCAAGTTTAGCAATTGCTATTGCTCAACAAGGAGGGATTGGAGTTATTCACAAAAATATGTCTATTGAAGAACAAGCTCTAGAGGTAAAAAAAGTAAAACGTTCTGAAAGCGGAATGATATTAGATCCAGTTACTTTATCTGAGAATGCAAATGTTGGTGATGCACTTCAAATAATGAAAGAATATAAAATTGGAGGTATTCCTGTTGTTGATGATAATAAATTGCTTAAAGGTATTGTTACGAATCGAGATTTACGTTTTGAAAAAAACATTTCAAAACCGATCAATGAAGTTATGACTAGTAAAAATTTAGTCACAGCAAAAGATGGTACTGATTTAACTACTGCTGAAGGTATTTTACAATCTAATAAAATTGAAAAATTACCTGTTGTAGATTCAAACAATAAACTAGTTGGCTTAATTACTTATAGAGACATTATTAAGGTAAAACAATATCCTAATTCTTGTAAAGATTCATTTGGAAGATTAAGAGTTGCAGCAGCGGTTGGTGTAACTCATGACACAATTGAAAGAGTTGATGCTCTTTATGACGCTGGAGTTGATGCTATTGTTATTGATACTGCCCATGGTCATACTGAAGGTGTTGTAACTAAATTAAAGGAGGTAAAACAAAAGTATCCAAAATTAGAGGTAATTGTTGGAAATATAGCTACAGCTGAAGCAGCTAAATATCTAGTAGATGCAGGTGCAGATGCTGTTAAAGTTGGAATTGGACCTGGATCAATTTGTACAACTAGAATAATCGCTGGTGTTGGTGTTCCACAATTGACAGCAATAAATGATGTTGCACTTGCCCTAGAAGGTACAGGTGTACCTGTAATCGCTGATGGAGGTATCAGATATACAGGTGATATAGTTAAAGCAATAGCTGCTGGTGCTGATACAGTAATGATTGGTTCTATGTTTGCTGGAGTTGAGGAATCACCAGGTGAAACAATAATTTACGAAGGACGAAAATTCAAAACGTATAGAGGAATGGGGTCTTTAGAAGCTACGCAAAAAGGATCGGAGGATCGTTATTTCCAAGATACCGAAGATGATGTTAAAAAACTAGTTCCAGAAGGAATCTCAGGCAGAGTCCCTTACAAAGGAAACTTATTTGAAGTTGTATATCAAATAATTGGTGGATTAAGAGCAGGTATGGGTTACTGTGGTTCACCTACAATTGATACATTAAAAGGATCAAAATTTGTAAGGATAACAAACGCAGGAATGAAAGAATCTCATCCTCATGATATTACAATAACAAGAGAGGCTCCAAATTATAGTATTAAATAATTATGAAAAAAATTGTTTTACTAATAATCGTTTTATTCAACATATACGTTATTTTTTCACAATCAAAAGAAGTTGCTTTAGAAATAAATGGTAAGCCAATTTATAAACAAGAATTTCTTCAGATTTATTTAAAAAATAATAACAATCCGAAATTTGATAAAAAATCAATTGATGAATATTTAGACTTATTTAAAAAATTTAAATTAATAGTTATTGAAGCAGAAAATTTGGGATATGACACATTATCAAAATTAAAAGCTGAGTTAAGTGATTATAGAAAAACACAATCAAAAAAGTATTTATATGATAAAGAAGTAAATAATAAATTGGTTGAACAAGCTTATGATAGACTTAAAAAAGAAATCAGAACTTCACATATTTTGATTAATATTAAATCTAATAATCCAGTTGATACTTTAATGGCGTATAATAAAATTAGCGATCTAAGAACTAGAATCATTAATGGAGAGGATTTTAATTTATTAGCTAAAGAATATTCAAACGATCCTTCAGCTGCATTGAACTATGGCGATATTGGATATTTTACAGCTTTGCAAATGGTTTATCCTTTTGAAGAAGCTGCTTTCAACCTTAAAATTGGTGAAATTTCATCGGTAGTTAGAACTAAATTCGGTTATCATTTAATTAAATTAACAGATCAAAGACCAGCCAGGGGTACAATAAAAGTTGCTCACATAATGATTTCAGTAAAAAAAGATGCTGCTAAAGAAGAGTTAGAAATAGGAAGAAAAAAAATTAATGAAGTATACGAAAAACTAAAAAAAGGTGAGAATTTTGAAGATTTAGCAAAAAATTTCTCAGATGACCCTAGAACAAGTGATAAAGGGGGGGTACTTCCAGAATTTGGAAGTGGATCAAATATAAGAATGGTTAACGAATTTGAAAATGAAGCATTTAAATTAAAAGAAAATGGTGAATTTTCATACCCATTTCAAACAGACTTTGGTTTTCATATTGTTAAAAGATTAAACCATAAAACTATAGGATCGATTGAAACCATGAGGAAAGATATTGAATCAAAATTAGAAAAAGACGAAAGAAATACGTTAACCAAACAACCTTTTATAAAAAAACTAAAAGAAGAATACAACTATAAATTGGAAGATAAAAAATCACTAAAATGGTTTGTGAAAAATATAGATTCAAACTACTATAAAGGAATTTGGAATTATGACAATTTAAAATCTGATAGAGTAATTTTTTCAATTACAGATAAAAAATACACTCAAAAAATGTTTGCTAATTACTTAAAAACTAATTTTAGAATAACTAAACAAGATAATAAAACATTAATTTCTAAACAGTACGAAAATTGGGTAAACTCTGAAATTTTAAAATACGAAGATTTAAATTTAGAAAGAAAATATCCTGAATTTAATTCTCTAATGCAAGAACTACATGATGGTGTCTTGAAATTCGAAATCATGTCAGATAAAGTTTGGAATAAAGCAGCTAGAGATACTTTGGGGCTAAATGAATTTTATAAATCAAATATTAAAAACTATCAATGGAAAGAAAGATATGACGCAGTAGTATTTGAATGTTTAGATAAAAAAATAGCTCAAAATGTTACTAAAATACTAAAAATAAACGACTCTATAAATTCAAAACATGTTTTACAAATCGTTAATAAAACGTCAGAATTTAATGTGAATGTAAAAACAAACAGATATGAAATTGATGAACTAATTTATACTAAAGGAAGAAAAATGATTAAAGGTATAAATCCAATCATAGAATTTAACAACAAATTTTATGTGATTAAAATATCAAAATTCATTTCTCCTGAACCTAAAACTATAAAGGAAGTAAAAGGTATATTACTAAATGATTATCAAAATCATCTTGAACAGGAATGGATTAAAGAACTAATGAAGAAATATTCAATTAAAATAAATGAAGAAGTTATATATAACTTACAAAAATAAAATATGAAAAAATATTTAATAATTCCAATTATTTTAATCGTTTCTTTCATAAGTAATGCTCAACAATCTAAATCTATTGACAAAATTGTAGCGTATATTGGTGATCAAATCATTTTGAAATCAGATATAGAGAACACTAAAATACAACGACTTCAAGATAATGTGAACAATATGAGTGATTGTGAAATCATCGATCAATTAATAATTGAAAAATTATTATTAAACCAGGCTGAATTAGATAGTATTAAAATCAGTGACGCTCATGTTGATGGTGAGATGGAAAATAGATTACGTATAATAGAAAATCAAATAGGAAGTAAACAAAAACTCGAAGAATTTTATGGGAAGACTACAACTCAAATAAAAATCGAGATGAAGCAAGCTATAAAAAATAAATTACTTTCTGAGGAAATGAAAAGGAATATTACCTCATCTATTCAAATTAGCCCAAAAGATATCGAAAAATATTTTAATAATTTACCAAAAGATAGCATACCCTATATTAATACAAAATTATCATTTCAACAAATTGTAATTTTTCCTAAAATAACACAGCAGGATAAAGAAATTACTTTTAAAAAGTTAAATGATATAAGAGAGTCTATTTTAAACGGAAAAAGCTTTGAAAGCCAGGCAAGACTCCATTCTCAAGACCCAGGATCAGCTTCTCAAGGAGGAACTATTTCTGCATCTAGAGGAATGATGGTACCCCAATTTGAATCAACTGTTTATAATCTAAAGCCGGGCGAAATAAGTAAAGTTATTGAAACGGATTATGGTTATCATATTATACAACTTGTTGAAAGAAAAGGAGATGATTATACTTGTAAACATATTTTACTTATACCCGAATTCAATAGAGAAAGCCTTAATACTGCATCAAATCAAATAGAAGAATGTTATTCCAAACTTAAGGAGAATCAAATCACATGGAATGATGCGGTAAAAAAGTATTCTAATGATAATAATACAAAAAATAATTACGGAATTATTACCAATCCAATTTCAGGCGAACAGACCTGGAGTTCAGAAGATTTAAATCAAATTGATCAACAAATCTACTTACTTACTAGTTCATTAAATAAAGGAGAATTAACAAAACCTACTTTATATTTTGATATTTTTGAGAGAAAACAAGGTATACGTATCGTTAGGTTGATGGATAGATTACCTCAACATGTAGCAAACCTCAAAGATGATTATGTTTTGATACAAAAAGCTACTGAAAATTATAAAAAACAAATAGCAATAAAAAATTGGGTAATATCAAAAATAAGTAACAATTACATTCAAATTGACACCGATTATAGAAATTGTTCTTTTATATTCCCTTGGAAAAAATCTTAATAAATGGAAGACGTATTGATTGCTGAAAATTTCAAAACAGATTTTGCTAATCTTAAAAATGAAATTCATAAAACCATTGTTGGACAAGATGAGATAGTTAATCAACTATTAATCTCAATATTTTCAGGTGGACATGCCCTATTAATAGGGGTTCCTGGTTTAGCGAAAACTCTATTGGTAAATACGATTTCTAAAACGCTGGGTCTTTCTTTTAATAGAATCCAATTTACTCCTGATTTAATGCCTTCTGACATAATCGGAACTGAAATTTTAGATGAAAATAAAGTATTCAAGTTCGTTAAGGGGCCAATATTTCACCACTTACTATTAGCAGATGAAATAAATAGAACACCACCCAAAACACAAGCAGCACTTCTTGAAGCTATGCAAGAAAAATCAGTTACCTCAGGTGGAAAAACATATCAATTACCAAAACCTTTCTTTGTTTTAGCTACACAAAACCCAATAGAACAAGAAGGAACTTATCCTTTACCTGAAGCTCAGCTTGATAGATTTATGTTTAACATTTGGGTTGATTATCCTACCTATATCGAAGAGATTGCCATCGTTAAATCGACAACTAGTAACATAAAGATTGAAGTAAATCAAATTCTAAACGAGGAGAAAATCATACAATATCAAGACTTAGTTCGAAAAATACCCGTATCAGATAATGTACTTGAATATGCTGTTAAATTGGTGAATAGAACAAGGAAAAATGGGGAATATGCGAATGAAATTGCTACGAAGTATATTTCATGGGGCGCAGGACCACGTGCATCGCAAAACATTATTCTAGCTGCTAAATGTCATGCACTAATAAAAGGAAAACTTTCACCGGATATTGAAGACGTAAAAGCAATTGCAAAACCAGTTTTAAGACACAGAATCGTGGCAAATTATAGAGCAGAAGCAGAAGGTTTTACAATTGACCGTATCATTGATAGCTTACTCTAATTAACATTTTTTCTTTTATAAGTAAATTTTAGTCTTTTAAAATTTATACACTGTAATTATATTTTTGCAATATATGGAAGAAAATAAAGCCATACTTGCATTAATACAACTTTTAGAGGATCCTGATGAAAATGTATTTCATCACGTATATCAACAATTATTAGCATATGGAACGAAGGTAATTCCAATTTTAGAGTCAAGTTGGGAGCTTGATGTTAAGAACTTAGAACATCAACGAAGGATTGAGCAACTGATTCATGAAATCCAATTTTCAGAAACACAATCAAAACTTTTAAATTGGAAAAATACTGAAGAAAAAGATTTAGTAGACGCTTGGATAATTATCACCAA
>VFQS010004044.1_pt1 | contig 10857 bp, 10 predicted proteins | sample 3512361 | NCBI WGS metagenome assembly VFQS01 (sample SAMN10412375, study PRJNA504923) | tailings metagenome | isolation source: Relicate 1 Philex TSF3 active mining | place: Philippines | reverse complement strand
ATAGTGAAAAAAATAAATTATGTAAAGTAGATTTCGATAAACTTGAAAATAATTTATATTTAAAAATTGGTGCACAGGTTATGCTTACTACTAATATTGATATCGAATCAGGTTTAGTAAATGGAAGCAGAGGAGTAGTTGTAAAATATAATTCAGGAGTTTTAACGGTAAGATTTTTAAATGGTATGGAGATGGAATTTTCTAGACATCAATATACAGTAGAAGAAGATGGAAAAGTAATGTACAAAATGGACCAATATCCATTTATTTTAGCATATGCTTTAAGTATTCATAAAGTTCAAGGATGTACTCTAGATTATGCTATTATTGACATTGGTCATAGTATTTTTGAAGAAAATATGAGCTATGTAGCTTTATCTCGTGTAAGAAATTTAAAAGGTTTATTTTTATTAAACTTTCAACCTTATAAAATTATGCCATCAAAAGAAGCCTTAGAATTTTATGAATCACTATAAAATATTTTTATATTTTATAAATATATATAAATGACATATTACAAATTCTTTAAATATAAATTATTACCCAATTTATTTTGATAACGGAAAAGCAGAACCTTCGGTAGGAAGTACTACTGTAAATTATAGCGATATTTATTTTAATTAATTTCTTTATTTCTTTCGTCAAATATTATATCAATATAATTAGACATATCTTTCACTTTCTCTATAATAAATCCTTCATTTTCTGGATGAAGAATTACCAAACACATTTCAGATACCTTCATATCATATCTTGTTTCTAATATTCTTTTATATATATTCAATTGTATAGAATAATGAATGTAATTACAATGAGGAAGATCTGACAATTTATTTAAACCTTTTTCAAAATCGTTAATTTTTTTTAATTCTTTTATTCTTTTCCAATCATATAGAGCAAATGTTCCGTCATCTTTCTTATATAGCATATCTATTTGGCCTGCTAAATCTAAAGAACCGTCAAAAATAGACCATTCAGTTCTATAAGGTTCATAATTTATATTTTTATTAAATTCTAAAAAATATTGGAATTCAGTTATTTTTTCGTCTTTTTCTTCATTATGTATTAAATTATAATAGTTTTCAATCATTTTATGAAGTTTTGTTCCATTTCCTGATGCATTCTTTCCATTATCTGACCATATTTTTTTTATATCTTGATCAGACATATTAGGATATTTTTCTTTTTTATTTTTCATAAGTTTTAAGACTTTATCTGCGTCAAATTTTGGAAAATGATGATGTATTAATGTAGTTACACTTATAATACCATCAGAACTTCCATCTATGTAATATGTGTGAGTTGTTTCATCAAAAGATATTCTTTTATCTCTATCGTGCTTATTTTTTTGTAATAACATAATATATTAATAATATTATATATATTTTTTTTATTTATAAATATTATATAAATATGATTACAACATTTATATATAAAAGTAAAAATTCAAATACTAAATATTATGGTAAATATATAGGATTTATACCAGAAGATTATGAAGAAGGATTAGATAGAGAAATTGCTAATATTGTATATAAAATATTGAAGGATATTTTATTAATAAATGATATAGAAGATTTGGTAATTGGGATATTAAGTTTTAATAGAGATAGTTATGATTATTTCTCAGAAAAAGAGGCAGATATTTTTGATTTATTATATTGCAAATGGTCATATGAATCAACAGAAATTTATATTGGGGGTAAATTAATAAAAATATAACATTTTATCATCATGTAAAGAATTATAGACATAAGGTGAAAAATATCCATTATATTCTAGCCAAGCCCAAAAATTGACTTCCCATACTAATACTTTTTTTTCTTTCAAAAAGTCAACATAATATTTTTTATAACAATTTATAAAATTTAATAAAGAGTCTTTATCTCCAATAAAAAATCCTCCACAAAATCTCCAACATATTTTTTTATAAATAAAATTTATATTAAAATCTTTTTCCCAACATCCAGGAAAAGCTAATATTTTTTCTTTTAAAGGATTTTTGCTTGAATTATATAAATTTTCTAAAGTCACGTTTGATTTTATTATATGACATATTCCAAAATCAATCCAAGCGAAATGAGTTGTATTAAAAGGATTTAATTTTATTGCTAATTCGATAAAATCAATCTTTGAATTCATTGCAATCATATAATTATATGTATCTTTATAATTTGATCTAATTTCTGGTAAAAGTAAGTCATTAACTTCTTTGGTACGCTTGCTTACCCACGTATCAAATAAATTAATAGAAAAGGGTTCTAAATAAATATTTGAATAAAATTTACATATTTCTTTTAAGTTATTCATATATTTTTCACTTGAAAATAAGCATATTGATATACCACTTGATGCTAATTTTTCAAAATTATTGAAATATGTTTGTGTAGTTTTTAAATTTTCATTATTTCTATCTTCTTCTAAATCTAGAAATGCTGAAACAAATGTTATAAAAGTCATTTATAACATATTAATTATTTTTAAATATATAAATGATATCTTATATTATTATTTATAAACCTCAACATAAAATGGTTATTTATGAATCACAATATATAACATTTAAAAAAGCATTATCAATATTAGAAAACAAAAAAGCTTATATCTTTAAATACAATAACAATAATCATATATTATACTTAAATTATCCTTTAGAAAGATATTACGATAATACTAAAATTAATACTATTGATGATAATAATACTGAAGAAGATGTTGAAAGTTTCGAATATATAGAAGTTCGTTTAACCGAACATTATCCTTGTTTAAGAGTTGGTATAAATGTAGGTGAATTATAAAATTGAAATTATATATTATATAATATATAATTTTCTAAAATAATTATGGAGGATATTAAAGATATTGAAGATTTAAAAATCAATGAATCAAAACTTATCGATGAAAAAAAAATAAAGTCAATTATAGATTCTTTAATCAAAGAAACAAAGGATATTAAAGACTTGAAAAATATTGAGAATATATCTAAAAATATCCATAAAAGATATAAACATTTTGTCAATAAAAATCAATTGAGATATGTATTTGAAAAATATTATACAAACTGTAATTCATACAACCCTTTACTTTTAAAATATATGATTAAAAGAGAGATGCGATCTAGATCGGGAGTTTTGGTTTCAACTATTGTATTAAAACCTGATGTATTTAGTTGTCCTAAGAAATGCTCTTACTGTCCATCTGAAACTGATATTTATGGAAATCCTACTCAACCAAAGTCTTATTTATCATCGGAACCTGCTATGCTTAGAGCTTTAGAATATAATTTTGATGTTAAAGGACAAATACACGATCGTATTAATTGTTATATTAAACAAGGAAATATACAATCACTTGATTCTTCTTTTTCTTATAAAATGGAAATTATTTTATCAGGAGGAACTTGGGAGAGTTATCCTTATGAATATAGAAATCAAGTAATGAAAGAAATTTATTGGGCTTGTAATACCTATAATAATAATAGAGAAGTCTTAAGTATTGAAGATGAAATTTTAATTAACGAAAAATCTCAATTCAGAGTAATTGGTTTAACTATTGAAACTAGACCTGATTTTATCACAAAACAATCTATTAAAGATTATAGAAGATGGGGTATTACACGTGTTCAAATTGGAGTACAACATTATGATGATTCTATTCTTGATTTTATAAAGAGAGAATGTTACACTTCTGATACTATTAATGCTATTAAAATGTTAAAAGAATGTGCCTTTAAAGTAGTTTGTCATTTAATGCCAGATTTACCAGGATCTTCTCCAGAAAAAGATATATGGATGTTTGATAATTCAATTTTTAACCCACTTTTACAATTTGATGATGTAAAAATTTATCCAACAGCAATTTGTAAATCTCACGACCCTAATTATATTGTTAAATCAGATATATCTGATTGGTATAACGAAGGATCTTATATTCCATATGCAGAAAAAAATTTAAAAGACTTGATTGATGTTTTAAAATATTATAAAGTTAATGTTCAACCTTGGGTACGTATTCAAAGACTTGTCAGAGATATACCTAAAAAATCAATTGAAGCTGGATATGAAAAAATTAGTAATTTACGTCAAATAATTCAAGATGAAATGAAAAAAGAAGGAAAAAAATGCAATTGTATTAGATGTTTTGAAATTGATGACAATGAACCATTATATCCAACTTTAGTAGTAAGAGAATATGACGCATCTTATGGAAAAGAATATTTCATATCAATTGAAGATTTTGATTATTTGGGGTTATCATATATTTTTTATTTAGTAAAGTATCATTTCTTTAAATATTTTGGAATTTATACATTTTGGTCAGGAAATAATACACGAAAATCTATTATTGGATTTTGTAGATTAAGAATTGATAACAATCCTGGAGGAGGTTATATTAAAGAATTAGAAAATTGTGGACTAATTAGAGAAGTTCACGTTTATGGAAGTTCATTAAAAATAGGTTCTCTTTTAGAAGATAAAGAATCGCAACATTCACAACATAAAGGATATGGAAAATTATTGGTATCGACTGCCGAAAAAATTATTTTGAATAATGGGTTGACTAAATCTTCAATTATTGCAGGAGTAGGAACAAGAGAATATTACAAAAATAAATGTGGTTATCATTTAGAAGGTACATATATGGTTAAGAATTTATATAACAAAAACAATTTACTAGAATTTTTTATTTTTACTGTATTATTATTCGTATTTCTTTTTATTTTTAATCCATTTTAACAAAATTATAATAATATTATATTATTATAATCTATAATTTATTTAATAAATGATTTAAACATTTTTTTGCATTTAAATTATACATCCAAAATAAAGGTAAAGAATGTATAGAACTGTTATATACATATAGTACACAATTTTGATTTAATGAATAAATTTTATAAGAATCATAAATAAATAATTCATTTCTACTTGCAAATATAATCATATTTTTAATTTTTTCGATATTTGTTATATCTATTTTATGAGATATACTATTAAATATTTTTTTAACTAATATTTTGTTAAAATTTATATCGTCTTTATTGTTTTCATACATGTAACTAGAACAAGACAAATCAAATACAGGAGATATTAAGATAACCTTTGTAGAATCTTTTATATTTTTTATATTAAGAGATAAATATCCTCCAGCTGAATCTGCTATAATATTAGAAAAGTTTTCTAAACTATAAATATAATTTATCTCGTCAATTGCTTTATTTATATTATTTTCAGGATATAAACTATACAAAGGAAACCATATTTCACAATTACATTTTTTAGAAATTTCTAATAAAAATGAACGAAATGACATATAATCTCCTGATATAAATCCGCCACCATGTATATAAAGTATTTTCTTAGTTTTAGAACTTATGTTTGTATTATTTTTATTATATATCTTAAATACCTTAATATTATTTATCATAATCATTTTTTCATAGCTTTTTAGTTCCTCAAAATCATAATTAATTATTCCCATTATAGGAAGCCTAATAAATGATAAAGATAAAAAATCAAATTGTATAAATCTAAAAATATAAAAAACGCTTTCTAAGTTTCCTGTTATATATAATAAGAATTGAAATATGAATTTTATAAATAATATATATATAAATAAAGGTTTAATAAACCATAAATAATTACTTATTAAAGAGTAATAAAAACTCATATTTAATTTCTAATTTATGTTTATAAATTAGAATTTTTAAAAAAAAAAATATATATATATATATAAATGAATATATACGTAAGCAAAAGCAAAGGTTCGGATACAAATGAAATATTGAGAATGAAACGTATATTGAAAATTTATCTATTAATAAAAAAGTTAATTTAGTTGGACAAAGTAGAGATTCTTTGATTATTCAATCAAGTGAAAGTTTTAGTCTTCCAACCATTACGTTAATGGATGGATCAAGTGGGTCTTCTATAAAAAATATGACAATAAAAGGAAGATTTTCAAGCTTATCTACTACAGGATCTGGAAATGATACAAATAATGATAGTGTATTATATTTTTCAGGTTTAGTTGTAAATGATATTAATTTGGATAATTTAAAAATTACAAGAGGATCTAATGGAATATCTATAAATAGTCAAAGCGCGAATAACTTTTCAATAAAAAATTCTATAATTACCGAAAATGAAGGAAATGGAGTTAGAATTGCAAGTAATGTTTCTTATATGGATGGAATGAAAATATCTTGGTGTACAATTAGTAATAATAATAGATGTGCTATATCATCAAATCCTTCAGGAAGCTATAGACCTTATTGTACAAATTACATAATTGAGAATACTACTATTGATAATAATAATATATTAACAGTTAATAATTCTCATGATTTATCTATATTTGGATTTAATGGAAATTTAAGATTGAAAGATATAACAATAAAATGTAATCATTTAAGCAATAAACAAAAAAATGGATCAAGTCTAACATCTGGAGGATGGGGTCTTATTATATATGGAAGTAATGCAAATGGTATATATCCTTCTGGTAATATAAATTTAACAAATGTAGTGATGAGTGGAACAGTTATTAAATCTGGTTTTGGAATAGATAGATATAGTTCTGTTGCTTTATCTGTATATGCATTTTCTTTAAAAAATTTAAAAGTCAATGGAGCAAATCAAAGTTGGTATCAATTAAATATAGGAACACCTACAGGATCTATAAATTTAAAAAATACACAATTTACAACATTAGTAAATAATAATGTTGGAAATATTTATGCACAACAATGTCTTATTTTTGATGTTAATAATGGATCATACTTAGATAAATCAATCCCATCTCAATTAGAACAAATAAATTTTCAAATATTTGATAAAAATGATATGGCTAGTCTTGGAACGGTAGTTTTAGATTATAATTATTTTATATCGGCAGAAGAATTTAAGGGAGTTCATCCACTTGATTTAGAAGAACAATATGGATTAACAGGAAACGATTTAAAAGTTACAGTTTTAATTGAAAATCTTGACAAATTTTCTAAAATTGCTAACTCAAGCTTTTCAAAATTTGAAATTACTAAAAATATTGAATTAGAAGAATCAACAATATTAACTAGTACAAAACCAAAAATTATTGTTGGACAAAATGTAATTATATCAAGTAAAAATAATATTTAAATAATTCATTTATACTTGTAAATATCAAGATATGAGTTTAAAAAATTATAGAAAAATAACATTTAACGAACTTACAATTCCTGTAAAGATAGGAATACATCAATCAGAAATTGATAATCCTCAATTATTAACTTTTGATATTGATTTATATATTCCTTTAGAATATTCAAATCCAATTGAAGATAATATAAATGAAGTATTTGATTATGATTTAGTTAGGCCGTTAATATATAATTTAATAAAAGATAAACATACAATGTTATTAGAGACTTTATCAGATGAAATAATAAATAGTTTATTCTTTTTTAAACAAATTTATGCAATATCATTAAAAATAACCAAATATTTTTATAAAGATTGTAAAGTTTCTATTGAGACATTTAAAGAAAAAAAAATATAAAATGAATTTTATATTAGCTGTATCTTCAAACAAAATTATAGGAAATGGATATAAACTTCCTTGGAATATTAAAGAAGAATATTCTTTCTTTTTAAAAAAAATTAATAAACCCAATTCATCACTATTATGTGGACGAAAAACATTCGAATGTATTCTTAAAGAATCTCCTACATTATTAAACATAAAAAATATTTATGTTTTGACAAAAGATATAAATAATATAAAAGATGTGAGAAATGTAGAAAATACAAAAGATATAAAATATATAAAAGATATAAAAGATATAAAAGATATAAGAAATGTGGGAAATATATGGTGTATAGGAGGATCTAGTTTATATAATAAAATAGATGAAATTATTCCTAATTATGTTTATTTAACTCATATAAATATAATAGTTGATGAAGATAAATATAATGTTAAAATAAATGATTCTTTTTTCAAATTTTTATATAATAATTATAAAAAAATTTATGAAAAGAATGAATATTACGTAAATCTTGAAAATAATGAAAAAGTTTTATGTATTTTTCAAATATATAGTTTATAATATAAATGAGAACTGTTTTAATGTTTATTATTAATGATATTAATTATTTCAAAAATAATTGTAATAATAAAAGATTATGTCTTTATGATAAAAATATTAATTACAAAAATATAATAAAAGAGCAAAAAAAATTATACAATTCTTTGATAGATAATAATGTAAATGTAATAAATATTATGGATTATATACCTAATAATTTTAAGAATATAAATAACATAAACAATATGATATTTATTAGAGATTCTTTATTATTTACTCCTAATGGTATTGTGTTGGCAAAATTTAAGGAGAAAATAAGAAATGAAGAAACTTTATTATTATATAATTTCTTTAAAAGAATAAAAAATATTAAAATTATAAAAGAAGGTGTATTAGAAGGTGGTGATTATATGTGTATACCAAGATATAAAAAATTTCATTTTTTTATAGGAATAGGAAATAGATCTAATATAAAAGGTGTTAAAAATGCAATGAAATACAATATATTTGGAGATAGTATAGTATCTGTTTTAAAATATAATAATTATAAAGATATTAAAAATATGTATATGATCCATATGGATTGTTATATGAATATTATTGATAATTATATAGTAATTTTAGAAAAAGCTTTAAAAAATGTAAAGGTAGATGAATATATAAATAATAAATTAGTTAAGAAAGATATCGATTTACATACTTATTTAGTAAATCTTGGTTATAATTTAATAATCCTTCCCGATAGTAACGAAAAAAATTATTCTTGTAATTTTTTATATGTTAATAATAAAGTATTTATACAAAATAAAAAAATAGGTAAAATTTTGAGTCAATTAGGATTTGATGTTATATTTGTAAAATATAAAGAAATAAATAAAATGTACGGAGGAATACATTGTACAACAAATGATTTTGGATTATTTTAATTTATTTTATAGATTTCTATAAAATAAAAGTATTATTATCATCAACTATTCAAGAAGTTCTTCTTCTTTTAATTCAAATTCGTTATTTAGACGATCAGCAACTCTTTCAACATCTACAAAGAAAACGCTATCATTTTTAAAAGTACATTTTTCTCTATCAAAACCATCGTTACCATAAGTCCACTGTGCCACCCAATTATTCGTATTTCTTACTGTTCCATCATATTTGACCTGAAAGTCTTCCATTGTCTTAATCATCTTTCTTTGTACATATCCAGAAAGAGCAGTTTGTTGAGAAGAGTTAGAACAACCTTCTCTTCCAGTTACAGCGTGCCAAATAAATTCTTGAGGACCAATTCCATGTAAGAAAGAATGTTTAATAAATCCTTGACTTTCAAATTCTTGTTCAATTGTAGGATTTTCTTTTGGATAATGGGGTAAAGTTCTACGACCTCTATTAAGACATTTTTGAATACGTTTTCCCATATGCATTTGTTGTCCAAGCATACTTTGGATTTGAGTGATGTTAAAATATTCTCCTTTGCTTCCTGATGTCACGGTTGCTACAAATCCGTTATCCTCTTTTAAATTATTTTTTGCAATTTTCATAGTCATATCACGAGCTTTATCTAAGATTGAACATACTTTAAGCTCTCTGATTTTTTCGTGTGAGATATTACTTTCTGCGTCTTTTGATTCAATAAAACATTTAAAAGCTACATCTTCTGTTTTTTGATCAATATTTGAAATACAGTCTTTAATTCCGATAGAAAATCCTCTATGAATAAGATATTGGTTAGAAATAAATTGACAATTGTTAATAAAATCGATAGCCTGGTCCATACTATATTCTTTGTGTAATACATGAATGAGAGAGTTGTGTGCTTGGCCAAGATTAGATTTTGAAAGAGCTCCTTCTAATAATACACCTTTAATAATTTTAACAGTTGGTTCATCTTTTCTAACATCATTCTTTTTTGTATAATTTAGTGTGATAGGAAACATAATAGAGAATAAAGTTTTTCCACAGAATAATGGAAAAGATTTATTATGAATTTTCATAACACGTTTAACATGTTCAAGTCTTTTTAAAATAAAATCGGAAGACCAGTTATCACCTTTCATACAAATATCGAAAAATTTATCTCGTCCTAAATCAGTATCAGTTTTAGTTAATAAATATGAACCTAAGAGAGAATCTTGAGTAATACAAATATTATTTTTTGTCGATTGACAATTCATAATGTTATGCTTTGTTGTAGAAAGATTTAATAATTCAGCTCTAGCATCCATATCTTGTGGTAGAAAAATATTCATCTCATCTCCGTCAAAATCTGCATTAAAAGACTTTGTTGACGCAAGGTTAAATCGAAATGTTTTACAAGGTCTAATAATAATTTTTTTAGCAAGCATTGAAGCTCTATGTAAAGTAGGCTGACGGTTGAAAAGCGCGACATCACCATTTTTTAAATGACGTTCAACAACATCTCCAATTTCAATCTTAAAATCTCTCTTTTTTGATACTTCTGCGTTAATAATCTCACCATTTCTTTTGATTTTATCTCCTAATCTTATTTCAAAGTTTTCAATCTTAAATGGATCAATTTCTCTTCCATCTCTAATAACTTTATCATTCCATAAAAGTTGTGTGCCCTTTTTATACATTGCATATTTTAAATTTATTCTTGTTCCATCACTTTTTACAACAAAATTTGCTTTTTCTTTATTTACCATTTCCTGTAAAATATTGATATTAAATTTGCAGACAATTTCAGGGACTGTCATATTCTTGGCTACTAATTCTGGTACAACTAATTCATCTGTTCTTACAGTAGGATCTGCACTAATAACTGAACGAGCTGA
>VFQS010004039.1_pt1 | contig 10864 bp, 7 predicted proteins | sample 3512361 | NCBI WGS metagenome assembly VFQS01 (sample SAMN10412375, study PRJNA504923) | tailings metagenome | isolation source: Relicate 1 Philex TSF3 active mining | place: Philippines | reverse complement strand
CCGTGTGATCGGGAGAGGCCTCGTGTCGAGCCAGAAGACGAGCGAGACCAAGCCGACGCCCGGTCCAGGGGACAGCCGGATCGTGACCGGCATGTTGCTGATGCTGTTCGCGGGGCTTTGCTCATCCCTGCTGCACATTGGTGTGCGCTATGTGAGCCCATCGCTCCCCGCGATCGAGATCGTGGCCTTGCGCTCGGTTTTCACGCTGGTCTTCACACTTCCTGTCGTGCTGTCGCTCGCGGGTGGCGCGTGGCGAACCAACCGGATCGATCTCCACATCGTGCGCGGACTGATCGGCGTCTCGTCGATGTGGTCCTGGTACTACGCGCTCGGCAGACTACCCCTTGCGGACGCGGGCGCACTGAGCTTCACGACCGGGCTGTTCGTGACCCTGGGCGCCGCACTCATGTTCGGAGAGCGCGTGGGGCCGCGCCGTTGGACGGCCCTCGCCGTCGGCTTCCTGGGCGCGGTGGTGATCCTGAAGCCCGACACCGGCGTCATCTCGCTGGCGGCGATCTGGGCCGTGGTGTCGAGTGCGCTGTGGGGCGCCTCGCTGTTGATGTCCAAGACGCTCGCGCGCTACGACTCCAGCCTCACCATCTCCTTCTATCAACCGATCATGGTCGCCCCGATCGCGTTGATTTTCGCCATACCGGGATGGGTGTGGCCCGAGACGTGGGCGCTCGCGGTGCTCCTGGGCATGGGCGGCGTCGCGGCAGCAGGCAACTATTGTTACGTGCACGCGCTTCGTATCGTGGAGGCGAGCCTGATCATGCCCGCCGATTACGTGCGCTTGATCTGGATGGCCGGCTGGGGGTTCCTGTTCTTTGCCGAGGTGCCGCTCCTGTCCACCTGGATTGGCGCCACACTCATTATCGGCTCGACGCTGTTCATCACACTACGCGAGGCCCAGCTCGCGGCCGAGCGGCGCCGCAGCGCGGCAAAAGCCGACTGAACGCTCGAGCGCATGCGGCGCGCTCACGAATACGCACGCCCCCGCGCCACAGCCTGACGCGCCAACCGCGCGATCTCGAGCAGCAGCCGCTCTGCATGCGCCACCTCGATCGCCGACGCCAGGCGGGCGGCCTTGGCTGTCGCGGCGATGCGGCCCAGCGCTTCCGTCAGCAGGGTGAGCGTCCACAGTCGGCACTGCCGCTCCAGCGCCGCGCGCTGACGGAAATGCGGTTGCGGACGCATTTGCCTCATGATCTCGTCCAGAGATCGGCCGCTCTCCATGTCGGCTCGGATCTTGTGCAGCCGCTGGAAGTGGCGTTGCGCCAGCAGGATCACCGCTTGCGGGCTTTCCCCCGCCGCCAGAGCCCGATCGCACTCGGAAAGGGCGACTGCGGCATCGCCGACGGCCGCGGCGTCGAGGATGCGGTCGATCGCCATCGCGGAGACATCGCCGACAGCAGCCTCGACATGCTCGACCTCGATGCGTTCGGCACCGGCCGCATAGAGCGCCAGCTTCTCGATCTCGGCGCGCGAGAGAGCGCGGTCGGCGCCCAGGCGCGAGAGCAGCTCAGTACGTGCATCCGGCGAAATCGCGAGTTGCGCCGCGCCGAGAACTTCATTCACCAGCGCATCCAGCGTCGCGCCTTCATCCGCGTAGCAGGCGATCGCCGCCGCACCCTGCGTCTTCTCGAACAAGCCCCGCAGCGCATCCTCGCGGCGGAGGTTTCCGCCCTCGACCACGAGCGACCCTGCAAGCGGTGGACCGGTGAGGAGGGCTTTGAGCATATTCGTGTTCACGCGGCGGCTGGCCGCGACACGCACGATTTTCGCACCGCCGAACATAGGTACCGTGAACAGCTCGACCGACAACCGATCGGGGTCGGCATCGAAGTCCTGATCGTCGAGACGCTGGATCTCTCCGGCCGGCGTCTCACGGGCCGCGAGCGACGCGCACAGCGCCTGCGCACGCTCTCCGACGAGCCCGGCGTCGGGCCCATAAATGAGAACAGCCCGCACCGCCGGATCCGGCTTAGCGAGAAACGCGGCGACACGGTTTGCAGGAATTGCAGCCACGGCGGCCTACTCGTTTACGGCGCGCCGCCTGAATCAGACTTTGTCGCGCGAGAGGAAGGCAGCGACACGGCCCTTGATCTCGGTCGCCATCGTCTTCGCGGCACGATCCGCCGCATCGTCGGCCGCACGCACATTGGAATAGATCGACGAAAAACGGTCGAATGCCGCGCGCGACGCGCTCGTTCCCTGCATCAGCACCTTCTTGGAGCTGATATCGACAAGCTTGAAAGTTGAATCCAGGTTGTAGACGGAACTAGATGCCTCGCCCGTCGTTCGAACGAGAGTCGCTCCGATCGATTCCCTGAGGACGACTTCCAGGCGATACTTCGGCGAGGTCGAGCGGGCGGCCCCGCCCGTCGTCTCGAAGATCAGCTCGTTGCGCAGGCGCTGGCCGGTCTTCCCGCCGATCGTCGCCACATCCACAGAGGCAAGCTTACCCTCGAGATGCTCGCCATTCGAGGATGCCGCATACATCGGCCGGAAACCGCTGCCATCGCTGCAGCCGCCGGCCAAGGCCGCGGCGCAGAGGCAAAACGCCAAGCCGAACCGTGCGATGCCAGACCTCGATCCGTGTCGCCCCGCCCCAGCCATGCATGCCTCATGCAACGACATTCACGATCCTTTGCGGGACCACGACGACACGCTTCGGCGCACGGCCTTCTAGGGCCTTCACGACCGAATCGAGTGCCAGCGCGGCCTTCTCGATCTCGTCCTTTGCGGCGGAGCGGCTGACCGTCAGCTCGTCGCGCCGTTTACCATTGACCTGTACGGCAATGACGACGGTATCGTCAACGAGCAAGGCCCGATCCGCCCTGGGCCAAGGGTGTTCTACGAGCAACGTGTTGTATCCAAGTCGCTTCCAGCACTCCTCGCCCAGGTGCGGCATCATCGGTCCCAGCATCTGGACGAAGATTTCCGCCGCCTCGCGCAGCGCCCAGTCCAGGCCCGGCCCCGACTTGGAGAGGGCTCCCGACATGGTGTTCGACAGCTCGTAGAGTTGCGCTACGGCAACATTGAACCGCAAGCCCTCGATGTTCTTGCCGACTTGGTCCAACGCCTTGTGGACGGCGCGCCGGAGGGCCAACGCTTCGTCACCGAGTACTTCGGGTTGCTTTGCGTCCTTGGGCGCCGCCTTCGCGAGCACCTCGTCGATGACCCGCCAGACGCGCTGCATGAAGCGGCCGGCGCCCGCGACACCCGCTTCGGTCCAGATCACGTCGCGCTCGGGCGGGCTGTCGGACAACATGAACCAGCGGGCGCAGTCGGCGCCGTAGTGGGCGATGATGTCGTCGGGGTCGACGAGGTTCTTCTTCGACTTCGACATCTTCTCGATCGAGCCGATGACCGCCGGCTTGCCCGTCGCGATCTCGGTGGCGCGCCGTTCCGTGCCCTCGCCTTCGAGCCGGATCTCGGTAGGCAACAGCCAAGCGCCGGCCTCGGACTTGTAGGTCTCGTGGACGACCATGCCCTGCGTGAAGAGAGCCGCGAACGGCTCACGCAGGGACTTGCTGCCCGCATGGCCCGTTTCCCCCATCGCGCGATAGAAGAAGCGCGAGTAGAGCAAATGCAGAATAGCGTGCTCGATGCCGCCGATGTACTGATCCACCGGCATCCAATAGTCGATTGCCGTTTCGTCTACGGGCGTCTTGGCGTCCGGCGCAGTAAAGCGTGCGAAATACCACGATGAATCGACGAACGTATCCATCGTATCCGTCTCTCGGACGGCCTTCTTCTTGCACTTCGGGCAGTCGACGTGTTTCCAGGTCGGGTGCCGGTCCAGCGGGTTGCCGGGCACGTCGAAGGTGGCGTCATCGGGCAGCATCACCGGAAGCTGGTCCGCCGGCACCGGTACGGTCCCGCACGTTTCGCAATGAATGACCGGGATCGGGCAGCCCCAATAGCGCTGGCGCGAGATGCCCCAGTCGCGCAGGCGGAAGTTGACCTTGCGCTCGGCCACCGGCTTGCCGGCCAGAAGTTGCTTCTCCAGGCGGCGCGCCACCTCGTCGAAGGCGGCCTCTGGCGAGAGCCCGTCCAGGAACTTGGAATTTATCATCTCGCCGTCTTCGAGATAGGCGACGCCCTCGTGCACCTTGGCGATGGCTTGCGCCCGGCGCGGCTCGTCCTTGGGCGCGACTACCGGGATGATCGGCAGCTTCATGTTCTTTGCGAACTCGATGTCGCGCTGATCATGACCGGGGCAGCCGAAGATTGCGCCCGTGCCGTACTCCATGAGAATGAAGTTCGCGACGTAGACGGGGATCTGCCAGTCCGGATCGAACGGATGCACCGCCTTGATGCCCGTGTCGAAACCGCGCTTCTCCGCCTTCTCGAGATCGGCGACGGACGTACCCATGCGGCGGCACTCGTCACAGAAGTCGGCGAGCGCCTTGTTCTTGGCGGCTGCCGCCTTGGCGAGCGGATGATCCGGCGCGATCGCCATGAACGAGGCGCCGAACAGCGTGTCGGGCCGGGTGGTGAAGATCTCCAGTTCCGTCTCGCCGGACGGCACCGTTTCCGGCACCAGCTTCCAGCGCACCATCAGGCCCTCGGAGCGGCCGATCCAGTTCTCCTGCATGAGGCGAACCTTCTCGGGCCACTTGTCGAGCGTCTTCAGGGCGTCGAGCAGATCCTGGCTGTAGGCGGTGATGCGGAAGGCCCATTGCGCCAACTCCCGCTGCTCGACCAGGGCACCCGAGCGCCAGCCGCGCCCATCGATCACCTGCTCGTTGGCGAGCACCGTCTGATCGACCGGATCCCAGTTCACCTTGGCCTTGCGGCGGTACGCCAAGTCCTTGGCGTACATGTCGAGGAACAGGCGCTGCTGATGCACGTAGTAGGAGGGATCGCAGGTCGCGACCTCGCGGCTCCAGTCGAGCGACAGGCCCATGGACTTGAGCTGGGCCTTCATGGCCGCGATGTTCTCGTAGGTCCACTTCTTGGGGTGCGTCTTGCGCTCCATGGCCGCGTTCTCGGCCGGCATGCCGAACGCGTCCCAGCCCATGGGGTGCAACACATTGAACCCCTGGGCGCGCTTGAAGCGTGCCAGCACGTCCCCCATCGTGTAGTTGCGGACGTGGCCCATGTGGATACGGCCGGAGGGATAGGGAAACATCTCGAGCACGTAGCACTTCGGGCGGGTCGGATCGGTGGCCGTGCGGAACACGTCCTTGGCGTCCCAGACGCCTTGCCAATGCTTCTCGCGCTCGGGCGCGTTGTACCGCTCGATGGCCATGGGGCTTTCCGCTCTCCGGATTCTCGATAATTCGGGCGTAAAGAGCCTGAACGCGGCCCTGCGGTCAAGCCGCACGCGCAGCACAGGGCCATGCGCGGGCCTCAACGAGGACATCACGGTGGCCCGAGGCGGGCGGACCGTGCTATTTGCCAGGCGAACGCAGGTGCGACGAGGCGAGCGGCGACCCATGGCAGACGAGGCGATACGACATCCCCAACTCGACGAGGTTCTCGGCCGTATCGCCAAGGCCGCAACCGGGGCCGGCCGCGATCCTGCCGACGTGACGCTCATCGCCGTGTCCAAGACATTCGAGGCCGACGCAATCCGCCCCGTCCTTCGGGCTGGCCAGCGCGTGTTCGGCGAAAATCGCGTTCAGGAGGCCAAGGGCAAGTGGCCCGGGCTGAAGGCGGAATTCCCCGACGTCGCGTTGCACCTCATCGGCCCGCTCCAGTCCAACAAGGCGAAGGAGGCCGTGGCGCTGTTCGACGCCATCCATTCCATCGACCGGCCCAAGATCGCACATGCTGTCGCCGACGAGATGAAAAAGCAGGGGCGAACCCTTAAGTTGTTCGTCGAAGTCAATACCGGCGAGGAACCGCAGAAGGCGGGCATCGCCCCGCGCGATCTGCCCGAATTCATGAGGCTGTGCCGCGAAGAGTTGGATCTACCGATCGCGGGACTGATGTGCATTCCGCCGCACGACGAGGAGCCGGCCGTGCATTTCGCCTTTCTCGCCAAGCTTGCGAAAGAGGCGGGCGTGCCGGGCCTGAGCATGGGCATGAGCGCGGATTTCGAGGCCGCCATCGAACTCGGTGCAACTCATGTGCGGGTCGGCTCGGCCATCTTCGGCGCGCGGCACTGACGATCCGGGACCCGGCTCTCCGCGTAGAGCTTCGCGATCCTGTCATGCAATCAGGGGATAGCTGAGGATGTGCGGACGCGCACTTCCCCGCTTCCGCCGATTCACTGCACCTGATAGGTAAGGCGATGGACCCACTCCCCTGAGCGAACAGCAGAACGCCGTCATTTGCGCCCGTCGAGGGCCGCAGACGCGGGACGCGTATTCGAATCCTCAAGGGGACAGACCGCAGACGAGAAGGAGGCGCACATGACGTCCAGCAGCCCGAAGATCGCGACCGATGTCGGCCTGACGTTCGACGACGTGCTGCTTGTGCCCGGCGCTTCCGAGGTTCTCCCCGGCGAGACCGATGTCGCATCGCAGGTGACGAAGGAGATCTCGGTCAAGATCCCGATCCTGTCGTCCGCCATGGACACGGTTACGGAAGGGCGCCTCGCCATCGCGGTGGCGCAGGCGGGCGGCATCGGCGTCGTGCACCGCAACCTGACGCCAGAGCAGCAGGCCGATCAGGTGGCCAAGGTCAAGAAGTTCGAGTCGGGGATGGTCGTGAACCCCGTCACCATCCATCCCGCAGCCAAGCTCGCCGAGGCGCTGGATCTGATGGCGCGGCATCGCATCTCCGGCATCCCGGTGGTCGAGGGCGCCCAGGGCGGGCAGCGCGACGGACGCCTCGTCGGCATCCTCACCAACCGCGACGTGCGCTTCGCCAGCAATCCCAACCAGCCCGTTTCCGAGTTGATGACCAAGGAGCGGTTGGTCACCGTCAAGGAAGGCGTCTCACGCGAGGAAGCCAAGCGCCTGCTGCACCAGAACCGCATCGAGAAGCTGATCGTGGTGGACGACGAGTACCGCTGCATCGGCTTGATCACGGTAAAGGACATCGAGAAGGCGCAGAAGCACCCCAACGCCTGCAAGGACGAGCAGGGTCGTCTGCGCGTCGCCGCGGCCACAACGGTGGGGGCCGACGGCTTCGAGCGTACGGAGCGACTGATCGCGGCCGGCTGCGACCTGATCGTGGTCGACACCGCCCATGGGCACTCCATCCGCGTCATCGAGGCGGTGGCGCGCATCAAAAAGTTATCGAACAAGACGCAGGTCATTGCCGGCAACGTGGCGACGGCGGACGCCACACGCGCGCTGATCGACGCGGGCGCGGATGCTGTGAAGGTGGGCATCGGTCCGGGCTCGATCTGCACCACGCGCATCGTGGCGGGGGTGGGCGTGCCGCAACTCACGGCCATCATGAGCTGCGTGGAGGAAGCCCAGCGCCACGGCGTTCCCGTGATCGCGGACGGCGGCATCCGCTTCTCCGGCGACATCGCCAAGGCGATCGCGGCGGGGGCGAGTTGCGTCATGGTCGGCTCGCTGCTGGCGGGCACCGACGAGAGCCCCGGCGAGACCTATCTCTTCCAGGGCCGCACGTACAAAGCCTATCGCGGCATGGGCTCGGTCGGCGCAATGGCGCGCGGCTCGGCCGACCGCTACTTCCAGCAGGAAGTGAAGGACGAGCTGAAGCTGGTGCCCGAGGGCATCGAGGGGCAGGTGCCTTACAAGGGACCTGTGGGTCACGTGCTGCATCAGCTCGTCGGCGGCCTCAGGGCCGGAATGGGCTACGTCGGCGCGCGCAACCTCGCGGAGATGCGGGAGAAGTCGCGGTTCGTGCGCATCTCGCCGGCGGCCATGCGCGAAAGCCACGCGCACGGCGTGCACATCACGCGCGAGGCACCGAACTATCCCGGCAACGGCTGATTGCCTGCCAATGTGTGCGCTGACCGAACTTCGCTGCGGACAACGTCGCGGCGGTTTTTGACATGGCATCCCGAATCTCCCGAATCTGCGGAGAGAGAGGGATCATGGCAATCAAGGCGAGCTTCGAACTGGAGGCAGCCGAGCTGGAGCTCGGCAACGGGCCGGTAGCGGGGATCGACGAGGCGGGGCGGGGGCCCTGGGCCGGCCCCGTCGTCGCCGCCGCAGTTATTCTCGACCCCGACAACATTCCCGCGAGCATCGCCGATTCGAAGGTGCTGATGCCCGAGGAACGCGAGGCGATCCTGCCGCGCATCCTGGCCACCGCGCAGGTGGGCATCGGTATCGCGGACGTGCCCCGTATCGACCGCGACAACATCCTCAATGCGACCTTGTGGGCCATGGCGGAGGCCGTCTCGCAGCTCGATCCGCAGCCCCGGCTGGCGCTGATAGACGGCAACAAGGCGCCGCGCCTCACCATGCCCGCGCGCACCATCGTCAAGGGCGACGGGCGCTGCCTGTCGATCGCGGCGGCCTCCATCGTCGCCAAGGTGACGCGCGACCGGCTGATGGTGGAGCTCGGCCGCGCCTTCCCGCAATACGGCTTTGAGCGCCACAAGGGCTACGGCACGCCCGAACATCAGGAGGCGCTACGCCGCCACGGCGTCACCGACCACCACCGCCGGTCCTTCAAGCCGGTGCAGCTTGCGCTGGGGTTCGGATTCGGTCTGGGGTGACCTGAGCGGGATATCCATACGCTGGCGAGTATCATTCGATCCGCCGATGACCACATTTTCGCAGCCGGGAAACAGGCCTGTCGCTGGCGCACGTCTGCTACGCGCTCGATGATGGACCGGTGTCGCTCGGGACTCAAACCAACGGTGACCTTCCGGTCGACGCTAAGCGTCGATCCTCCGATGGAAGCGTACCGAACAGCTCCCGATATTCGCTGGCAAGCCTGCCAAAGTGGCTGAAATAAAAATCGCTGGCCAACGAGCTGATCGTTCCACCCACTCCAGCCCTGGAGATAGCATTTCGAAATTGATGAAGCCTGATTATTCGGCGAAGCGCCACGAAGCCTAAACCAAATGTTTCTTGGAGGGCCATCTGCACCTGCCGCCTAGAACACCTGAAGTGGCTGGCGACCTCTTCCAGAGAGAAATCCAATTCCTCGCGTCTGTCGAGTGGGCTTGTCCAAAGAAGTTTTTCAATACTCCGCGCCAGATGCAACCTGCTTCGCAACGCCCCATGGCTGGAGTCCGCGTTCACTGACGCAAGGCAATTATTTATCAGCTCGACCAGAGCCTCCTTGCCATAATTCGGTGGCAACTCGGCCTCGGGCATCGACGCATTCTGTGTCGCCACACTCCTCATCATTCTTACTAACCCGGCCTTCATATACGTAACACTTGGCGTTCAGGCAGCATAGCGCGCGTCCGGGTGCTGGAAGAAGGAGCGTACTTTGGCCGGGCGGCGCTGCAGGTCGCGCATGTGGGAGGTGACCTCGTCGCGCAGCGCCGCTTTCGTTCGGGGGGTGCGGCGCCTGGCGATAGCCTGCTTCAGGTCATTATTGAGCAACTCGTCCGGGTTGGTGTCGGGGGCATATGGCGGCAGGTAGAACAACTCGATCAGATCGGAATGCTCCGCCACCCATGCGGTTACGGCCCTCGCCTTGTGGACGCGCAGATTGTCGACGATCAGGAACAACTTGCGTTTGCGCCCCTTGATCAGCCGCGCGAGGAACTTCAGGAAGATCGAGACGTTCAACGCGCCGTCGTAAATCATGAAGCGTACACTGCCGCGGTTGGTCACACTCGAGATTACCGACTGCGAGAAGCGGACCGCAGGTCGCGGGATGACCGGCGTCGCACCGACGGGCGCATAGCTGCGGCCGTAATTCGCCTGGTTCGATACGCCGGTCTCGTCGGCCCACTGAATCTCGGAACCTTCGGCCTTGGCGCGATCCGCGATGGCCGGATAGTCCTCTCGCAGCCACTGCTTCACAGCCGCCTCGTTGCGCTCCGTAGCGCGTCGCATAGGGCGTTGCGGCGTCATCCCCCACGAGCCAAGATACCGCCCGACGACTTTCAGGGACAGGCGCTTCGTCGTCTTGCGCTCGATCAGCATCGCCACCGCTTCGCGCGTCCAGAGCGCAAAGGGGAGCTTCAACTGGTCCGGGCACTTGTCGGTGACGAGTTTGCGAACCTTTTGCTCCTCCTCCCAGGTCAATGCCTTCTGCTCTCCGGGCCGGCGCCCACGCCTCCTGCCAGCCAGCGCAGCGGGCCCGCACGCCTTCTCCGCCTTGACCCATTCGCCGACGAAGCGCCGGTTGACGCCCACTGCCGCAGCCGCCTCCTGGCGCGTTCTGCCGGATTTCACCATCGCCACGGCTATACGCCGCGCCTCGGCCTGGGCGGCGGTATCGAGCTTGCGGAAGTCGCGTTCAACTGGCATGCATAGAAAATAAACTGGTTCGCGATAAAATGATACCTATTTGTTGGCTCGGTTAGTATTGTGTATAGCGCTGTTCGCAACGCCCAGCCGGCGCCAGTGAGAGGAACGGTCAAGGAGCGTACACCATTTCGACGGATAGCATCCTCGATCGGCCTGACGACAGCCTCGTCCAAGGCGCTAGACACGACAGGTCTGATCACATTCAGCTCGGCCCCTTGCGCCCACACGTCGCTTGTCGCACTCCATTCACAAGGGCCGCTTGAAATGAGCATGACGGGGGGCACTCGGCGAACGGCTTGGAGTGAGCTCAAATCTCCTGCGCAGCTCTCCACGAAATTTATCTGCAATCCAGCCCCGTGATGCAGGGCTCCAAAGACCATTCTGCCGACAAAGTAGCTGAACGACACATCGCATTTTTCGAATAAATGAATACGATCTTGCATGAACGACGCAGTGCGCGGTTCAACGGCGTAGAAATTAAATTCCCAACCTGCCGTTTCAGAATACAAATTCCCCCTGCTTCCAAGTTCAAAGGTCCGAAGCGC
>VFQS010004038.1_pt1 | contig 10868 bp, 7 predicted proteins | sample 3512361 | NCBI WGS metagenome assembly VFQS01 (sample SAMN10412375, study PRJNA504923) | tailings metagenome | isolation source: Relicate 1 Philex TSF3 active mining | place: Philippines | reverse complement strand
TTCCGCATGATATAAAAGGGCAGGGCATATATTGCTACGTAACCCTGAATGTCGGCGAAGAGCCGTCGGACGAGCTCCACGCGGAACTTCGGCAGCAGGTGCGCGTTGAAATCGGACCCATTGCGTCGCCCGATCATATCCATTTCACCACCGCACTGCCCAAAACACGATCGGGCAAAATCATGCGGCGCATATTGCGGAAGATTGCCGAAAATGACTTTGGGGCCTTGGGGGATACGTCAACGCTTGCTGACCCAAATGTTGTCGATGCGCTTATTGCGGGGCGGCAGAACCAATGACGTCAGCGAAGGTTTAGAATTCCCGCGTTCGCCTTTACTTGACGCTTGCGTCAAGTTCCGTGACACCTTAACAGATACGCCTTAATCGCGCGATTAAATGCGCCATATTGGAAAAAACGTCATGACCGATTCTCCAGCAAAAACGGGTCCCTTAAACGGCATTAAGGTCGTTGAACTCGCTGGAATTGGGCCGGGGCCATATGCCGGTCAGCTGCTGTCCGACATGGGCGCTGATGTCATTGTGATAGACCGTCCCGGCGGCTCGATTGTTCCCAAGGGGATTGATGCGCGGGGCAAAAGGTCGATGGTTCTTGACCTGAAAAAACCGGAAGCGGTCGCGGCTTTGTTAAAGATTGTCGCAACTGCCGACGTCCTGATCGAAGGTCTGCGGCCCGGCGTGACCGAGCGCATGGGGGTTGGCCCCGATGTCTGTCACGCCATTAACCCGCGCTTGATCTATGGCCGTATGACTGGCTGGGGACAGACCGGCCCATGGAGCCAGATGGCGGGTCATGACATCAACTATATCGGCATGACCGGCGTATTGAACGCGATTGGCAAAGACGGTCAGCCGCCCGTTCCGCCGCTCAATATGATCGGTGATTTTGGCGGCGGTTCCATGTTCCTCGTCAACGGCATCCTTGCCGCAATAATTGAACGTGCGCAGACGGGCCGTGGCAATATCGTCGATGCCGCGATTGTCGATGGCACGCATAGCCTGATGAGCTTTGTTCATGGCATGGCGGGCGTTGGCCAATGGCGGACGAAGCGTGAGGCGAATTTGCTCGACGGCGCTGCGCCATTCTATCGTTGCTACATGACGGCCGATGGCAAGTTCATGGCGGTGGGTTGCATTGAGCCGCAATTCTTTGCCGCGATGATGGAACGTTTGCCCATCGATCGTGAGGCCTATGGCGCGCAGCATGACCACGCGGCGTTCGCAAAGCAGCATGAAATGCTGGAGGATGTGTTCGCCACCAAAACGCGCGACGCTTGGGAAGCGATTTTTGCCGGTACCGACGCATGCGTAACGCCGGTGCTCGACTATGTTGAGGCGGCGTCACATCCGGTAAATGCGGAACGCCATGCGGTTGTCACCGATGGGCGTTGGCTGCACCCTCAAGTCGCACCGCGTCTTGCAACACAGCCTTTGCCAACCCATTTTGATATCGCAACAAAAGGTGCAGATTACGCCGCCATATTGGCCGAAGCGGGACTCGGCACCGATGACATCTCCCAACTGATCGCGGCAGGCGCCGTGGTCGCAAATAAGGACTGAATATGACCGAAGCCTATATCTATGATGCGGTGCGTAGCCCGCGTGGCAAGGGGCGGCCCGATGGCGCGCTGCATGAAATAACGCCCATCGACCTCGCGGCGCAGGTTCTGGCTGCCATTCGCGACCGCAATGGCCTGTCAGGTGAAGAGATCGAAGATGTGGCCTTTGGTTGCGTATCGCCAGTGGGCGAGCAGGGCGCGGTCATCACACGTACCGCCGTGTTGGCTGCGGGCTATCCGCACACGACCTCGGGCATTCAGGTGAACCGTTTCTGCGGATCGGGCTTGGAAGCGTCGAACATCGCTGCGGCCAAAGTGAAGTCGGGCGAATGCGATTTGGCTGTCGGCGGCGGCATTGAATCGATGAGCCGCGTGCCCATGGGTTCGGACGGTGGCGCGTGGCCCATCGACCCGCGCTCGGCAATTGCCAATTACTTCATCCCGCAAGGCATTTCCGCAGACCTTATCGCCACCAAATATGGCTATAGCCGCGATGATGTCGATGCCTATGCGGTCGAAAGCCAAAAGCGGGCTGGCCGGGCATGGGCTGAAAAGCGTTTTGCGCGCTCCATCCTGCCGATCCGGGATGTCATTGGCGAAGTCGTCCTCGACCATGACGAATTGATGCGTCCGGAAACGGATATGCAGTCCTTGGGCGCATTGGCCCCTGCATTCCAGATGATGGGCACCATGATGCCGGGTTTTGATGACATTGCCATCATGCGCTATCCCGACGTCGAAAAGATCAACCATGTCCACCATGCCGGTAACAGCTCGGGCATCGTTGATGGTTCGGCCGCTGTGCTGATCGGCACGAAGGAAGCTGGCGAGAAATATGGCCTGAAGGCGCGTGCACGTATCGTATCGATGGCCTCCATCGGTTCGGAACCCGCGATCATGCTCACGGGCCCCGAATTCGCCGCGCAAAAGGCGCTGGCGCGCGCCGGAATGGACAAGAGCGACATTGATGTGTGGGAATTGAACGAAGCCTTTGCCTCGGTCGTTCTGCGCTTCATGGAAGCGATGAACGTCGACCATAGCGACATCAACGTCAACGGGGGTGCCATTGCCATGGGACATCCGCTTGGCGCGACTGGCGCCATGATCCTCGGCACCGTGCTGGATGAGCTGGAGCGTTCCGGCAAGTCGACTGCGCTCACCACGCTGTGCATTGGTGCCGGAATGGGCACTGCAACCATCATCGAACGCGTGAATTGATCGGGAACGAAAACATGACTTACACAACTTTCTCCGTCGATATCGACGCCGATGGCATTGCGCTTCTGACGATCGACCTTCCGGATGCATCCATGAACGTATGGAATGGCGCGTTGATCGAAGAATTCGGCAAATGGGTCGATGATTTCACCACGAACGAAGCCGTAAAGGGCGCGGTCATTACATCGGGCAAGAAATCCGGTTTCCTGGCCGGTGCGGACTTGACCATGCTCGGCGGCGCAAAGGCGAGCAGCACGAAAGAAGCGTTCGACCAGGCTTTCGCTTTGAACGCGTTGCTGCGCAAAATGGAATCCGGCGGTCATTCCGCCAAGGACCTGAGCAGCGGCAAGGGGTCGGCAAAGCCAGTGGCTTGTGCGCTGAACGGTCTTGCTCTCGGCGGCGGTTTGGAACTGGCGCTTGCGTGCCATTACCGCGTCGTTGCGGACAATCCAAAAATCCAGCTCGGCATGCCCGAAGTGATGGTTGGACTGTTGCCCGGCGGCGGCGGAACGCAGCGGACGCCGCGCCTCATTGGCCTGCAGAACGCAGCGATGATGATTATTCAAGGCAAGTCGCTCGACCCGGCAACGGCTAAGGCGCAGGGGCTGGTGCACGACGTTGCGCCGGCTGCGGATGTAATCGCCCATGCCAAGGCTTGGGTAAAGGCCAATCCGAAGGCGACGGCGCCGTGGGACAAGAAGGATTTCAAATTCCCCGGCGGTGCAGGCGCGATGGACCCACGTGCGGTTCAGCTATTCGTTGGCCTGAACGCGATGGCGCATAAGGAAAGCAAAGGCAATTTTGACGCCATTAAGGCTATTTTGTCGTGTCTGTATGAAGGTTCCATCCTGCCGTTCGATACGGCTCTGCGTGTGGAATCCAAATATTTCACGAAACTGCTTTCGGGCAGCCAAGCGAAGAATATGATCCGCACCTTGTTCATCAACAAACAGGCTGCTGAAAAGGGCGCTGGCCGCCCCGCAGGCGTCCCTGCGGTTGAGATTAAAAAGGTTGGCGTGCTGGGCGGTGGCCTCATGGGGTCGGGCATCACGCATGTTACCGTCAAGGGCGGCATGGACGTTGTCGTTCTCGACCGCAGCCTTGAAGATGCCAATAAGGCGGTCGATTATAGCCGCAAGATCATCGACAAGGCCGTCAGCCGTGGCAAGATGACCAAGGAAGCGGGCGACGCGTTCATGGCGCGGATTACACCGACCGATAATTATGACGATCTGAAAGATGTCGACCTGATCATCGAAGCCGTGTTTGAACGGCCCGATGTAAAGGCAGACGTCATCAAGAAGGCAGAGGCGGTCATCAGACCCGATGTTGTGTTCGCGTCGAATACGTCGACATTGCCGATTACGGGTCTTGCGAAGAATTCGTCACGTCCGGAACTGTTTGTCGGGCTGCACTTCTTCTCGCCGGTTGAAAAAATGCCGTTGCTGGAAATCATCCCCGGTGAACACACGGGCGAGCGGGCTATGGCCGCGGCGTTTGATTATAACGCAAAGATCAAGAAGACGCCGATCGTCGTAAAGGACGTTCGCGGCTTCTTCACCAACCGCGTATTCCCGCCTTATATGGGTGAGGCGATGAAGCTGGTAACCGAGGGCGTAAAGCCTGCGCTGATCGAAAATGCCGCCAAGTCGCTTGGCATGCCAATTGGCCCGCTGGCGTTGCTTGATGAGACAACGCTTCAGCTTGGCTATGATGTGATGCAATCGACCAAGAAGCAATTGGGCGACGCGTATCAACCAAGCGGCACCGAAGACTTCATGGAATTGATGGTGGTCAAATTGGGCCGTAAGGGCCGTCGTTTCGGCTCTGGCTTCTATGACTATGACGAAAAAGGGGAGCGCAAGACCCTGTGGCAGGGCATGGCGGAGCATTATCCGCTCGCTGAAGACCAGCCATCAGTCGAAGAAGTGAAGCAGCGCCTGCTGTACATCCAGTTGATTGCCACAGCGCAATGCTTTGAAGAAGAGGTCGTGCGCGATCCGCAGAGCGCCGATTTGGGTGCCATCTTCGGTTGGGGCTTTGCGCCGTACACCGGCGGCCCGATGAGCTATATCGACACGGTTGGCCTGGAGAACTTCGTCCGCACCGCCGACAATTTGGCGCAGCGATTTGGCGATCGTTTTGCCCCACCCAAAAGCTTCCGCGACATGGCGGACAAGGGCGAGACTTTGTATAAAGCTGCTGCATAAAACCAGCAAGCAAGGCACAAAAAAGGGCGACCTCCGCGGAGGCCGCCCTTTTTGTTTGTGTCGTTGGTTTAGAACTTGGCGCGGACGGTCAGGCCGTACATGCGTGGCTCTTCAACGAAACCGATACGCGAACGGGTGCCAAAACCACCACGAAGTGGTGTGTTGGCGGTGACGCCGCGCGTGATTTCGTTGTTCAGGTTGGTACCCCAAAGTTCGAACGTGTAACGCTCATCCGGCGTGGTCAGGCCGATGCGCGCATTCATCTTGAAATAGGCATCTTGATAATCAAACGGAATTGGTGCGGTAACCGTTCCGGCTGAATTCACGTCCAAGGGGATCGTGCTGGTACGGCGGCGATCCGAATAGTTCACGTTACCGTTTACAAGTAAGCCCCAGCCCGCGTCATTGATCTGCCCTTCATAGGTAAGGCCAACAACACCTGCGAACTTTGGTGCATTGGTCAGCGTCGAGCCACACAGCCTCTGCGTTGATGGCAGGGCCGCAGCCGCCACGCCATCGGCACAATCGCCAGGATAACGCGAGTTGGCATATGTTGCTGACACATTCGCCGAGATATTGTCGCTCAGCTTGCCAAACAACTCCAGTTCAGCACCTGTTGACCGCGCCGAATTGACGTTGAAGGTCAGGAACTGGACGCCGGTGAATTCAAGCACCTGGAAGTCGCTCATTTTCATGTCGAACAGAGCCAGGTTTGCTTTGATCGATCCGAACAAAGTCGCCTTAACGCCAACTTCGATCTGGTTAACCTTGTCGGACTTAAAGTCTGGTTCGGCATAGACCGGCGCAACAATCACCGGACCACCCGGTGTTGCCAAACCGGCAAGAATGGCTCCCGAGTTTTGCAAGGTTGCCGATTGCGGATCGAGGTTGAAACCACCTGATTTGAACCCATGGCTGTAACCAGCATAGAACAACAGATCTTCATTCGCCTTATACCCAAGCTGTGCGGTATAGGTGATCTCGTCATCCTTGAACGTGTCCGACCATGCGCGTGGCAAAGGCAGCAATCGGCTGGCCAAACCACCGCCCAATGCGGTTGGTGCGGTCAGATTGACCGACGTTGCAAATGGGAAGCAGTTGAGACCAATCAAACCTGCACGAAGTGGGGCAGGTACGGTGCCGGCCAACACACCATTCACGCTGGCTTGGCACGCACTGGCGCCTGCACCGGTTGTCGAGCCAAGCTGCTTGAACGATGCGTCCTTGGTTTCATTTACGTAACGGGCACCGAGCGTCAAGCTAAGCTTATCGGTGAAATTGATTACATTGTGCGTAAATACCGACCAACTTCTTGCATCTTGCAGGAACCGGTTTTCGGCATAGTTACCATCGGCATTGACGGGAACGCCAGCATTGCCGAGCGCGGTCAGGGCGAACAACGGGTTGACCCCTGCCGCATTGGCAAAGTTGAATGCACCACCCGTCCGCTGGAAATCGGCATTGAGCGTCATCGTCTGGTCAGCGCGGATTTTCTCGCTCGAGTAGAAAGCACCAATCAACCAGTCGAGACCGTCGTTGAGAGCTGTGCCCTGCAGGCGCAATTCTTGGGTAAAGGTCTTGATATGGTCACCTGCTGGCAAAATACCGGGGCGTGATGTTGGTGCGCCATCGCCTACTGTGTAGGTGTTATTTGAGGTAAAGCCACCGACCGTTGTCGAGCTTGAATCGAACTTACGATATGCGGTTACCGACGTCAGCTTTGCGGCGCCAAGGTCCCATTTCAGTTCGGCCGAACTACCCCATTGCTTCGAGCCGTTCAGATAAGGTCCGCCGTTGATCGATAGATTTTTGAGCGCGCTCATTCCGGACTGGTCTACGCCATCGCTGGCCAAACCATGAAACGCGGAGAAAGGCGCAAGTTCGGTTTCGCGAACAATGACGGCTTCGCAGCATTGTTCGTCGGTCTTGGCATAATCGGCCAACAGACGGATGCTCACATCTGCATTTGGTTCGATATACAATTGTCCGCGCAGCATGTAGCGATCACGGTCATTGCTCTCTACGCCCGATGGGGTTTTGAGATAGCCGTCGCGTTTGCGCCATGTACCGGACACCCGGAGGCCCGCAACATCAGTGGTGATTGGCACGCTGACACCGGCTTGAAGGTTCATGAAATTGTAATTGCCGTAACTTGCGTTTGCGAAGCCTTCGACTTCAGAAAGGCTTGGGCGCTTTGTCGTTACGTTCAACGCGCCAGCCGACGTGTTGCGGCCAAACAAAGTGCCCTGAGGTCCGCGCAGGATTTCAAGACGCTCAAGGTCGACAAGGTCACCCAAAGCAACGCCGGGGCGTGACTGATAGACACCGTCGATGAAAACACCGACCGAGCTTTCAAGACCGGTGTTGTTCCCGGTCGTACCGACGCCGCGAATTTTGATCGAGGTACCCTGTGTTTCGGTCTGCGATGATTAAATGTTGAAGCTTGGCGAAATCGACGCCAGGTTCTTAATGTCGTTGATGCCTTGACGTTCCAGCGCCTCTGGCGCGACCGCGGTCACGGCAAGCGGAATGTCTTGCACATCCATCGCGCGCAACGTTGCGGTCACGATAATGGGTTCATCACCACTGTCTTCTTCGGCTTGGGCTGTTTGGGCGTAAGCCGCAGGCACGAACATCGCGCTGCAGATGGTGCTGCACAAGGCAGCCGTGATTACACGATTAAATCGACGCATTATACTCTCTCCTCCAGTTCAACCGACACCCTTGCGGCATTTTCTGCTCACTTCGGGAAACCAGTTTTGACACACTCACCGTCTGGGATGGACCGGCAAGCAAGCTCTCTCTCAATCACCATCCTATCGCCGAATTTTAACAAATCCAGCGATTTAATCGTGCAGTTGAAATTTATACTTTGCAGTGGCTTTTGTGCCCTTTGGCGCTAATTATGCGGTCTATGTTTGACCGTCCTACGATATTAGACGCGGCTTTTCTGCGGCGTGTTGCTGCCCATGACTTTCCCGCTCCGCGTTCAGAAGGTGCGAACGAAGCTGCCGCCCCCCATCTGCTGGTCGATTTGTTCGATACGCAAATCATGAACCGCCACCTCGATCTTTGGGCGCGCCGGTCAAAGGGGAAGACATTTTATTCCATCGGCAGTTCGGGGCATGAAGGCACGGCGGCGATGGCGGCGGCGACGCGCGCGACCGATATGGCATTTTTGCATTATCGCGATGGCGCGTTCCTGATTCAGCGTAAAAAGCAAGCGGGTGGCCTGACGCCATTATATGACATGGCTTTGTCCTTCGCCGCTTCGGCAGATGATCCGATTTCTGGCGGGCGGCACAAGGTTCTGGGTTGCGCGCACACTTTTGTTCCGCCACAGACCAGCACGATTGCCTCGCATTTGCCCAAAGCCGTTGGCGCCGCGCATTCCTTGGGTCTGGCACGGCATCTGCAACTCGATGACGCAGTCCTCCCGCATGATTCCATCATTTTATGTTCCTTCGGCGATGCATCGGCCAACCATTCCACATCACAAGGCGCGTTCAACGCCGCCTGCTGGGCTGCGTATCAGCATTTGCCCATGCCGATTGTTTTCCTTTGTGAGGATAATGGCATTGGCATTTCGGTGCGGACGCCCGGTGGATGGATAGCAGCCAACTTCGCGCATCGCCCCGCATTGAAATATATTGCCTGCGACGGGGCGGACCTGAATGATGCTCTACGTGGTTGCCACGAAGCCGTTGCATATGCGCGTGCGCGGCATAGGCCCGTATTTCTGCATATGCAGACGGTGCGTCTCATGGGGCATGCGGGGGCAGATGTCGAACTGAGCTATGCACCGATTGGGCAGATCGAAGCCGCCGAAGCGCAAGATCCATTGCTGCACAGCGCCCGGATTTTGCACGAACAAGCGGGCATGTCGGGCGCGGAGATTGTTGCGCGCTACGAAGATATGCGTGCGCGGGTGGACCGCGTTGCCTTGGACGCGCTGGCCAAACCACGGCTCGTCACCGCGCAAGAGGTGATGGCCTCCATCCTGCCAGAGGAAGGCGTCAAGCCGTCGCCTGCATTACCCGATGCGGCAGCGCGCGACGCTCTATTTGCCAAAGACGCGCGCAACCTCGCTAAGCCTGTCACTTTGGCCAAGAGCATCAACTTCGCCTTGGCAGATATCATGCTGCAATATCCCAATGTCGCGGTGTTCGGCGAGGATGTCGCGCGCAAGGGCGGCGTCTATGGCGTGACACAGGGGCTGCAGGAAAAATTTGGAGCAGCGCGTGTGTTTGACACGTTGTTGGACGAACAGACCATTCTTGGGCTCGCCATCGGCATGGGGCATAATGGCTTTGTTCCCATCCCCGAAATCCAGTTTTTGGCCTATCTGCATAATGCAGAGGACCAGATCCGGGGTGAAGCGGCGACCTTGTCCTTCTTTTCTTACCGTCAATATCGCAACCCTATGGTCGTGCGTATCGCTGGCTTGCCCTATCAAAAGGGCTTTGGCGGACATTTCCACAATGACAACAGCATCGCTGTCCTTACCGACATTCCCGGTATCATTGTCGCATGTCCGTCCAATGCCGCCGACGCGCCCGCAATGCTGCGTGAATGCGTCCGGCTGGCGCATGAGGATGGCCGTGTTGTGATCTTCCTTGAACCCATCGCGCTATATCACACAACGGACCTTCACGGCGCGGAGGATGGGGCGTGGTCTGCGGAATATACAGCACCGACGGACGCGCGTGAAATCGCCTTTGGTGCGCTTGAGCAATTTGGCAATGGAACTGAACTTGCGATTATAACATATGGAAATGGTTATTATTTATCGTGTCAAGCTGCGCCCGAATTGGAAGCGTTGGGCATCAAGCTACGCATCATTGACCTGCGTTGGTTGCATCCGTTGAATGCGGATGCAATTGTGGCTGCGGTGGCGGATTGTTCGAATATCCTGATTGTGGATGAAAGCCGCCGATCGGGCAGCTTGAGTGAAAAGCTGATGACCATATTGACGGAGGCTGGTCGCGGAAACGCGGTTAGCCGGATTACGGCGGAAGATTGCTTCATCCCGCTTGGGCCCGCGGCTGAACTGGTGTTGCCAAGCAAGCAATCGATCGTGGAAGCCGCCAAGGCAGCGGTCGCATGAAGAAGCGCGCATTGGTCGTTTGCCCGGGACGCGGCACATATAATGCGTCGGAGCTTGGATATGTGCAGAAGCACCATGCAGCGCACGCCGATGTGGTCGGCATTGTCGATGCGGTGCGTGCGGAAAAGGGCCAAGTGCCGGTATCGGCGCTCGATAAAGCCCAGAAATATGCGCCATCGGTGCATATGACCGGCGATAACGCATCTCCGCTGATTTACGCATCTGCCCTTGCGGATTTCGCTGCGATTGATCGTGAGCGCTTCGATGTCGTTGCGGTGACGGGCAATTCGATGGGCTGGTATCTCGCGCTGGCCTGTGCGGGTATCGTCGATCTGGCGGCGGGTGCGCGGCTTGTGAACAATATGGGCCTGTTAATGCATGAAAATGGCACCGGCGGGCAGATCGTATGGCCGATTGTCGATGCCGACTGGAGCATTGACGAGAAAAAAGTGAATTTTGCGAATGCTTTAATAGATGAAACGCAGAATATTTCTGATATTTCTATATCGGTGTCGATACGCCTCGGCGGGATGGTGGTGTTCGCTGGCGACGAAGCCGGACTGAAATGGCTCGCCGAAAAACTGCCGAAGGACGACCGCTTCCCATTGCGGCTGATGCACCATGCGGCATTCCATAGCCCGTTGCTGCAGCATATCGTCCCAATGGCGCGCGCGCAAAATCCCGTGGCGGATTTCGGCCCGGGTAACATTCCGGCAATTGACGGGCAGGGCAAGATTTGGTCGCCGCATGCCTTTA
>VFQS010004034.1_pt1 | contig 10874 bp, 7 predicted proteins | sample 3512361 | NCBI WGS metagenome assembly VFQS01 (sample SAMN10412375, study PRJNA504923) | tailings metagenome | isolation source: Relicate 1 Philex TSF3 active mining | place: Philippines | reverse complement strand
GCTTTTTCTAACATGGCTAATAGAGCATGTTGTACTAAAGGACCTCCAGAAGGCGCTTGATTATATGCTTTTGATTTTTCTTCTAAGGTATGAGGAGCGTGGTCTGTTGCCACGATATCAATATGGTTATCTAATAACCCTTTCCAAATTCCATCACGGTCGTTTGCTGTTTTCACTGCTGGATTCCATTTGATGAAATTACCTTTTTTACTGTAATCTTCATCTGTAAACCAAAGGTGGTGTACGCATGCTTCAGCGGTAATTCTTTTCTTTTCTAATGGTAGTGTATTATCAAATAATGCAACTTCTTTTGCAGTAGAAATATGTAAAATATGTAAACGTGTGTTGTATTTTTTTGCTAATTCAACTGCCATAGAAGACGACAAATAACAAGCTTCTTCAGAACGGATTAATGGATGTGCTTCAATGGGAATATCTTCCCCATATTTTTCTTTGTAAAGTGTTGCATTTGCTCTAACGGTTGCTTCATCTTCACAATGCGTAGCAATTAATAAAGGAACTTGTGAAAACAAATTTGTTAATGTAGTTTCATTGTCAACCAACATATTACCAGTTGAAGATCCCATGAAAATTTTAACTCCGCACACATTCTTTTCATTTGTTTTAAGTACTTCATCTAAATTGTCATTCGAAGCACCCATGAAGAAAGAATAATTTGCAGCAGATGTATGTTGCGCAATGGTATATTTTTCCTCTAATAATTCTTGAGTTAATGTATTCGGAATAGTATTGGGCATTTCCATAAATGTAGTGATTCCACCTGCTACCGCTGCTTTAGATTCTGTAGCAATATTTGCTTTATGAGTTAAACCGGGCTCTCTAAAATGCACTTGATCGTCAATACAACCTGGTAAAATCCATTTACCATCTAAGTTTACCACTTGTGTGTCAGGTGTTGCGCTGATATTGCTTTCAATTTTTTCAATACGTTGATTATTAATCAAAATATCAGCAATAAAAGAAATTCCTTCATTGAAAATTTTTGCTCCTTTTAATAAGGTTTTCATTTTAATAAGATTTTGAATATTATAATTTCATGAAACGCATTTTCCATACACCATACAATGCTTCTTTGAAAATGCTGGTATTCATTTTTGATGTTCCAAATTCTCTGTCAATAAATGTTATAGGAACTTCGATGATTTTGAATCCGTGTTTTAGGGCTGCATATTTCATACAAATTTGGAAAGCGTATCCTTTAAATGTAACTGCATCAAAATTCATTTTTGAAAGTACATCTCTGTGATAACATTTAAATCCGGCTGTTGTATCTTTTATAGAAATGAATAAAACGCTTCTAACATAGACAGATGCAAAGTAAGACATTAATTTTCTGCCAATTGGCCAATTAATGGTGTTTCCACCCTTAACATATCTTGAACCTACACTTAGTTGATATTTACCCGTTTCAAGCGGTTGACGTAAACGAATTAAATCATCAGGATTATGTGAAAAATCACAATCCATTTCGAAGATGTAGGTATAATCTTTTGCTAAAGCCCATTTGAATCCATGGATATAGGCAGTCCCTAAACCTAGCTTTCCAGAGCGTTTTTCTATGAATAATTTACCTTCAAATTCAGTTTGTAATTCTTCTACTTTCTGTGCTGTTCCATCAGGTGATCCATCGTCAATGATAAGAATATGAAAGTTATGAGGATAACCTAATACTTGACGAACCATTTTTTCAATGTTCTCGATTTCGTTGTATGTAGGTATGATGACTAAACTTGAAGACATGCAATTATTAAATTAGACTTTAAAAATAGGAATTACCTTTTTATCATTTCTAATATTTTACTTAATTATTCAGAAATATTTATTGATTTTATAAAAAAGTTTGGATTGATTTTAAAATCCTCTGTTTTAATTTCTAATTCTTTCCAAGGTTCAATGGGCTCAATCCACTTTCCATTTTTTAATTGAAGCTTCATGTTAAACCCTTCAATGCAATTTGTCCAATGGTATTGCACTTTATTTCCTTTGATTTTATATTCTAAAATGGGAATTTGAATGGTTCTTAAGTATTGATTAAAAACAGGTTCAAGTGGAAGGCCGGTGTTTTCGATGATGAATTTTTCTATCTGTTGAGTAGTAACAGTACTATGCCAATAATGACGATTCATATCACGAAGTAGTTGTCTGAATTTTTCGTCGTTATTTATCAATTGACGAATAGTATGAATCATAGCGGAACCTTTGGAGTACATGTCCACACTTCCTTCGTTATTTACATTGTAGATACCTATGATGGGTTTGTCATTATCTGTGTTTAAACGGTCACCTTGAGAATAAATATTTGCAGCTTCTTTGCCTTTGGTACATTCCACATAAAGCAATTCAGAATAGGTGGTAAACGATTCGTGTATCCACATATCGGCGATGTCTTTACTAGTTATGTTATTGCCAAACCATTCGTGACCACTTTCGTGTACTATAATATAGTCCCAATCTTTACCCATACCAGAATTAGACCTATCTGTTCCTAAATACCCATTTTTAAATTGATTTCCATACGCAATTGCACTTTGGTGTTCCATTCCTAAAAAGGGTGCTTCCACTAACTTATATCCATCTTCATAAAAAGGATAGGGGCCAAACCAATATTCAAAGCAAGATAACATTCCTTTGGTTTGAGTAAATTGTTTTTTAGCAATATCAAGATTCGGTTCTAGCACCCAATAGTCAATCGGTAATTTCCCTTTTTCACCTTGAAATTGATCGCTCCAATGAGTATATTTCCCAATATAAACTGCTATATCATAATTGTTAATCGGATTTTTAACCTCCCAATAAAAGATGGATTTATCTTTAATGTTATCTTTTCCAATGAATTTTCCGTTTGAGATTGCTGTTAGTTCGTTGGGAACGGTAATCGCTATTTTTGCTCCATTATCTGGTTCGTCACTTTGATGATCTTTACACGGATACCAAACACTTGCCCCTAAACCTTGACAAGCAACACTTACCCATGGATTGCCTTGAGCGTCTTTTTTCCAAATCCAACCGCCATCCCAAGGGGCATTAACAGCTTTTCTAGGTTTTCCAGAAAAATACAAGGTGATTTGATAATTTTTGTCTGGATATAATTCATTTTCAAATTCAATAAAATACACATTTCCATCACGTTTGAAAGATGTTTTTTCTTCTGCAAATGAAATAGAATCAAGGTTCATCGGTTCTTGAAGATCGATTTGCATTCGCTTTCCTTGTCTTTTGGTAACGAAAGTAATCGTGTTTTTCCCTTTTATTTTGTGTTTTGAAATATTCGGTTCAATAGCTAGATCATATTTTTTCACATCCCACCAAGAACGTTCAGCAGTAATATTACCTCTTAATGAATCTTGGCGAGTGAATTTCTGTGCTAAAAATGAATTAGAGATCGAGAAGATGATTGAAAATAAAAGAAAACGCATAGTTTATACAAATAGAAGAAGTAAAGATAATTAAAAACTAAATGATTGTCACCTCCCTTAATCCCTTCTTTAGGAGGGAAAAATCAAATTCTTTTTAACCATTCAGCCAGTTCTTTGGAAGTGTTTTTTCGGCTGTATTTTTCTGGTTTATAATTTGTGTCAATCGATTGATTTTGAATGATTTTTTCAATAGTCTGTATCAAGGTGTTTACATCATTTGGGGACACAACATTTCCATTTGGAACCTCTTTGAGTAGATTTGCTGCGTCACCATCTTTGTCACCAATGACAATGATTGGATTGTTAGAAGCAATGTATTCCATCAACTTTCCTGAAATCATAATTTTAGCATTATCAACTAATGCGAAGCAATTTAAAAGAATGTCAGCGTTTAACATTTCTTGTATTGCTTCTTGATGGGATACTCTTCCTTTATCGTCTAGAAATACATTTGGGATAGATTTCAATGCATCTTTAATAGTTTCGTCCACGGTACCTGCAATGACAAAGCGGAATTTTAATTCAGGTTGTTGGTTTGTAATTGTTTTAAGTGCTTGAATGATTTCAGAATGTGCTTGATTTTTTGACCAAAGACCGATGTGAGCAATGGTAAATTCAGGATATTTTTGTTTGGATTTACCTAAAAATAAATCTTCATCATATCCATTATAAATAAAATGAAACTTTGATTTTTGTTCCGGTATTTTATTTTCAAGTAATTCCTTCATCGAAGGGCCAATAGTAAGCACATAATCAGCGTTTTTAAGGACACTTAATTCCATTGCTTTATCTTTGGCTTTGTTTTTTTTAGTTCTTTGGAATAAATTATTGTAATAAACTTCTGTCCACGGATCTCTGAAATCTGCTATCCAACTAACGTTCAAGTTTTGTTTTAATTTTAATCCTATCAAATGGGTTGATTGTGGCGGACCAGTAGTAATTACAAAATCAAAATGTTCTTGTTTTAATAATCCTACTGCTTTTTGATAAGCGTATCTGTTCCAGCCAACTCGCGCGTCAGGAATAAAAAAATTACCACGAACATACGTCGCAATTTTATCTATTAATCCTTTTTTCTTACTCCCTAAATTCCCTTGTGGAACAATTTGATCTTTTTTACCGCTTTTTAAAAACGAATAGAAACGAATGGGTTCAAGTGTTTTCGTTTTGAAAGTTCTTAAGTGAGAAACGTGTTTTTCAAAACTTGTATCACGAGCAGGGTAGGAAGCGTATTTTTCATCCACCGTAATAATTGTGGGTTCAACACCGAATTCAGGTAAAAATTTACCAAAATACATCCAGCGTTGAACTCCAGAACCACTACTTGGTGGCCAATAATAGGATATGATTAAAACCTTTTTCAACGAAATTAAGCGTTGACTGTAAGTGTTTTAAATTCTTCAATGGCTTTATCTAATCCAGCAGCATTTTTTCCTCCAGCCGTAGCGAAAAATGCTTGTCCACCGCCACCTCCTTGGATGTGTTTAGCGATATCACGGATGATTTTCCCTGCATCGATGGATTTGTCTTTGGATAATGTTTCGTCTACAATAATTGTCAATGAACATTTATCTCCTTCTAAACCACCAAATATACCAACAAAGTTTGACGTTTCATTTTTCAATTGGTAAGCGATGTCTTTAATGCTTCCAGCGTCTAATGAAATCTTTGTCCCCAAGAAATTGATACCGTTTAACGTTTCAATTTTAGATTTCAAATCTTGTTTCACTAATTGCGCTTTTTCACGTTGGAATGCTTCAATTTGTTTTTGTAGTGCTGCATTTTTCTTTGTTAAATCTTCGATTGATTCAACGATGTTTTTTGGATTTTTAAGTATTTCTTTGATTTGATCTAACGTTTCATTTTGAGAACGATAAAATTCTTCCGCTGCAACATTCGTAATCGCTTCAATCCTTCTAATACCAGCAGCAACTGCCGTTTCCGTAGTAATTTTGAATAATCCAATTGTACTTGTTGTAGGAACGTGTGTACCTCCACACAATTCAATACTTTCACCGAATTTAATTGCACGAACGTGATCGCCATATTTTTCTCCAAATAAGGCCATTGCACCCATTTCTTTTGCTTCATCAATGGCAATCGAACGGTATTCATTCAACACAATGTTTTCACGGATTTTGGTATTAACAAGTGTTTCAATCGTTTTTAATTCTTCATTGGTCACTTTTGAAAAATGAGAGAAGTCGAAACGTAAATATTCAGCATTTACCAATGAACCTTTTTGCTCAACGTGCGTTCCAAGAACAGTGCGTAATGCGTGGTGTAATAAGTGTGTAGCCGAGTGATTACAAGCAGATAATGATCTCTTTGTTGCATCCACTTGTGCGCTGAAAGTACCTTCAATATTGCTTGGTAATTTTTCAACTAAATGGATGATCAGATTATTTTCTTTCTTCGTATCAAAAATGAACGTTTTTTCGCCATTCAATTCGATGCTGCCTTTATCTCCAACTTGACCACCACCTTCTGGATAGAATGGTGTTTGGTTAAATACTAATTGGAAAAAGGTTTTTTGTTTTTGACTCACTTTTCTGTAACGAATGATTTCAATTTCAGCCGTTAAGTTATCGTAACCGATAAATGCAGTCTCTTGTTCTTCACGAACTTGTACCCAATCATCTGTTTCGATAGCAGTAGCCGCACGTGAACGGTCTTTTTGTGTCTGTAGTTCTTTGTTAAATCCTTCTTCATCAATGCTAATTCCGTTTTCACGTGCAATTAAAGAAGTTAAATCCACAGGGAAACCAAAAGTATCGTATAATTCGAAAACAGAAGTACCAGAAAGAATAGTTTGATTGTTTTCTTTTGCTGATTTAATCAAGTTTTCGATACGTTTGATACCAAGTTCTAAGGTTCTGAAAAAACTTAATTCTTCCTCTTGTATTACTTTTTGAATGATGTCTTTTTGTGTAACTAATTCGTTGAAGTTTTGTCCCATCGTTTGACCTAAAACAACCGATAAATCAGATAAGAAAGGTTCTTTTAAACCAAGTGTTTGGTAACCATAACGAACAGCACGTCTTAATATTCTGCGGATTACATAACCGGCACCAGTATTGCTTGGTAATTGTCCGTCAGCAATAGAAAAAGCAATTGCACGCACGTGGTCAGCGATAACACGAAGAGCAATATCTGTGTTTTCGTCTTTTCCATAAGCGTGACCAGAAACTTTTTCCATATGTTTGATCAATGTTTGGAATAAATCCGTATCGTAGTTTGACGTTTTTCCTTGTAAAGCCATCGCTAAACGCTCTAAACCCATACCAGTATCTACGTGAGTTGCAGGAAGTGGCTCTAAACTTTGATCTGCTTTACGGTTAAATTGCATAAACACGTTATTCCAAATCTCAATTACTTGCGGATGGTCTTGATTAACCAATGTTTTTCCTGGAACTGATTTACGTTCTTCTTCTGAACGAATATCCACGTGAATTTCAGTACAAGGTCCACACGGTCCTGTGTCACCCATTTCCCAGAAATTATCTTTTTTAGAGGCTAATAAAATGCGGTCTTCATCAATGTAACGTTTCCAAATCTCGTAACTTTCCGTGTCTTTTGGAACATTATCTTTTGCGTCACCTTCAAAAACAGTAACGTATAATTGGTCCTTCGGAATGTTGTAAACGTTAGTTAACAATTCCCAAGCCCACGTAATTGCATCTTCCTTGAAATAGTCACCGAATGACCAGTTTCCAAGCATTTCAAACATAGTGTGGTGGTAAGTATCCACTCCAACCTCTTCCAAATCATTGTGTTTTCCTGATACACGTAAACATTTTTGACTATTAGCGATACGTGTCACTTTTGGAACGGCATTTCCTAAAAAGTAATCTTTGAATTGGTTCATCCCTGCATTCGTAAACATTAATGTAGGGTCGTTTTTCACTACCATAGGGGCAGATGGAACTATCTTATGTCCTTTGCTTTCAAAGAAGTCAAAAAAACGTTGTCTGATTTCTTGGATTGTCATACGTTTGATTTTGTGCAATTTTTACCAAAGATAAGGGATTATTATTTATTTGAGGTAATGTCAGTGAAGCGAAAAAATGTGAATTTTATCATCTTCAACAAGATAAATGATACGATGTTCTGTATTAATTCTTCGAGACCAATATCCTGTAAAGGAATGTTTGAGGGCTTCTGGTTTTCCAATACCCTCGAATGGAGTTTCTAAAATTACTTTTAAAAGTTCTTGAATTTTTTTCTGAATGGACTTATTTCCTGATTTAGACCAATAACGAATATCTTCTTGAGCGTCGGGAGATAAAATTATTTCCATAAATTATCAATATCCTCAGCGCTTAATTTAATTCCTTTTCCCTCTTTAATTTCTTTTTTTCCTTTCGTGACTTTTTTTAACATTTCGTCGTTATATGACGGTTCTGTTTCAACTATTTCAAAAGAAACCTGTAGTGCTTCACCAATGGCTTTCAAAGCATTCATTTGTTTAGCATTAGTTATGTGAAAAGTTATGTCAGCGTTCATTGTAATAGAATAATATTCAATTGATACGAATATACGAAAAATGTGTAATATTTAAATGATATAAATACGTACTCAAAAAATATTGATACTTTTAAATTCAAAAAAAATTTAATTCTATGTCAAAACTAAATGTTGACCAAAAAACTATAATGTTACTATTATCAGATAAAAAATCGGATTTCTTGATTCCAGATTATCAAAGGCCGTATGCCTGGGAAGAAGCACAATGTCAAACATTATGGGATGATATTTTTTCATTTGCTTTTCCTGATAACAATTATGAAAATTTCAATAACGATGAGGAATATTTTTTAGGTTCAATTGTAACTTTTGAAAATGAAAATAACAAAAAAGAAGTAATAGATGGACAACAACGATTAACAACTTTGATGCTTTTATTGCGTGCTTTTTACTCAAAGTTTGGCAATATGCAAGATAATAACTCCAAAAAAACTCGAGAAAGAATAGCACAATGTCTTTGGAAAACAGATGAATTTGGAGAAGCCGATTTGACTAGATTAAAAATTGATTCTGAAGTCGCTACAGATAATGATAAAGAAGAATTTTTAGAGATTTTACGAACTGGAATTGTTTCAAAAGATCAGAAAAGTAACTATGCTAAAAATTATCTTTTTTTTCAGCAAAAAATCGATGAGTTCTTACATTTGTTTCCATCATATTTTGCGTATTTGCCTGCAAGAATTTTACAAAATTGTATTCTCCTTCCGATTGAAGCGGAATCACAAGATACTGCTTTAAGAATATTTTCTACTTTAAATGATCGTGGGCTACCGTTATCTGATGCTGACATTTTCAAGGCTCAATTTTATAAATTTTATGGAGGGAAAAATCAGAAAGACCTTTTTATAGAAAAATGGAAAGAGTTAGAGGAAGTAAGTAGTAAGATTTTTAAACCAATTATTGGTACACCAATGGATGAACTTTTTACGAGATATATGTATTTTGTGAGGGCAAACCAAGGTATCAAATCGAGTACAACAGAAGCATTGCGAAAATTTTATGAAAAAGATAAATATGCTATCCTTAAAAGAGATGAAACCTTAGAAAATCTTAAAATTTTAGTAGATTTTTGGAACGATGTTTATACCCAAAATCCAGAGAGATTTTCACCAAATATTTTAAGAAAATTATTTATCCTAAATTTTGCACCTAACGGGATGTGGACATACTTTTTGTCCGTCTATTTTTTAATCAATAAAAATTTGAATGAGCAGTTAGATGAAAATAGGCTAGAAATTTTTCTAAATAAAACGATTGCATTTGTTTGGGGGTATGCTTTTACAAATCCAGGAGTAAATGCTTTACGAACTCCTATTTATGCTGAAATGATTAATGTCGTATCAGGAAAAGATGTGAATTTCGATGATCACAAATTCGAAGAAAATACTTTAAGAACGGCTATTAATAATTTTGAATTTAAAAACGGTCGACCTATAACTCGTTCAATGTTGATTTGGTGGGCGTTTAATAATGAAGAGCAAACTATACCAACTTCTAATACTAATTTTGATATAGAACATATTTTTGCTCGAAAAAGACAAGAAAACGACAGAACTTTAAAGAATATTAAAAATCTTGAGGCTATAGGGAATAAGGTTTTATTAGAAGATAAAATTAATATTAGGGCGTCTGATTATAGATTTGTTGATAAAATCAAATACTATTTAGGTTTTACAAATGATAAAGGGCAGTTTAAACAAGGAACAATAATTTTTGAATTAATAGAGTTGTCAAAATCTAAAACTGATTTTTCAGAGGATGACATCTCTTTTCGTACAGAGGAAATAATAAATCAATTTATAAATTATTTAAATGAGAATGATTTAATTGTAAAACATTGAAATATTACACAATTATTACATTTTTTGTCTTTTTTCTATTTTATAGCATAATTGAGAAATTTTTTAAAAATCAAGCGTGGCTTTTCAGTCACGCTTTTCTTTTGCCAAATGTTAAAATTTATTTTTTTAACATTTTAAATTAGCATTTCATCGAATATCAGCGTAAATTGTATAAAAGAGCAGTGTTTCGTTGCTTTAGAAGGGAGAACATTCATCGAGGATGTAAGGCAGTGAAACAAGTTTGCGACAGATGTTTTCACTTTTATTCTTTGAGTTATGAGTTTGTTAGATTCTATCAAAAAAGACTTTTCTGTCAGTATGATTGATTGGTCTTTGGAAGAATACCTTTCACAGTGCAGAGAGAATTCTTCGTTATATGCTTCACCAGCAGAACGTATTTTAAAAGCCATTGGAGAACCAGAATTAATCGATACCAAGTTGGATGATCGCTTGTGTCGAATTTATTCAAATAAGGTGATCAAACGCTATCCCGCTTTTGCTGAGTTTTATGGAATGGAAGAGACTATTGAACAAATTGTTTCTTTTTTCAAACACGCAGCGCAAGGATTAGAAGAAAAAAAGCAGATTTTGTATTTGCTTGGTCCTGTCGGAGGTGGTAAATCTTCGTTGGCAGAACGTTTAAAACAGTTGATGGAGCAAAGCACGGTGTATGTGCTTGTCGCAGATGGTGAAGTTTCACCGGTTTGGGAAAGTCCTTTGGGATTATTTTCAGGTTATAAAGAACAAATTGAAGCCGAATACGGTATTCCAAAAAGATATATTCCAGCGTGCCCATCACCTTGGGCAACTAAACGATTGATGGAGTATGGTGGGGATGTTTCTAAATTTAGAGTTAGAGCATTTAAACTCTCTATTTCTTCACAAATCGGAATTGCTAAAAACGAACCTGGCGATGAAAATAACCAAGATATCAGTTCGTTAGTAGGGAAAGTAGATATTCGAAAATTAGCAGAATTCCCTCAAAATGATGCGGATGCATATAATTATTCTGGGGCTTTGTGTAAGGCAAACCAAGGGATGATGGAGTTTGTTGAGATGTTTAAAGCGC
>VFQS010004033.1_pt1 | contig 10877 bp, 4 predicted proteins | sample 3512361 | NCBI WGS metagenome assembly VFQS01 (sample SAMN10412375, study PRJNA504923) | tailings metagenome | isolation source: Relicate 1 Philex TSF3 active mining | place: Philippines | reverse complement strand
GCCCTAGGACACCAAATTTGGAATTGCCCTAGGGCACCAAATTTGGAATTGCCCTAGGACACCAAATTTGGAATTGCCCTAGGGCACCAAATTTGGAATTGCCCTCTGCCGACTCAGAATTCGAATTCACACAAAATCAAAATATAGCTACGAAATCGACATTTTGACAATCTGGTCGTTTTCAATCTGCTACCCACAATCGGAAACACAAAATTTTCCAGGGGTGGTATATAGTGAAATTGGTTCTTTGCTTTCAAGGGCTAAGCTCAGGCAGTCGTTACTCCAAACCAAATTGCCACCTCGGTGGCCCCCCCCCTTACGACTGCCACTTACTAAGCCCCCAACAACTTTTTTGCACAAAGAGACTGTATGCATTGATCAAGTCTTTATTTTTGTTTCTCACAAAACACACACACAAAACTACTTTCCCCCTCGCCTGACCTGCCCCTCACAGCTCTCTGTCCGCATCCTCACCCTCTTCTTCTTTTCCAGTGGTGTCAAGTTGCGCCGCGCGAGCCACTCCCTGCCCTTCTTGGCTGCATTGTACAGGTAGCGCTTGACGTCTTCCATGGGGAGCTGGGTTTCCATGGCAAGCTTGTACAGCTTGGGCGGCGGCGGAGCGTTGGGGTCTGCGTGCCTGCTCGACTTCCAGCCGGTGGAGTCGCGCATCTTGTCGATCAAGCCATTCCACAGCTTGTGAAGAGTCTCTCCTGAGTAGCGCTTCCTTCCGCGGTAGAGCTCATTGGACTTGTAAAAGTTGGGCTTGGCAGCTGACCTGTCCACATCCTTGGGCCCTTTTCGGTGCATGGAGTTCTCCTGGATGACATACTGCGGCGGCTGCGAGATGGCTCTACCAGCCCCGTTGAACCCTGGGTCTCGGCTGCCAGGCAGTGTGGCTGCAGCAGTTGAAAGGCTGCTGTGCATCATCGCGCCTGACGCGCTCCGTGTCCTGATCTGCCTAGCCACGCTGTAGTTGATCCAGTCCTTGTCGCGCGAGTCGTTGCTGTCTGCACCCTCCTCATTATTGCGACAGTCACTGTTACGTGCTCGCTTCCTGCTGCCGAGTTTGACACTACGAGGGGCCACATTCTCCTCATCATCCTCCTCTTTATCGTCAGACAAGTCCTCGTCCTCGTTGTCGCTGCCTATGTCTGTTTGGGCATCCAATTCATCCTCAGAGGCTTGCCTCCTTCTGCATACCCTGCCACTCTTTGACACGCTAGTCTCGCACATTTGATCACCAGGCTCAATGAAGACAGGTAACTCGGAACCTACAAACATGCGCTCAGCAACAAGCCTTGAGAACTCCTCGTCCCTGAATCTGACCCTGCGTAGGCCAGGAGTGCCTGCTTGGTGTTCATTTTTGTGGGCGCTTGTGATTGACGCAGCCTGGTCTTGGGTTTGAGTACCTTTCGTGACTGGTGCCTGGGCTGGCGGGTCTAGAAACTCCAGGGTGCTGCTCCTGCCAGGATTGGTTTGTGCATAGTCAGCACATCCATCCTGATTGGTTGTTTCACCACCCTTTGCTGTGAAGATGCAGGTGAAGAAGTCCCCTTCGCAGTCACTGCCCAGGCAAGGCTCCAGCGAGCTGTTGAGATCAAATATGCTCTCGGGTGGTTGCATGGGGGTTGATGCTGCCGCTGAGAACGAAAAGATCTGGAACGACAGATGGCATGGCTTGGCTTTATTCATGATGAGTTGAAGATATATGCTGTAGAAAGGCTTATGTATACGGGCAAGGGATATTGAAACAATAGGCTGTGTATTCTTTTGCTGCCTTGTGAAAATTGAACTTTTTTTTTAATTACTGGCGTGGAACGACGCCCATACATATAAAAATGGCAATATACAACTTAGTTTTATAGACCACGTCTGTATTGTTGTATATTTACAGGCGGTGATATCCGTGTGCACCACATACCTGATGGTTTCACCGTGAAGTTTTAAACTTATCCTGCATATAGCAAGCAAGGCAGTCACACATGAAAGTGCACTTGTTTGCATTCTGGTGGTTCGCTGTGCTGGGACGAGTCGAGGGCTGGGGCACTCTGACAGATTCTGCATTGTCAGGATGGAAGTCTGGAGGAATACCAGATGGTGATGGATCTCGCTCTGTGACCTTGGCACCTTCTAGAGGTGTGGGATTTGAATATTTGGTCATAGCTTTTGAGTATTGTGCTTATGATGCTTCCAAAATGAGCAGAGACCATGTGTATCTTTCTTACTGCAACAGCCCATCTGATTGGACTTGCACCACAAACCCTGACTTTCCCTTCCCCGGAGCCGCGACCATTAGTTTGCAGGATTCTGACTCAGTTGTCGTAAAAATTAGGGTACATCAATTCAGCAATGGTTGTAAACTGAACAACAGATTGATCATCAGTTACAGGGCCAAGATATTGGATGGAAAATATGTACTGAATAATGCACAATTTCCTCGAGATTGTTACAAGTGGGGAAAATCTCTGGTGTATCCATATGGTACACCCAACCTGCAAAAAACAGATGAAGCTGCCCAGGGCCACCTTCGGTACAGAAGTTCAGCCAGGTATAGCGACGGATGGTTTTCGTGTTCACCCAACTCTTGCATGTGGGGGACAAGGTACTGGGTTGCATTGAACGACTATGACAACAGGTGGTACAGCGAGAAAACAGTCAATGGTGTTACCTTCCAGCACTGGTACATGGACGAGTGGTGCGCGTGCATGCCTGGTTTCTATGCAGTGAATACTGGTATGTACTATGCAAGTGATGGTGGATACGACAGTTCTGATGCCCGTCCTCCCGACCGTTGCCGTGCAGAACCTGCAGCACATGACAAAATTGAATGCAATGCATGCGAAACAGGCTACTACTGCCCTGGCGGAGCATATTTCGACGCGAGATGCCCAGCCAAGGCAGAAGACGCAACAAGATATGATTGTGGGAAAGAATCGTGCACATTCATGACACACGAACCCAGAAGGGCGTGGAAAACATGCCCGCAGGGACAAGGGGTTTCCTTCCCTGGATCTCCAACAGCTGACAGAGAATGTGCATTATGCGGCATTGGCAAATACAATGATGTGGAGAACGGGGAATGTAAATCATGTCCTCCTGGCACATATCAAGATGAAATTGGGCAGACAGCCTGCAAATATTGCCTGGGGGGGAAATACAGTGATGCTGCAGCGGCAGCGTCCTGTAGGGACTGTGACGCTGGGAAATACGCTGCAACTACAATACAATATTTGGTTGGTTGGACTCCTGGAGCAGCCTCCTCATGCAACAATTGTGTTGAGGGATTTTCAAAAGCAGGACAGCATGAGTGCTATGCTTGGCAAAATTGTGAAAATGGGTTTGGCTCTACACCACTTCCAAATGCGAGGCAAGACACGACCTGTGTGAGTTGCGAATCAGGCAAATTTCGTAACCGTGCAATACACAAGGCGAATGATCCATGCCAGACTTACAGAGTGTGTGGGACTGGAGAATACCTTTGGTCAGAGGGGACCTCATCTCAGGACAGGGTATGCCTGAAATGCCAACCTGGTAAATTCAAGAACAAAAACAGCCACCTGGATCCAACATGCGAACCATGTCCTCTAGGCTTGGGAACAGAGCAAGCAGATTCAGGTAAAGCGGAGTGCATCTCCTGTGGGAGTGGAAGGTATGCCACTTCTGCTGGAATTTGCCAAAGTTGCCCTGCTGGAAAGTACTGGGAAAGCAGCACCGCTGGCACTACAGCCTGCACAAATTGTGGTTTCGGAGATTACTCGTACAGTGGGCAGTCATCATGTTACCAGTGTGATGCAGGGCATTTTTCCAACGCCCCCAAAAATCAGCCCTGCACACCATGCGGGCCTGGCAGCTATGCAGATGAACGATCACAACATGGATGCAAGAGTTGCCCTGCAGGCAAGTTTTCGAATGCGAGTGTCAACACCAACTGCTCAGGAGTTTGCCCTGCTGGCTCTTATTCAGAAGCAAGATCGTCAGCATGCACGCTCTGCGAGCCAGGCAAGTTCTCAGACAGGAATGCGTCTGCGCAATGTGCCCAGTGCAACAGGGGGTACTTCTCCAACGCCACGGGGGCTACGTCATCAACAACGTGCCAGCAGTGCCCAGTTGAAGGATATACAGAAGGTACAGGGGCATCTGCGTGCAAGCAATGTGCATGGGACTTTCCATTTCCCTCCGATGAAAAAAAGGGTTGTAGAGACAAGTCATGTGATGATGGCCAAGTTCCAGCCTGGACATTTCCACAGCCCTTCATACAGGCCTTTGGGGGCGTGCAGGGGTGCAGAAGCTGCGAGTTTATGGGAATTAAGTTTTACGAAAACACGACACTCTCCCCTGGCAGATGTATCCCGTGCCCGGCGTGCAGTGAAGGCAAGTATTGGCGCACATCATCGTCGGGATTGATGCTGTTAACGTGTCAGTGGGGTTCAAATTGCGCTGACTGTGACAAGTGCAAGCTTGGTGAATCCTACTACGCCAGGAACTGCTCTCAATATCTGCGATCCCGGTGCGAGCCATGCGGTTCCCCATGCAAATCGTCCGAGTACCAGGTTCAGAACTGTACGCTCTACCAACCTCGCATCTGCAAAATCTGCACATCGCTCTGCCCCGAAGGACAGTACATGGTTTCGCCGTGCAACGCCACCTCCGACATGCAGTGTGCTCCGTGCATCAACTGTACAGCAGGTTCCTACGAAAGCACACCATGCACTACACAGAGCCCGCGCAATTGCACGATCTGCAGCCCAGGCACCGTTGCGAATAGCAGAAATCAAGCCTTCTGCGCGCAGTGCGAGACGGGCAAGTTTGCCAAGGATCCAGGCTCGTCTACGTGCAGCGTGTGCTCCGCCGGCTCCTTCATCTCCAGCGCTGGGTCCACAGTCTGCAAGATATGCAGCAACGGCACATTCTCGATCCGCGAGGGGGTTTCGTCATGCACAGCGTGCCCAGCTGGAAGCTTCCTATCCAACGCTAAGCTGGGCAACTGTACGCTGTGCCCAGCTGGCACGTTTTCGCAGTTTAGCGGTAGGACAGACTGCGAGCTGTGCCAGCCTGGCAAGTATTCGCCTGACCCCAACGCCACGCGCAACAACTCGGCATGCCTCAACTGCCCTCGAGGCACGTATTCACCGCAAGTGCGCTCGCCCAACTGCACGCTGTGCCCCGCTGGTTCGTACTCGGATCTTTTGACTGGACCTACAGTTTGTTTACTATGCCCCGCCGGCAAGTACGCAAGCGCGCCTGGATCTTCCACCTGCCTATCCTGCGCGCCAGGCAACTTTTCCGCGTCTGACGGAGCCGCGCTCTGCCAGCCATGCCCAATCGGCACAGCTTCCAGCAAATCACAGAGCACGAGCTGCCAGCCTTGTTCCCAGGGCACGTACGCATCTTCGGTGGGGCAGAGCGTGTGCCAAACCTGCGCTGCGCCATGCGTCTTGGGCTCCAGGTACGCGTCCGTCAACTGCACGCCCTCAACCAACAGGGTGTGCTCAAGCTGTGCCAAGGCGCTCTGCCCTCTTGGGTTCACCAGCAACGTCAGCTGGTGTCCCCCCTCAGGAGTGTACGACTGCACCGTCTGTCCTTACTATGGCAACGACAACGTGCACCTCCTGCCCGAGTACAGCTGCGCAACGTGCCCCGACCGCAACTGCGGCCTGACGCCGGGAACGTACATGCCCAAGCGAACCTCGTGCTCTTCGTTCAAAACCAGCTTCACTCTCAACGACACGTACACGTGTGCACGCTGCAAGGGCTGCACGTATCGACAGTACGTGGTGGGATGGGGCAGCTGCAACGGTGAGGGAACCTCGGACATGTCGCTCAATCCAGACAACCCAGACATGTGCATGAACTGCGAGAACTCGTGCAAACCGGGGCAGTATGTAGCCAACCTTTGCAACGGTAGGACCATGAACAACACCGAAGTGTGCAAGGACTGTGCCAGCTGCCCGTACGGATCGTACCACGCCAAGCCCTTGCGGGGTTACACGCATCCGCAGTACGACGGAGGGGTGTGGATTCCAGGGTATGATGAAAAGCCGTGCACTGGTTCAGGCATCCTTGCCAGCGACGGCGTCACCGACTGCGAGCGGTGCGACACGTGCCCGTTTGGCAAGTACGCTTCCGACGTCGGGCGGTGTACAGGCAACGGCATCTGGAAGGACCCATTCACGTGCACAGACTGCAAGCCATGCCCCTCGGGCTACGAGCACGATGCTCCGTGCGACGGCATGTCGTTTAGCGACAAGTGCAAGCTGTGCCCAGCGTGCCTGCAGGGGGAGTACATGGTATCCCACTGGAACAACACGCTGAAGCGGATGATCTGTGGGTGCCAGAGGTGCTTCGATGCCCCAGGAGACATTTGCCCCATTCATTATCGCAAGACGGGGGCACTGTGCACAGGAATGCAGCCGTACGACGAGGCGTGTGCGCAGTGCACGCTTTGCAACGCAGGGGAGTACATTGCTGACAACGCGTTCTGCTCCGGGGCAACATTCAACGACACGAGCGCGGGCAAGTGCAGGTGGGTGGAGATTTCTTGTATTGATTCATTGGATAAATTTATTGCAGTTCAAACAAACCCACCCCATATTGTGGTCGCAAGTGACCATAGAGGAGGAAACGGGTTTTACATTTGCTTCTTTCAAATTCCAGAATAAAAGCATAAGATCCCATTTTGATTTTTCTGTACACGCGTAACCAGTCAGCGTAATTTGGTATGATTTATCTGTTAAAATCAAACTATTGATAACAAAAACCCAAAAAAAATTTCCACAACGCCCTGCAAGCCTGAAATCACTGTCTATCTTTTTTTGAATTGTGTTGTTGCCATGCCCATTCTTTTGGAATATTCTCATCAACCATTCTGACACATTGGACATCGAATGTGAAATTGGATCCCCGATATCCAATTCACTGTCAAATTCAACTTTAAAAATCATTTTAAAATCAAATGCACGGAGGGAAGAATCACCACAACGAAATTTAGTTGTTTGTTTAAGACGAAAGTTTCCTCCGTGTGAATATCTGTGAATGTCTTCATTTTCAATCAAATATTCAGATGTCTGGGTTGCACTGCCATTCATCAAATCTTCAACATATTTTTTCCATGCTTCAGGTGCAAAGAGCACAATATTAAATGCAACTTTTATCCATGGATTATCCATGTTGGGCTGCTACGTCCAAGTCAAGCCTTGTACACACCAAAAAGATTTGTAGTTTATATACATAAAAAAAACACACACAACAAATACTCACGCATACACACATACACAATGAAACAGGCCCTGCCGCTCGTCATGCCCTACCAACTTTTACCTCGACAAATCTACCCAGTGCATTCTCGGCAACGAGATCAAGGACCGCCAGTGCGTGCCGTGCTCCACCAAGTGCTCCGCGGGGTACTATGCCCTCGGCAAGTGCAACGGTACAACCACATTCGACACCAAGACTTGTGCTCCGTGCGCCAGCTGTTTCCCTGGGCAGTACCAGGTAGGCTTCTGCGACGGCACGAGCGGCGTGGACACCACCCGATGCGCGCCGTGCAACTTCACGTCCTGCAAAACTCTTGAAACACTCGTTGGTCAGTGCACCGGCAGAGACACAAGAGACACCAGCCAGTGCGTGCCCTGCAGTACCCAGGACGGAATCCCGTGCGGCTCCAACCAGTACATGGACACCAGCATGTGCAACGCTGCCACAAACTGGTACGGCGGGAGGTGCAAGAACTGCGACACGCGGTGCATATCCGCGTACGACAACAGCTCGCTGGCCCCATCGGGACAGTACAAGCTCATTCCTTGCACGGGCCTTACGTCCTCCAACCTTGTGTGTGCCAACTGCACGCAAAACTGCCCCGTGGGCTCCTACATCACCAGCCTGTGCGACGGCACAGGCGACTCGGACACTGCCAAGTGCGAGCCATGCACGTGCCCTCCTGGCTACTACGCTCGCACCAACACGTGCAATGGGCGCCAGACCTACAACTCCCTCGACTGCGTGCCGTGCACCACCTTTGACAGCTGCCTTGACCATCATTACCTGTCTGGAACGTGCTCTACCTTTTCGAACACAGCATGCACGCCCTGCCGCTCCAAGTGCGGGGCTGCTGAAATCGAAGCGAGAACCTGCACCAACGGCACCAATCGCTTCTGCCTGCCCGACCTTGCTTGCTACCAGGACTGCCCTACCGGCTTTTTTGAAGCTGTAGCCTGTCAGCCGCCCAACGTGGCGCAGCAGTGCGTCCGGTGTTCACAATGCCCCGTCGGGTACCACATCAAGGAGCAGTGCTCCGGCAGAAACGACACCGTCTGCCAGCGCTGCACGTCCTCCATATGCACAGACGACCAGTACAACGCGCAGTTTGCCCCGTCGGGAGGTTGTCAGGTATGGATTATGTTCCTGTATTCTATACTTTACTTCAACAATTGAACTAATCCTTTTGTTTGCTTGTCTGTGCACAGGGCACTGAATTGTTCGACAATGTGCGGTGCGGCGTCATCACCGAATCGTACGGCGAGCGCTGCTCTCAAAACTCGTTCCGGTTCGAGAAGCGCATCCCCATGCCGCACGCGTGGGGCAGAGATTCGCTCGTGCCAAACAGCACAACGCTGCTCAACGAGCTGATGAGCGACCCTGTGTACAACGCGTCCGTCGGTACAATCCTGTCGAATCCTCCAGACAACCTGGCCTTGGACGTGCACCCGAATCGCCAAGTGTACGCATACTGCTCAGGACACACGATTCTGACGTACGACTACACTAGTGGCGCAATCCTCAACTCGTTCCTGGACTTTGCGTACGTCCCGGAGCCGTGCTCCGACATACGCTTTGCGCCCGAGGTCGGGAGCAACATCTACCTGATGGTCACAAGCTCCGTGAGCTCGAGGCTCTTTCGATGCGATCCGCAGTGCAGCACATCTGACCCGTTCGTGATGAACCAAAAGTACGTGTGCGCGGTGCCACACAACACCACGCGGCGGTGGGGAGGCGGGCACAGAGTGCACTGCATCGAATGGGTGGGCATCGATTCCGAGGAGGATGACAGGCTGATTGCGGAGGGCCAGACGATTCGCGGGGGCGTGCAAAACTTTGGGAGTGGCACAGACATGGTGGTGTATGCTGCGGGAGCGTTCTCGCCGGCTTTCCTTGCATCCTCGGTGCCCTCCTCGTGGGTCTTTGTGGCATACACTGACTACTCTCCGAGTCGCGGCATCGTGCACACGTTCCCGCCAGGGGTGCAGATCCTGGGCCCGATCGCATACAACAGAAGGCTCCGCAGGCTCTTTGTCCCTGCGTATGATCACAAAAACACCACCAGGCGGCTCATCGTCTACCAGATTGCCATGACATCCTCCGGTGGCAAGGACAGGTCCGTGCTTTCCGGCAGCGGAGTGAGCGAATTCTACGTGCAGCTCTACCCCGGAGGCCTGATTGGTTCGTCAATGAGTCTGGGCCCGCCCGTGATCCCTGGCTTCGCCTTGCGCCACGACACTGGGGCCATCAGCATCGTCGACGAAACGTACAGCCAGGTCCACGTGCTGGCCTGTGCCAAGTATGCAGTCTCTCCAACCTCAGCAAGCTGCAACACAACCAGGGCCCCGGTCGTGTCGACGTCCTACGGCGCCGCGGCATACAAGGACGTTGAATTCGTGGGCCGAGTGCCGCTCCGTTTTTCCGACGACCCCTTGTCCACACCGGCAAAGCTGTTCTTCACTTCGCTCCAAGACATCATGAAGCCCAGGGCCGAGCTGTACGTGCAGTGCGCAAAGTGCTACGGCGGCAGCATCACGTCCAGCGACAAGGAGGCCCTGAGCAACTCCGACTGCTTCTGCGCGCCCGGATTCATGATCTCATCGATCCGAGACGTGGGGCTTACGTGCACGCGGTGCCAGTGCATGGACGGCCAGTACCTCGACGAGACGAGCTCCAGGGAAAACTGCGACGGCAAGGGTCTGTCCAAGCCCGGCTGCAAGAGGTGCTACGTGACGTGCGAGACGGGCAGCTACATGCGCGGCTCCTGCGACGGCTCGCAGACGGCGAATCCCATGCAATGCCTGCCCTGCACGCAGAGCTTGATCGAACAGGGTGTGTCCTCAATATGCCCCGCAGCATCCAAGCTCAGAGTCTTGCGCGGAACCAAGACAATGGTGTTTTCGGCGAGCGCGTTCCGAAGGGACTGCACCAACGTGCAGGGCCTGGACTGCGCTCGCAGGCAGGCGCTCACGTATCCTTTTGACGGCAACGACCTGTTGGAGGATCTGGCGCCGCGCGCATTGCGCCTAATGCCCGTGTCTGCCAGCGGGCGATCGCAGGGCCCGTCGCTCGAGGTGTTTAGCTTCGCCAACGCTACTGCACTAGACGACAAGCTGTTTTGGAGCGTACTATCCGACCCGACGAGGCACATGCGCACCGCGGCAGCGCAGTTCAACGCGTCGAACCACGAGTACTACAGGATCCCCGCCATGCAGAACATGTTTGACCCTACGCTTGCGGTGCGCGTGATCCCCTCGAACAACCGGTCGGTTTTCGGGGATGCAAGGCGCATACAGAGCAGCATCGTGTGGGAGCAAGGGGCTACGCTGTGCCTGTGGTTCAAGTTTGCTGGCGGTTCGTCATCGGCACAGCAGCATCAAACCCTCTTTGAGATGAGCAACGGGTACAACACGGAGCACGTGTACGTGCGGCGCGTCGCGGATTCCTGGGACCTTGCGTTTGGCGTGTATCATTCGCAGGGAGCCTTTCGCAAGGAGCAGAGGACTGCAGAGGGGAGGGGTGTGCCGAATGGCCCCGGCTACTGGAACCACCTGTGCTGGTCGATACGACACGACCCGGTCGCCGTCACCAATGAAACTTATTCTTCATTAGACAACGCAACA
>VFQS010004032.1_pt1 | contig 10880 bp, 9 predicted proteins | sample 3512361 | NCBI WGS metagenome assembly VFQS01 (sample SAMN10412375, study PRJNA504923) | tailings metagenome | isolation source: Relicate 1 Philex TSF3 active mining | place: Philippines | reverse complement strand
GATTTGCTGGAAAAAAGCATCGTCGAAAATAAAGCCAGCATAGCCCGACAACGCGCCCGACAGGCCGTAGCAGAGACAGCCATGGCCTTGAACGAACTGACCCGCAGCGCCTACCTGTCGGAAACAGTATGGATACTACCTCCCGGCGGCTACCCCCTCCTCGCCGCCGAAATGGATGCCGGCCCCGGCAACCTGCTCCTGCAGCCCGTTCGGCGCCTGGTCACCGTAGCCGAACAGGAAGTACTCGTAGAACAAAAATCCGTCGCGCCCCAGTGGAACGTCGGATATGGCATTATCAGTCTGCGCCCGGCAAGCTACACATTCCAGAATATGACCGTCGGCGTCAACATCCCCTTGTTCCGAAAACCCTGGCGCGCCACCGTGGAAACGGCCCGTTTAAAGCAAACGATCGCCGAAACGGAGCTCGAAGCCACCGCCTTCCAAATCGCCCGGCAACGGGAAGCCAGCGACGTGCAGCTCCGCATGGCCGAAGACCTACTCCAGGGCCAGGGCGACGCCCTGCTCCAACAAGCCGCGCAACTGCGCCGCTTGTCCGACACCCGATTGCGCAGTGGCGAAAGCGATTTCATAGAAATCGTCATCAGCCTGGAATCCGCCGTACAAAGCGAACTGGAATACCTGGGCCTGGCCCACCGCCATAACCTGGCCCTCATCGAATGGACCTTCTGGCGCAAGTGAGTGTAACCTATCTGCTTTCTTTTTCAATCTTTAAAAAAATCATCCATGCGATCTATTATAATCTCCCTGCTTTCTTTGGCTGTCCTCGCAGCGCTGCCCGCCTGCAAGGGCAAACAGAACGATCCTGCTGAAACCCGTGAACCAGCCGCCTCTTCGGGCAGTATCGTAGTCCTAAGTGCCGAACAGGCCCGATTGGCCCAAATCCAGACCGGCACCGCCGAAATGCGCACCCTGGAACTGGCCATCACCTGCACCGGCATGGTGGACGTGCCGCCCCAGAACGTCATTGCCGTACACGCCCCCGTCAAAGGCATCGTGCGCAACGTGACCCAACTGCCAGGCACCTTCCTGCGCAAAGGGCAGCTACTCACCTCCCTCTCCCACCCCGACCTGGTGCGCCTGCAACGGGAATTTCTCGAAAACCAAAGCCAGCTCGACATGCTGGAAAAAGAGTTCAAACGCAAACAAGCCCTCGCCAGCAACGAAGCCACTTCCCAACGGGCCCTCGAACAGGCCAAAGCAGAGTATGAACTCGCCCGCGCCCGCAGCCAGGGACTCAAAGCAGAACTCAAACTGGTCGGTATCGATGTAGCGAATCTGGAAAGCACCCAACACATCCAGGAACAAATCACCCTGTACTCCCCCGTCAGCGGCTATGTGGACCAGGTCAATATCAACCCGGGCAAGCTCGTCAACGCCGAAGACCTGCTCTACACCATTCTCGACGTGAGCCACGTCCATGCCGAACTCAACGTCTTCGCCCGCGATATACCCCGGCTGAAGGAAGGACAGCGCATCGAAGTGCGCGTACCCGGCAACGATAAAGCCTATCCCGCCGAAGTGCACCTCCTCAGCCGCATGGTGAACCCCGACGACAAGACGATCCGCGTACACGGGCACTTCAGCCCGGAACCGAAAGACCTCTTCCCCGGCTCCTTCCTGCAGGCCAAAATCTTCACGGAAAATAGCCGGCAGCCCTGCGTGCCCGAAACAGCCCTCATCCGCGAAGGCGACGCCTCTTTCGTGTTCGTGAAAAAAGGGGAAGGCTTTGAAAAAACACCCGTCCGCACCGTAGGCAACGACGGGAAATACGTGGCCCTGCTCGACCTGCCCACCGGTGCAGTGGTGGCCCTCACCGGCGCCTACTACCTCAACGGCGTATTGGCCGGCGGGGAAGAGGAATAGGCTTGTTTTGATATTTTCCGTGCCTGAAAGTAAAAAAAATCGTACCTTATCCCCTTAAACAAAAACCTGTACAAACATGAAAAAGTACCTTCGCCCTGCCCTTTTGGTCTTGCTGGGGGCCTTCGTGCTCATCCAGTTGTTCCAGATAGACAAAAGCAACCCGCCCATTGACCCGGCCCAGGATTACCTCTCCATGGCCAACCCACCGACAGAAATAGCGACGCTGGTCCGGCAGGCCTGCTACGACTGCCACTCGCACAGCACCACCTATCCCTGGTACGCCTGGGTACAACCGGCCGGCTGGTGGCTCCAAAACCATGTACAGGAAGGCCGCGAACACCTCAACTTCGCCGTATGGAGCACCTACCCCGCCAAACGGGCCGCCCACAAACTCGAAGAGTGCTACGAAGTGGTCGAATCGGCGGAAATGCCCATGCAATCCTACACCTGGATGCACGCCGAAGCCCGCTTGTCGGACGCTCAACGCACGCAACTGGTCGGCTGGTTCCGGTCGGAATACCAGAAGGCAGAAGCCGTAGAGGCCGGCTCCCCAGACATGCCCACCTCCTCTGAAAAAACGGAAGGAGAAGAAGAAGGGCAAGAGGCATACGAAAAAGGCGAAGCACACTACTGACCCCTACCTGCATGTTTGATAAACTCAAGCCATACGAAACTGCATACCTGATCCTGGACCGGTATATCCTGTACCACCATCAGTTCAAACGAGTCACCAAACGGGCAAAAATCCGCTTCGAGCAATGCGACTGGCAGGGTATGCAGAACGATTCCCGCGAGCGCTCCCTGCTCTACCGCGATGCCGTAGGCGAAGCGACGCAAAAAGTCGTGGAGTTCCTCGGCCCCTTAGCAGCTGACCGAAACGTATGGCGGGAAATAAAAGAAATGTACCTGGAAGAAATTTTTAATTTCAACACCCGGAACATCGCTGAGACATTTTACAACTCCGTCTTCCGCCACTCGCACAAAGGCTTGAGCGCCGATGTGGACCTCATGTTCGTCACCGCGACCGGTACGTATCGGGAGTTCCGCTCGGCAGTACCCATCTACCATACGTTCTTCCTCACCAAGCCCATCGAATACACCCTGCACCAGATCCTTTCCTGCTACTCTTTTGATATCCCTTTTGAGAGCCTGAACCGCGACATCTGGTATATTGCCGAAACGCTGCGCCAGAAACTGCACGTGCACGAGCGCAGTCTGCGCCATGCCCGCATCGAAATGCTCAAGTCGGTCTTTTACCGCTCAAAAGGCGCGTATCTGGTGGGGCGTTTGTATCTCGAGGACAAACTCTACCCCTTCATTTTACCTCTGTTAAACGAGGAAAACGGTATCTTCGTAGATACTATCCTGCTGGAAGCCAACGATGCCAGCTCGCTGTTCAGCTACAACCGGGCCTATTTTCAAGTGGATACCGACATCGCCAGCGATATGGTGGATTTCCTGCGCACCATCCTGCCTTTTAAAAGCCTCGGGGAGTTGTACAACTCCATCGGCTTTGAAAAGCACGGAAAAACAGTGCTCTACCGCGACTTCCTGCGCCATACCGCCCTGACCTCCGATAAGTTTACGATTGCACCGGGCATCAAGGGCATGGTCATGACCGTATTCACCCTGCCCTCCTACAGCATGGTCTTCAAGCTCATCAAAGACCGATTCCAGCCGCCCAAAAACGTCACAGAGCAGGAGGTGCGGGAAAAGTACGAGCTCGTCAACATGCACGACCGGGTGGGCCGTATGGCCGATAGCCACATGTTCGAAAACTTTGTCTTCGACCGCAATCGCTTTGACGACGAGCTGGTCGAGGAGTTGCTCCGCGAATGCCCTTCCAGAGTAAAATTGGATGGCGACAAACTGGAAATCAAACACTTGTATATTGAAAAGCGGATGACCCCGCTCAATTTGTATTTGGAAAGGGCTACTCCGGAGGAGGCGGCCGTGGCCATCCGCGACTATGGGCGTGCCATCAAGGACATGGCTGCCGTCAACATTTTCCCGGGCGACATGCTCCTGAAAAACTTCGGGGTCACGCGCCTCAACCGCGTCGTGTTTTACGATTATGACGAAATAGGCTTTATCACCGACTACCACTTCCGGCGCATCCCGGTGGCGCGGCACGAAGAAGACGAATGGGCCTCTGAGCCCTGGTATTCGGTCGGGCCCAACGATGTGTTCCCCGAGGAGTTCACCAAATTCCTGATCGGGCGGCCGGACATCCGGGACATGTTCCTGCGCTACCACGCGGACCTGTACGACGTCGCTTTCTGGCATGACGTACAGGATCGCCTCCGCCGAGGGGAGATTGTCACGGTATTCCCCTACTCGCAGCGCATTCGCTTTTCCAGGGTATTTAAGGATGCCAGTGCCAAGCCGGGCCCCGTGGAAGAACCCGGTGCGACGGATGACAAGCAGACCGAGTGGCCTTCAGAATAAAATTATGGTGAAGGGCGTTAGCGGCTCCCTCGCCTGGATTTGTTATTTTTATAGTCGCGGAACACAAACTCACCCAGCCCGTCGAGGCTACTGTAAAAGGCTTTTCCGTTGTTGGCGCTGGTGAACGCGTCCACGAAGCGCATCAGGTAGGGGTCGCGGGCGATCATGAACGTCGTGATGGGGATGTTGAGTTTGCGGCAGCTCGTAGCCAGGTTGAGCGTGCGGGTGACGATGCTGCGGTCGAGGCCAAAACTGTTTTTGTAGTATTTTTTTCCCTTCTTGATGCAGGTCGGTTTGCCGTCGGTGATCATGAAGATTTGCTTGTTCGGGTTGCGGCGGCGGCGCAGGAGATCCATGGCCAGTTCGAGTCCGGCGACGGTGTTGGTGTGGTAGGGGCCCACCTGCAGATAGGGCAGGTCTTTGATTTCGATTTGCCAGGCGTCGTTGCCGAAGACGAGGATGTCGAGGGTATCTTTCGGGAAACGGGTGGTGATGTATTCCGACAGTGCCATGGCGACCCGTTTGGCGGGGGTGATGCGGTCTTCGCCATACAGGATCATGGAGTGGGAAATATCGATCATGAGCACGGTGCTGGTCTGGCTTTGGTTGAACGACTCCTGCACCTCGAGGTCTTCCGGGGTCAGTTTAAACTCTTCGATACCGTGTCGGATATGGGCGTTGCGCAGCGATTCGGATACCGCCAGTCGGTCGAGAGGGTCGCCGAACTCGAAAGGGCGCAGTTCCGAGGTGCGTTCATCCCCTTTTCCCTCTGCTTTGGTGCTGTGGTTTCCCTGTTTAGATTTTTTGATTTGGCCAAAGATATCGGAGAGTGCTTTTTGGCGCAGGGCCAGTTCCATTTTGGCTGCCGGCACAAAGCCCGGCTGCTGCGGATCGGGCTGTCGGATATAGCCTTTATCTATGAGGTCCTGGATAAAGTCGGCGATGCCGTAGTTGGCGTCGGTCAGTTTGTACTGTTTGTCCAGTTCCGTCAGCCAGGAAAGTGCTTCGGCGACGTCGCCGGAGGTATAGAGCAGGAGTTCCTGAAATATTTTGAGCAGGCGCTCAAAGGGGGTTCCGGCGTCTGCCTGAGGGGTGAATTCCGAGAATCTCCAGCCTATCATAAGATGCGTGGTTTGGCGCGGGGGGACCCACGCGGGTTCAGAGGATACTTTCGCGGGCGAACCGGATATAGTCGGGTCGGTCGGAAGCTAGTTTGTGGACGAAGCTGTGTTTGATTTCGCCTTTGGAGATGATAAAGATACCCGGCATTTGGGTATCGTCCCCGAGTCGCGGACCGATGCCGTGGCCGGCCACGACCCCGGCGGAGAAGCCCCTGATCCAGGTGGCCAGTCCGAACAACTGGTTGAAATTGCCCTTAGCCAGTCCGAACGCCTGATAATAGCGGCATTCCGGATCGCAGACGTGCACGGAGCCCCCGAGCTGGTACTCGTTGAAGTACGCGTCGGCGGTTTCCTCGTCTGACATGTGCACGAAGACCAGGGCGATCCCCATTTTTTCGATTTCCTCCCGTTGTTTAGAGAGGTCTGAGAGCGCTTCCCGGCAGAATGTGCAGCCGAAATGGCGCAAGAAGACCAGCATGATGGGTCTGGTCTGAGATTGTTCGTACACGGTCTCTCCCGTATTGGTCTTCATGGAGTCCAGGACGGTCGAGGGCAGTTCATTGGCCAGCATGAAACAAAGTTTGCTTAAAAAATACAGGAGCGCATTCGGGATTTTCTGCAGGGAAAGCAGGTGTAGGGTTAGACCCTGCAGAAAATCCCGGGCGAGCTCTTACATTCCCATATTATCATATACATCCATGACGGCTTTCACGGCTTTGGCGGAGCCGTGCAGCAGTTCCATTTCGTCGGCATTCAGTTTGAGTTCCAGGATTTGTTCGATGCCATTTTTCCCCAATTTCACGGGCACGCCGATGAACATATGGTGGAGTCCGTACTCGCCATTTACCAGGGCGCAGCAAGGGAAGATACGGTTTTCATCGCGGACGATGGCCTCTACCATTTGCGCGGCCGCCGCGCCCGGGGCGTACCAGGCCGAGGTTCCCATCAGGTTGACCAGTTCGCCACCGCCTGTCTTTGTGCGCTCGACGATAGCATTGAGTGCCTCTTCATCTATTAGTTCTGTACCCGGGATACCGGCTACGGTCGTATAGCGGGGCAGCGGCACCATCGTATCGCCATGGCCGCCCATGAGTACGGCCTGGATATCTTTTGGCGAAGTGTGGAGTGCTTCGGCCAGAAAAGCCCGGTATCGGGCTGTATCGAGTATCCCCGCCATACCGAAGACCCGGCTGGAGGGCAGGCCAGCTTTTTTGAAGGCGGCGTAAGTCATCACGTCGAGCGGGTTAGAGACGACGATGAGGATGGGGTTGGGCGAGTACTTGAGGATAGATTCCGTGACGGAGGTCACGATTTTGGCATTGATCGAAATCAGGTCGTCCCGGCTCATACCCGGTTTGCGGGGCACCCCGGCCGTGATGACCACGATATCCGAGTCGGCGGTATCCTCGTAGTTGTCCGTCCCGCGGAGGAAAGTGCTGTAGTTATCTACAGGGGCCTGCTGCCAGGAGTCGAGGGCTTTGCCTTTGGCCATATTGCCCTGGATGTCCAGCAAGACAATTTCTTTTACCAGGTCTTTGTGGGCCAGTACGTTGGCCACGGTAGCGCCTACGTTTCCTGCGCCGACTACGGTTACTTTGCTCATGATTCGTTTTTGCTTGTTTAAATGTGGGTACAAAAATAACGTACTTTTTTTGTATTTTTGAGCGGAGATTTGAGGAAAAAACCAGGTTTTTGGAATGGCGGGGCGGGAAAACACACCTCCGGCGTTCAATCTTTAGTACCATTGAGAGGCCACACACACAAAAGGGCTGAGAAAACTACATAAAAGCGTGTGTGCCCCTCTGAGAAAACCGACTTTTTACACATTCCCATCCTACCACGCCCTGCAGGATTTTTTCAGACATTTGGGAGGTTTTAGAGCTTTGAGAAATGATGAGAGCCGCATTCCTTGGGATTGCCTGTATTGCTTATGGCCTGTTTGCAACGGCACAGCAGTCGGCACCGGGACGCTTTTGCGCCACGGAGCCCGTTCGGCTGTCCTGGTTAGAAGCATACCAGCAGACCGGTATGCCCGTGGCGCGCTCGAACAACAAACTCTACCTGCCCGTCGTCGTGCATATCGTCCGTTCCGACGAGGGCAAAAGCGCTTTCCGGGAAAGCCAGATTTTGGATGCCTTCTGCGCGCTCAACGCCCATTTTGCAGCTTCCGAGATTGAATTTATCCTTCAACAGCCCTTCCTGTACCCCCAAAACTCAGATTGGTACGACCACAGCGACGGGCAGACGGCATATACCATGATGCGCACGACCCGCGTCCGAAACGCCATCAATACCTATTTTGTACTCAATGCGGCCGATGCTTGCGGTTATACGCTGCGAGAGCAAAGTACGGGACTGGCACTGGGCATTGCCCTAAGCGCGTCCTGCTCCGGCATGGAGGGCAATTCCTGGGCCCACGAGATGGGGCATTATTTTTCGCTGCCCCACACCTTTCACGGATGGGAAAACTACCCCTACGACTACAATAAGCCGGCTCCCTTCAAAGTAAATCAGATAGAGGTGGAGAAAGCAGACCGCAGCAACTGCCGCAGCGCCGGAGATGGGTTTTGCGACACACCGGCCGACTACCTAAATGGCCTCTGGTACTGCAATGAACAGAGCCAGAGCCCCATCATACAAAAAGACCCGGGCGGAATCGAGTTCCGCTCCGACGGCACCCTGCTGATGTCCTATTCCGGCGACCGCTGCGCAAAGCGCTTTTCAGTAGAACAACAGGGGGCCATGCGCTTTTTTATCCTGCAAAAGCTGTCGAGCCTGCTGCAGCGGGAGGTTTCAGCCCCGATCACGCAACGCGGCGAGATAGAGTCCCTACGCCCTGTTCCGGGCGCCGTATTCGGTGCCGAAGAACCCGTGGTATTATCCTGGAAGCCCATGCCCGGGATCAGCCATTACCTGGTGGAAGTATCGCCCATCCCTTCTTTTTCCTTTGTCACATTCAGCCAGATCGTATCGGACTCGTCCTGTCAGCCCGACCTGGTTCCCGGGCGATCCTATTTCTGGAGGATCCGGCCATTTAACGGGTTCAGCACTTGTCCGTCGTTCTCCAAGCCTTCTCCTTTCAGCATCAGCACCGTAACTGCGCAGCGGGGGCTACAGCCCGGAGAGTCATTTGTCGTCTTCCCCAACCCCTGTATGCCCGGCGAGTTATGGACGCTTGAACTGGACACCCGAAGCAGCCGGGAGTGGCAAATGACGCTGTGCAATGCCCTGGGGAATGTACTCTGGAGCGCTCCCTGGGCGGTGACGCAGGGCTGGAACCGCCGTCATTTGCCCGACTTAAAGTTGCCTGCGGGTACGTATTTCTTGTATTTGCGCTCTGGCGACAGGCAGATTGTGCGCAAGCTCATGCTCAGCCCTTCGCTTTGAACGACCAGATGAGCGCGACCCGGCATACCTCTTGCCCGTCTTCCTGCCTACCTACTGAAACTACGCGCACCGTCTGGCCTTGCCCGGTTTCCAGCGCCTCCTGCACCGCTTGCCGGATCATCGGGCCATCGGTACAGGTGAAAATGGTCTTGCCCACCGCCTTTTTGCTGAAGGAAGCCTCCATCCCCGTCACCAGCATGGAAACAGGGCCCCTGCCGGCGACGGCGACCATTGCCAACATGCCGCTGGCCAACTCCCCCGCGCCCGACAAGGCCGCGAAATACGTGGAGCGAAAGGGGTTCTGGCTGCGCCAGCCAAAAGGAATCTCCACCACGGCAGAATCCGCGTCCACCCGGCGCACGCGCACCCCCCAAAAGAGCAGAGTCGGCAGCTTGAACAGGTAGAAAAACCAGGTTCTCCAACCCGAATTCAAGTTCGCGATTGCACGCCGTACTTCAACCGATTCAGGGTCAAACGGGACGGCTTTCCGCATGGTCGTTGCTTCCATATATTCTTTTTTTCACGCCCTGGTACCGAGCCTACACAAAAATGCAGCTCTTTTCCTCAAAAGTATTGAAAATGAGGGTAATTTTTTGGTCTAATCACAAATATTTGATTATAAAATGTTTGTGATTATCTGTCAACCCATCCCATAGATTTAGGCAGATTCCAGATTTTTTTTACCTTTGCGACGGGTATATTTCGCCCTCGCCTAAACAAATATTGGTTATGAATCTGCACGAATACCAGGGGAAAGAACTCCTGAAAAAATTTGGGGTAGCCATACAAGAAGGCATCCTGGCTCACACGACCGACGAAGCCGTCGCGGCATGGCACCAGCTCAATAAGCGCAGCGGCTCCCCGGTAGCTATCGTCAAAGCACAGATACACGCCGGCGGGCGCGGGAAAGGCGGTGGCGTAAAACTCGCCAAAAACCTGGACGAGCTCAAAGAGCACGCCGGCAATATCATCGGCATGATGCTGCGCACCCCCCAAACGCCGGGCGGCATGGAAGGCCCCGGCAAACTCGTGCAAAAAATACTCGTAGCCGAGGATGCGTATGCACCCGATTTCAAGGCGTGCAAGGAATACTACGTCTCCATCCTCACCGACCGCGAAAAAAAGTGCAACGTCGTCATTTATTCAACCGAGGGCGGTATGGATATCGAACACGTCGCCGAGACCACGCCCCACCTCGTCCACAAAGAGTGGATTGATCCGGCGCAGGGCTTCCAAGGCTTCCAGGCGCGCAAAATCGCCTTCAACCTGGGCCTGGAAGGTAAGGCGTTCAAAGAATTTTCGCAGTTCATCACCCGCCTGTACAAGGCTTTCGTCGAATCGGACGCTTCGCTCTTCGAAATCAACCCCTGCCTGCGCACCGGCGACGACCGCATCATTGCCGTGGATTGCAAAGTGAGCATTGACGACAATGCCCTCGAACGCCGTACGGAACTGGAAGCGCTCCGCGATACCAGCGAGGAAGACCCCACCGAAGTGGAAGCCCGCGAGAACAACCTCAACTACGTCAAGCTCGACGGCAACGTGGGCTGTATGGTCAACGGTGCCGGCCTGGCCATGGCCACCATGGACATCATCAAGCTCTCCGGCGGCGAACCGGCCAACTTCCTCGACGTGGGCGGCACCGCCGATGCCCAACGGGTCGAACAGGCCTTCCGCATCATCCTCAAAGACCCGGCCGTCAAAGCTATCCTGATCAATATCTTCGGAGGTATCGTGCGCTGCGACCGCGTCGCGCAAGGGGTCATAGATGCCTATAAAAATATGGGCAATATCCATGTGCCCATCATCGTGCGCCTCCAGGGTACCAACGCCGATGTCGCCAAAAAGATGATCGATGAGTCCGGCCTGGCTGTACACTCCGCCATCGCTTTGCAAGATGCCGCCGACCTGGTCCAAAAGGTGCTGCAATAACTCGCAATACCCTCGAACAAGAGAGAGGGCCCCGGCGCACGTGATGTGTGCCGGGGCCCTCTCTTGTTTGTTCAATAAGCTTGTCGCGCGGGGGTCAACGAGATGGTA
>VFQS010004031.1_pt1 | contig 10880 bp, 6 predicted proteins | sample 3512361 | NCBI WGS metagenome assembly VFQS01 (sample SAMN10412375, study PRJNA504923) | tailings metagenome | isolation source: Relicate 1 Philex TSF3 active mining | place: Philippines | reverse complement strand
ATTTCATTTAAGTGATTTACATATTAGAAATGGTGATAAGATATATTGTAGATATAAAGAATACAATTCAGTATTCAATGAAACTATTGAATCAATTAAGTTAAAGATAGAAACTAATAAATTAAAATTTAATGAATATATAACAGTAATAACCGGTGATATCTTTCATAATAAAAATAATATTGGTAATTATGGTTTATTATTATATAAAAACTTTGTTGAAGAATTAACAAAAATAAGCAAAGTATATATATTAGCTGGTAATCATGACATCTGTCAAGGAGAAATATCACAACCTTCTTTGGTTTATTCATCAAGTTTTAATATTGAAAACTTAATTATATTAAATGAATCGCAATCATTTATAATAGATAATATTGGATTTTCATTTGTAAGTATAGAAAATACATTAAATACTTATAAAAATTCAGGTAGAATTCAAGATTTACCATCCTTTCCAGAAATTAAAGGAAATGTAAAATATAAAATAGCATTATTTCATGGTTCATTTGCTTGTGCTAAATTATATACTGGAGATGAAATCAAAGAAGAAAATAATCCATATCCATTGGAATGGGTAAAAGATTTTGATTATGTATTGTTAGGTGATATTCATAAAAGACAATTATTTAATTATAAAAAAAATACTATTTGTGGATATTCAGGAAGTTTAATACAGCAAAACTTTGGAGAAGATATTATAGATCATGGTTATTTGTTTTGGGATTTGTTTAATAAACAAATAACCGAAACAAATGTTTATAATAATATTGGTTATATTAATATTAAACAAGATGATAATGAAAATATATTAATTCGTAAAAATGGTAAATATGAATGTTTGTTAGAAAAAGAAATAAATGATAAAATTGAGTATTTTCCAAAACAATTGGAAATAAAAGTATTTTCAAAAATAAATTTTGATAAACTTAATACTTTATTAAAAACTTATCACATTAATTTTACAATAATTTGTAGAAGTGATGAAAAATACTTAAACTTGCAAAATTCAGAAGAAATAGAAGCATTTGATATATCTAATAAAGAACAATTAGATAATATTATAGATAATAATTATATATTAGAATACTTTAAAAAAATATTAACATTAGAAGAGTATAATAAGTTTCATGAAATAATTATTAATAAAGAATTATTATTATTTAATGCGAATAAATATCCTGAAGAACTATTAAAAGAATGTAATACAAGAAATAAAGATTTATTAGCAATCATTACTTCGTGTATAAAAAATAATGATATCAAATATAAAAAAAATCAATTTACTATCAGATATTTAGAATGGGAAGGTTTATTATGTTATGAAAATAAAAATTGGTTAAATATACATGATTTGGATAATAAATCGTTCTTGGTAAAAGGAAAAAATGGAACTGGTAAATCAGCTATTTATGATATTCTATTATTAGCCATATGGAATAATAATACTAAAAATAATAGTTTTGCTGGTGGAACTGTTAATTATAATAAAAAATCAGGATATACTATTATAGATATTGAAGTAAATGGTAAATTATATAGAATTAAAAGAGACTTTATAAAGAAAACTGATAATACTAAACTAAATAAATGTCTTTGTATGTTATATGAATTTATAAATGATAAAGAATTGATGCTTTTAGCAAAAGACAGTAAATGTAATGAAGAAGTTAATAATTTATTTGGTGATATTAAAACTTTCTTATCATCATCAATGATTACTCAAAATATTGATTATGATATACTAAAAATGGATGCTAAAGATACATTAAAATTAATTGATAAATCTTTTAATGTTGAGTATATTTATAATTTATATGATTTATTTAAAACATCTATCAATAAATATAAAGACTTCAGAAAAATAATTAATAGTAAAAAGGAAGTATATGAAAAGTTAGTTTCTAATTCTAAAATTAAGATTATTGATAGTGAAGTAATTAAAAAAAATAATGAAGAATTATCAATTAAAAAAAAAGAAAAGAGTGATTTGGAAATATTATTTGATGATATTAATATTGATATTAAGGATCCTAAAAATCTAATTATTTTAGAAACTAATTATGATGATTTAATTTCTAAACTTGATAAAAATAAATTAATTTCAAATGAAGATTATACTATTTATAAAGAAAGATATAATGAATTAAAATTTATATTAAAAGAAGTTATTAATGATGAAAAAGAATTATTAAATTTAAAAGAAAGATATAACGATGAAATTAATATTAAAATAAATTATTGTGTTATTAAAACAAAACCTTGCGATTTATCATTAATTGAAAATGAAAGAAAGTTATTATTATCATATTTAAATGAACTTACTGAAAAAGAAATTAATGACATGAAAGTTAATGGAATCAAAAAAATTAAATTGGACGATGAAGAAATAATGAAATCAGAAAAATCATTAAATTTATTAAAAGAAGAATATTCAAATATTGAAAATAAAGAAAAAGACTTAATATTAATAAAACCTTCAAAAGCAAATAATAATTCCATTAATAAAGAAGAATTATTAAAACAAATACTAAAGATATTTATAAGTATTGAAGAATTTAAAGAATATAACTCTAACATAAAACTAATAAAAACCAATGAAACAAAAGATATTAATCAATTAACTGAAAATAACATAATAAACTATAATGATTATAAAAAACAATTAGTAGAAAAAACAAATTTAGAAAGAAATTTAGAAATCACTGGAAAAAAAATTATTTTATTGGAAAAAGATTTTCAAACAACTTTTAAAAAACAACAATCATTAATTATCATAAACAAACCATCTACCGAACCATTGTTAATTAAAACCAATACTAAAACGCTAACAAATATAACAAAAGAGATAAAATCAATTGATATTAAAAAACTATTAAAACAAATAGATGAAGATGATAAAGAAATTAATTACTATAATGATATTTCCAAGAAGATTGAAAATCTTCATAATGAATTAAATAAAAATAAAAACGACTTACTATTATTAACTACAAGTGATGAATATAAATATAATCCTGAATGTAAATATTGTTGTACCAGACCTTGGGTATCAAAAATAAAAGAATTGGAAAAAACGATTAAAAAAATAGATAGTGATATATTAGAACAATGTTGTTTACTTAAAAATGAACATCATAATACATTAATAAACAGATATGAAAATAATAAAAAAATAAAAGATAATTATAATCTATTATTGGAATGGCAAAAATATTTACAATCAAAGAATGAATATGATAAGATAACTAAGGAATTAAATAAAATAGTAATTGATAAAACAGAATTAAATAAATTGATATTATCAAATAATGATACACTTATAAAAATAAATAAATTAATAGATGATTTTAATAATCATTCAATTAATTTATATAATATAATGATATCAATTGAAGAATATGAAAATTATAAAAATTGGAAAGATAATTATAATGAACTTCTTATGACAAAAAATAAAACCATAACAAATATCAAATTAAAAGAAAAAGAGATCAATTATAATAAAAATATTAAACCACGAATATATAAATATTTAGAATTAAAGGATACTTATGATAAATGGAATGAATATGATATATATTTAAAAATACTAAATATAAATGAATTATTTAAATTAAAGGATATATTAGATGTCTTTGATAAATGGAATGAATATACTATTAATAATAATAAAAAACCATTGATTAAAAATAAATTGAAATTAAACGAATCAATAAAAATAAAAGAAAAAGAAATCAAAGAACTGAATGATAATATAATTAAACAATCAACTATGAATAATTATAATAATGAAAATAAAAATAATTATAATAAATTATTGGAAACAATTTCTGATATTGATAATATAATTAATATATTGGAAAAAATAATTCATAACTTTCAGGCATTTAGAATTGAAATGTATGATAAGTATATATTAAATAAATTAACAACTAAAACAAATAAAATAATAAAATCATTATGTCATAAAGAAACAAAACCTTTCAAATTAGATTATATAATAACAGTTGTTAAAGATATCATTCATATCAATTGGTTAATTAATAATGAAGTATCCTCGTATATTCCGGATAGAGATGTTAAACAAATAATATCAGTTTCTCAAGCATCAGGATTTCAACATTTCGCTATATCATTAGCTTTAAGAATGAGTTTATTTATGAATAAATATGAAAATCAATGTAATCAATTATTTATAGATGAAGGATTTATTAATTTTGATGAAAATAATCTTTCTATTGTTCCATCATTTCTTAAATCATTATTATCTTATTTCAGTAATATAACTATAGTATCTCATATTAATTTAATTCAAGGCAATGTTGATGAAATTGCTGAGATTAAATTTGATAAATTAACATCAGTATCAAATATGACTTATAATAGTTCTAAAAAAACAATTATTAAAAGAACAAAAAAATAAATCATAATAATTATTTTTATTATAAAAAAATGATGATTATTTATATTAATATAATTAATAAATATGCCTTTAACACGAGCTGAGATATCTAAAAGATATAGAGAAAAACAAAAATTAATAAATTCAGAAGTTTTTAAAGAAAAAGAAAGAATAAGAGGTAATCTTAATTATAAAAAAATTAAAAATGAACTTAATTATGATAATAAAGATCTTAAAGATCTTAAAGATCTTAAAGATAAAAACGCTAATGATGATAATGAATATAAAGAAGATAAAGACAAAATACCAAAACATTTAATTGATTTAAATATTGTTAAAATAGATGACAATGGTTTTATTATTTATAAACCTTTAACAAAAAGAATTAATTCCTTAAATAAATCTAAATTACAACCTCAAACCATACAATTATATTTCAATTCTTTTAAAAAGGTTTATAAAAATTTCACTAAAAATGATATGGATGATAAATTTCAAAATGAATTATTAAATTTATTAAATAATAAATCATATGATATCAATTATGTTAAAGATAAATTACATTTTCTTAAAAAGAATTTATATATATTCATTAAATCCTTAAATAAAAATGAATTACAATATGTTTATTCTATAATTACAAGAATTAAAGGTTATGCTTCTATTGTCAAATCATTATATCCATATTTAGTTCAAAAGCAAAATGAATATCAACAATCGAGAGATAATGTTGAATTAAATAATATTGATAAGATTAAATATAATAAACTTTCTTTTAATAAATCTGATATTCTTAATATTATTAATTCAAACGATCATTCTTTAACTCCTAGAGAAAAATTAATATTTGGTCTATTTACTCTATTTCCAGTAAGAAGACCAATTGATTACAATAGAATGATTTTAATTTCAAATGAACCAATTAATGAAGAAAAAAAAACAATAAGTGATAGAAATAATTATTATTATAATGGTGTATTCTATTTCTATAGAACTAAAAATAAAGATGTTCAAAAATTTATTGTTCCATTTGAATTAGATTCAATTATTAAAGAATATATTAAAGATAGAAATAGTGATTTCTTATTATTATCAGATAATAATAAACAATTAAGTATTTCAGCTTTTAGAATTCATATAATGAAAGTTTTCAATAAAATTTATAATATTTCATTTTCTGGTGTAGAATTAAGACATTACTATTCAACTTATATCAATTATTTAGTTAAAATGAAAAAAATGTCTATTGATGAACATAAAATGATATGTAATATGATGAATCATAGTTATGAAGAAAATAAAAAATATTCTTATTTATTATCTGAATAAGAATTCAATAAAATAAATTAAACATACAAAAAATGACATTATTTTTGTAATTATTATCAAAATAATAAATATGCCAATGACATCTTCAGAACGATCTAAGAAATATAGAGAAAAACAAAAATTATTAAATTTAAATGAATATAGAGAAAAAGAAAGACAAAGAAATAAATTAAATTATAAAAAACTTAAAAATGAATCAATTGAAGAAAAAATCAAAGAAAATAAAAATGAAGATAAAAATCAAACATATTTAATCGATTTTAATATATCAAAATTAGATGGCTGTGGATTTATAAATTATAAACCAAATGTTAATAGATTACAACCTTTAAATAAATCACAATTACAACCACAAACAATAAAATTATATTTCAATTCTTTCAAAAAGGTTTACAAGAATTATAAACATGAAGAAATGAGTGAAAAATTTCAAGAGGAATTAATGAAATTATTAGAAAATACTAAATGTGATATTGATTATATTAAGCAAAATCTTAATTTTCTCAAAACAGACTTATATTCATTCATTAAACCTTTAAATAAAAATGAATTACAAAATATATATTCAATATTTACAAGAATAAAGGGATTTGCAACAATAATTAAACACATATATCCTTATTTAATGGATAAACAAATTGAATATCAACAGACACGAGATAATAAAGAAATGGATACATTAGATAAATTAAAATATAATCGATTATCATTTAATAAAACTGATGTATTAAAAATAATAAATGAGAATAGTTCATTAACAAAACGAGATAAACTGATATTCGGTTTATTTATGTTATTTCCTGTGAGACGACCAATTGATTATCAACGAATGTATTTAATAGATAAAGAACCATATAATGAAGAAAAAAAAGAAATATATAAACGAAATAATTATTATTATAATGGTGTATTCTATTTCTATAGAACTAAAACAAAAGAAATTCAAAGATTTAATGTTCCAAAAGAATTAGATCATTTAATTAAAGATTATATAGAAGAAAGAAAATCAGGATCATTATTATTAGATAATGAAAATAAGGAATATGAAATCACAACATTAAGAATTCATATAATGAAAGTTTTCAATAAAATTTATAATATTTCATTTTCTGGTGTAGAATTAAGACATTACTATTCAACTTATATCAATTATTTAGTTAAAATGAAAAAAATGTCTATTGATGAACATAAAATGATATGTAATATGATGAATCATAGTTATGAAGAAAATAAAAAATATTCTTATTTATTATCATAATAATCATTATAATAATAAATAAAATGAAACGGTTAAATAGAAAATAATGAATCTTATTAAAGATATACAAATAAAAAATATATTAAATGCAATTTTAGTAAATGAGAATATTCGTCCGGCAATGTTAGTTCAACCAATTGATTATAATGAATCTAAAGGAACAGATAAAAAAACTTTAACAATTGTAAATGGAATTAAAAAATTATTTCCAAATTTATATTTAACAGATAATTATCAAAATTATCAAGGAACAATTATTTCTAAAAAAAAATTATTACTTGATAATCAATTTGTATCATTAGAAAAAATGGGAAAAATATTAGGTTATCCATGTTATAAAAATTTTGAAAACTTTAATAGAGATAATAATTTATTTGCATTAGAAATAAAAGTATTATATAATAATAATATTGAAATTCCATTATTTGCTAATGTTTGTGAAAATAAAAAAAATTTAAAAAAATTTAATTTAATTGCACAAAAAGCATTTGATGTATTTACAAATGAGAAATATAAACATATTTTAAAAGGTATTAATATTAATAAAGTATATGTAAATGTTGAAAATATGATACCTACACAATCTGTAATAGATAAATTAATAATAAATAATAAAATAACAGAAGAAGAAAAAGAAAAAATAATTGAAATATTATATAATTGTGGATTTAGTGATAATTTATGTGATTATGATTTTCAATATAATAATAAAATTCATAAAGGTATATTATTAGATATATTAATAAAAGAAAAATATGATATATTATCTCCTTTTTACCCTTTACAAACATATCCAATACAACAAAAAGAAATAGAAAAAATAACAATTCAATTAGAAAAAGGATTAATAGAAATATTAAATAAAACTAAAAAATAATTTACATAAAACTATTAAATAATATCTTTAACATTTCTATATTATTTTTATATTTCTTTTTATATTCTTGTGTTTCACTATTTGAATAACCTTCTGATGCCATTATTTGTAAATATGTATCTAAATATTTTATTTTATTATTTTTCTTTTTATTATCCATATTAATATATTCTATCATTGTTTCTGATATTACTGACATCATTTTCGGATATATATGTTGATCTAAGAAATTCTCCCATATATTTGATCCTACATGTATTTTTGAATATTTATTTCTAAAATTACTCTTTATTATCATCTGATTATTCTTATTTTCAAATAATTTCTCACAATAATATTTAAATGCATCTGTTTCATTTCTTGATGTTAATTTATATACAAAATCTATATTCATATGTTTTAAATCAAATTCTATTTTATCATTCTCTTTATCATATACTATAAGATTTATATTATAAGTTGTATTATTATTACAATTATTTTGTTTATTATTTATTATATTATTTGTCGTATTTTCATTTATTATTATTTCATTTGAAATACCACCTTTTATTATCTTATTCATTTCTTCTTCATCTTTCTCTTTCGATAATATTAATTCATTTGAATCATTTCTTACTATCAATTCATTACTTATCCCTTTACATTTTTTTACATGATAATATTTAGTATTATAATGTTCAAATTTTTTATTACATAAATGACATATATATCCATTTATTGTTCCTTTACATATTTTTAAATGTCTATTTAATGATTGTTTTGATGATAATGTTTTATTACATTTTTCACATTGAGTTGCTTTTATTTCTTTTTCATTTTCTAATAGAAGATTTTGTTGAGGGTATAGAAGATTTTGATTAGAATTTAGAAGATTTTGTTGAGGGTATAGAAGATTTTGATAATTTTCTTTTTCGTGTTTTCTTACCATATGACGATATAAATTATATTTTTTTAAACTTTCATATTTACAACAACTACATTTATATATTTCTCTTGACATTTTTATATCTTAATAATAAAATTTATTATCATTATTCTTATATAAAAAGGAGCAAATGAGCAAAAAGGAGCAAAGGAGGAGGTGTGTGTGTGTTTTTTTTATAACTTTTTTTTTAAAACTTTTTTTTTCTACAATTGATTTTTACAATTAATTTTCATTTTCTTTTTAAAGTTTTTTAACTGTTACTTTTAATTAGATAAATGGATAAACCTAAAAAAGTTTGTCCTGCTGATAAAATTATTAATCCTTTAACACTTCGGTGTGTTCTTAAAACAGGTGCTATAGGTAAAAAATTATTAAAAAATAAACTTAGAGAACCTAAGAAAGAACCTAAAGAAAAACCCAAACGAGAACCTAAGAAAGAACCTAGAATACCCAAACGAGAACCTAAAAAAGAACCTAGAATACCCAAACGAGAACCTAAGAAAGAACCTAGAATACCTAAAATAGAACCTAAAAAAAATAAATATGCATTTAAAAGAAAAAAACTTAATGATGCTTTTAGAAAATTTATAAATCCTTCTATTCCTGATCTTAATTTCTCTGATAAAGAAATTGATTATATTAGTAATCCCTTTGATTCTAAATGGAGAAATCAATGGTTATATAAACATCATGATATTCATCATATTTGTGATGCTTATGCTTGTATTGGTGGTGATACTATTCAATTTATGTCAATTAAACCTAAAGCTAAAATTGATAGTATTCAAATAACTAATAATAATAGACTTCTTATTTCCAGATATAATCGTTTAGTTAGTAATATAAAATTATGTTCATTTCTTAATCCAAATGTTAATACCTATTCAATGTCAATTACCGATTTCATTTTAAATGAAAAATTTAAAACTGTTGATTTCCTTTATTGTGATCCTCCTTGGACTGATATTCATAATAATTGGTATGATTGTTCTACCTTAATTTCTATTCTTAATAATGATATCTTTAAACCCCTAATTATTAAAAAATATAAACCTAAATATATTTGTTTTAAAGTCCCATTTGAATGGTTACAATTTAAAGATGTTCTTAATCATTTAAAATCTTATAAATTAAATGCTTCTGGTAAATTTCATTGGAATGGTTATTGGATGCATATTATTCAACTTAAATAAAAATTGAATTTATTATTCTCATTTTTATTTCATATTTATAATGTCTAATAAATGTGATTTTAAAAGAAAAAAACTTAATGATGCTTTTAGAAAATTTATAAATCCTACTATTCCTGATCTTAATTTTTCAGATAAAGAAATTGCTTATATCAGTAATCCATATGATTGTAAATGGAGAAATCAATGGTTATCTAAACATCATGATATTCATCATATTTGTGATGCTTATGCGTGTATTGGTGGTGATACTATACAATTTATGGCATTAAAACCTAATGCTATAATTGATGCTATTCAAATATCTGATAATGGAAATGATAATGAAAATGAATTATTAAAATCTAGATTTAATAGATTAATAACTAATATACAATCATGTTATCATATTAATTCTAATATTCGTTTACATTCCTTATCTATTTCTGATTTCATTAATGATTTTGATTGTTTTCATTTAATTGATTTTCTATATTGTGATCCTCCATGGACTGATATTAATGATAATTGGTATGATTGTGCTACATTAATTTCAAATCTTAATAATGATATCTTTCAACCACTAATAAAAAAAAATTATACACCAAAATATATCTGTTTTAAGGTACCTTTTAATTGGACTGACTTTAGTGTTATTCTATCATTATTACCATCATATAAATATAATTCATCAGGTCGATTTCATTGGAATGGATATTGGATGCATATAATTGACAAAAATTATAGACTCAGCATCTGATGCACCTTCCATTAACACATTCAGCGATTCCGATTTCCTTATCTCTAAGGTCCTCATCTTAGCCCATATCAAGTCTCATTGCTGAAACTCAATACTTTGATCATTCTCAATGTGTTAATTAGCACCGTCAAACAGTTCTATAACCCTTGCCTCC
>VFQS010004029.1_pt1 | contig 10884 bp, 10 predicted proteins | sample 3512361 | NCBI WGS metagenome assembly VFQS01 (sample SAMN10412375, study PRJNA504923) | tailings metagenome | isolation source: Relicate 1 Philex TSF3 active mining | place: Philippines | reverse complement strand
TGGAGAACTGGGCTGCACCAAGATCGCCCTGGGCCACCACCGGGACGACATGGTGGTCACCTTGCTGATGAACATGTTCTTCGGCAGCAAGATGAAGGGCATGCCGCCCAAACTCGTCAGCGATAACGGCGAGCACGTCATCATCCGGCCCCTGGCCTATGTGGCCGAGACCGACCTCGAGCGCTGGGCCGAGGTCCGGCAATACCCCATCATCCCCTGCAGCCTGTGCGGCAGCCAGGAGAACCTGCAGCGTGCGCAGATCAAGGCCATGATCCGCGAGTGGGACCGCCAGCACCCAGGCCGCATCGACAACATGTTCACTGCGATGGGCAGCATCGTGCCATCGCACATGATGGACCGGAACCTTTATCCTTTCACCACCCTCAAAGCCCACGGACGGCCTGATCCCCAGGGAGACAAGGCCTTCGACGAAGACGATGATTGCGGCAGCACAAAGCCGATGGCGGGCACCGGCACCACCATCCGATTGCAGCCGCTCGAATCAGGAGAGGATCGATGAACCGGCGTCAACTCGGTGTCGTGGCCTTGGCCGCGGCGGTCGTGGCCCTCAGTGGCTGCGCAGCCTTCAACCAGCTCACCAGCGAAGTCACCAGCTTCGGACAATGGCCGGCCAGCCGCGGCCCCGGCCAATATTTCATCGAGCGTTTGCCCTCTCAGATGCCCGCCTCCCCGACCGACGACCGCATGGGGCCGCTGGAGCAAGCCGCCCATCGGGCGCTTCAAGCAGCCGGCTTCAAGCAGTCGCCCAGTCTGGAAGCCGCTGATGTCGTCGTCCAGATCGGCGCACGCATCACCCGATACGACCAGTCGCCCTGGTCCGACCCGCTGTGGTGGCGTTGGGGCCCGCGCTACTGGCGCGGCCCGGCTTTCTATGGGAGCCGCTTCTACCCAGGCCCTTTCCTCAACGCGCCGCCCATCTGGCGCTCCGCGCCGCCGCCTGACCGGGAAGTGGCCATCCTGCTGCGCGACCGTGCCACCAGCGTGCCGCTGTGGGAGGCGCGCGCCGTCTCATCGGGCTTCAGCGCCGACCCCAGTGTGTTCCAGGCCATGTTCTCGGCGGCCCTGTCGGATTTCCCGAACGCCAGGCCCCAGAGCCGCAACGTGACCGTGATGCTGCCGCCGCGGCCCTAGCCGATCGGGCTCCGCCGACACCCCACCTGACGGCCCCTGGCTTGGTGCCTCCGGTGGAGGACTTGGCGAAAACCCCATCGCCACCTCAGGCTGGGTCTTCGGTGGCCCCATGGGCCCGCACGAAAGCCTGGATCACCTCGCGCACCACCCGCCGTTGGGGTACGGGTAGGCGCATGAAGGCCAGGAACAGTTCCCGCTCGGACCAGCCGATCTCATCGTCCCAGCGGCCACGGGGCTCGGTGGCTGTCAGCGGCGCCGCGCTGCTGCCGAAGCGCAGTACCTGAACGTCCATGTCCAGCAGTCGGGCCAAGGTGACCAGCTTGTCCTGACTCGGCAGGGTTTGACCGAGCAGCCAGCGTCGGACACCGTGCAACGTCACGGGACGACCCCAATGTGCTTCGTTGAACCGGCGCTCCAGCACGGATGGCTTGGGCTCCCAGCCCTTGGCGCGCATCGCCGACCGCAGTCGATGCGCGAACCCGGCCTTTTCCTGCTCCTGCATGGCGCTACGGTACCGAGTCCCATGCTCAAGGGATTAACTCCAGCCTGAGGTTACGTTTAAATCGTGACTTTCGGTTACGTCGAGTCCGACGGCTCCTCGCCACCATGACATCCCCTCCTTTATCCGACACGACGCACGGCCGCGAAGGCCCGGCGCCTCCAGGTCGGGCCGTGCCTCCATCAGCATTGAGCGGACGAAGCGCGGTGGCGGCAACGGCTCTGGCCATGGCCATCGCAGCAACGCTCGCCTTCCCGCTGGCAGGCGGGCTACCGGCGTTATGGGTGGGGATCGCCGGCCTGGCACTGCTGGTGGTCCTGGCGGCCCACGCATGGCCTAAAGCACAGCAGACACCGCGCTGATAATGCGGCCTCGGCCGCTACTCGGCTGCTGGAACGAGCATGTCACTCTCGATCGTCATCATGGCTGCGGGCAAGGGTACCCGCATGAAATCCCGCCACCCCAAGGTACTGCACCGACTGGCCGGCCGGCCGCTGATCGACCATGTGATGCGGGCCGCCACCACCCTACAGGCCAGTGGCACCGTGGTGATCACCGGACACGGCGCCGAATCGGTCGAGGCCTTCGTCGCCCAACGGCTGCCCGATGCCCGCTGCGTGCGGCAGATGCCGCAACTGGGCACCGGCCACGCGGTGCAGCAGGCCGTACCTGTGCTGCCCGATCACGGCACCACCCTCATCCTCAATGGCGACGTGCCCTTGATCCAGGCCGATACCCTGGCCCGCCTGGTGCAAGCTTGCGGCGGTGAGCGCTTGGCGCTGCTCACGATCGAACTCGAGGACGCCAGCGGCTATGGCCGCATCGTGCGGGATGCCGAGGGTGCCGTCCAGGGCATCATCGAACACAAGGACGCCAGCGAGGAACAGCGCCTCATCCACGAGGTCTACACCGGCGTGATGGCCGCCCCCACCGCCTGGCTCAAGCAGGCGGTGATGGCCCTGGACAACTGCAATGCGCAATCCGAGTACTACCTGACCGACGTGGTGGCCTCGGCTGTGGCGCAAGGCCTGCCGGTGGTCGGCACTTCGGCCCCCAGCGAAACCGAGGTACTGGGCGTGAACAGCCCAGCCCAACTGGCCGATCTGGAACGGCGCCACCAGCATCGGGTAGCCCAGTCCCTGCTCGAGGCCGGTGTTCGGCTTGGCGACCCCGCACGGCTGGATGTACGGGGAAGCCTGCAATGCGGTGCCGACGTGGAGATCGACGTCAACTGCATCTTCGAGGGCTCAGTCGAACTGGCCGATGGCGTGCGCATCGGCAGCCACTGCGTGATCCGCGACGCCGTGATCGGTGAGGGCGCGGTCATCCACCCCTTCACCCACATTGACGGCGATGGCCATCCCGTTGTCATCGGCGCCGGCACCCTGGTGGGACCCTATGCCCGCCTGCGCCCAGGGGCTGAACTCGGCCGAGGGGTCCACATCGGCAATTTCGTCGAGGTCAAGAACAGCCGCTTGGCCGATGGCGCCAAGGCGAACCACCTGGCCTACCTGGGCGACGCCACGGTCGGCCAACGGGTTAACTACGGTGCCGGCAGCATCACCGCCAACTATGACGGCGCCAACAAGCACCGCACCGTCATCAAGGACGATGCGCATGTGGGCAGCAACTGCGTCCTGGTCGCCCCGGTGACCGTGGGCGCGGGCGCCACCATCGGCGCCGGTTCCACCATCGGCAAAAACGCCCCGGCTGGGCAACTCACCGTGGCGCGTGCCAAACAGGTCAGCCTGTCGGGCTGGACCCGACCGAACAAGGCGCAGAAAAGCGGCTGAGGATCCTCACTGCGTCCCCCGAGCGGTATCCAAGGCCAAGGCCCAATCCTCCCAGGCCTTGGCCTTGTCGATGGGATTGCGCAACAGGTAGGCCGGGTGATAGCTCACCACCAAGGGGATGTCCGGCAACCCAACACCGGACGGCGCACCCGGAGGCCGCCAGCGGTGCACACGGCCTCGCAGACGACCGATGGGCTCATCGCTGCCCAGCAGTTGCTGAGCCGCAAAGCGCCCCAGGGCCAGCACCAGACGGGGCTGCACCAGTTCCACCTGCCGCATCAGCACCGGCGCACAGGCCGCCAACTCATCGGGCTGGGGGTTGCGGTTCTGCGGCGGACGGCACTTCACCGTATTGGTGATGAAGACCTGCCGAGCCGGGTCGCCCGGCTTTGCCTCGGCATCCTCTGCACCTGCAGGGGCACCCTCAGGCCCGGGGTGCCGACTCAGGCCCACGGCCGCCAGCATCCGGTCCAGCAACTGCCCGGCGGGCCCCACAAAGGGCTCACCCTGACGGTCTTCCTGTTCTCCGGGCGCTTCGCCCACGATCATCCACTGCGCCCGCGGGTGCCCCACCCCAAAGACGGTGCGACGGCGTGTTCGGCACAGGCCGCAGCGCTCGCATGCCGACACCGCCGTTTGCAATTCGCCCCAGCCGAGGCCGGTGGCCCAGTCATCGGTTGCGGTCTGGAGGACTGGCGCGGCTGCAGGCGCGCTCACGCGACTGGCGTCGCCCGGTGCGCGATCGGGCATCCTCAGACCTGCGGGCGCCACTGCTCTGCTCGGCGGATTCGCCGAGGCCACAGGCCGTGAGTCGGGAGCGCCCGCGTCGCCTGGCCCGTCGGTACGGTCCATCGCCTCACCTGAAGCCGGCGGCGCCTCGCTGCTGAGCGGTGCCGGCCAGGAGATGCCCATCTCGGCCAGCATCGCGCGCTCCCGTTCGGTCCACTTCATCGAACGGCCTCCTCGGCGGAGCCCACCACCCCCGGTGAGTCGGTCGCCGCAGACGGATCAGGCAAGCCCCCCTGCCCCAGCTGCTCGAATCGCAGCCGCATATCCAGGCGCATCAGCACCGCATCCTCGCGGGAGCTGCGGACATTCGGGTAGTAGCCGCGGCGCAGACCGGCCTCCTCAAAGCCATAGGCTTCGTAGAGCCGTCGTGCGGATTCATTGCTCACCCGCACCTCGAGCCACATCCACCACAGGGCCCGGGGCACCGCCCAGGCCACCAGATCGTCAAGAAGGCGTCGGGCATGACCGCAGCGCCGGTGTTCGGGGTGCACCGTGAGGTTGAGCAGGTGGAGTTCCTCCACGCCCTCCATGGCCCAGGCATAGGCCAGCAGGGCCTCTTCTTCAACCGGCTGATCCTCATTGGCCCCGCCGCGCAGGGACCACAGCCCCTGCGCCCAATAGCCACTGGCCAGCGAGTCCACGAAATTGCCCCGACTCCAGGGAAACGGATAGGAACCCGTCTCGATGGCCATCAGGGCATCCAGATCGGCCACCTGCAGGGCGCGCACCCGCACCGGTGCCCCACGCGACCGCATCATCGATCCGCCGCGCGACGCGCGGCCTCGCGCTCAGCCGTGGTCTGGGCCACCTGATCGCGCACATACAAGGGCATGACCCGGGCGGCATCCAGGTGCTCGCCATCGCGCCAGGCCAAGGCCAGGCAATGGCCCAAGGCCGCGGCCCGGTCACCCGGCTCGGGCCACCAGGCCCGAGCTGTCAGCCGCAGGCCCTGCACCCTATCCGGCGGCAACAGTGGCACGCCGGAGCCCGCCACCAACCACGGCATACCAGGCGGCGCTTGATCAGGACCAACACCCTTCAGCCCCTTTGGATCAACCCCTAGCAAGAGGGCATCGGCCCTCAGGGTCCAATCCTGAGCCACCGCAGCCGGATCGCGCACAGCAGGCTCCGACTCGGCGTGCCATGAGTGCCCAGTCCAAACCTCGCAGGCATCAAAGAGCTGACCCATGCGAGCGTCCATGGCCACCCAAACCCGGCAGGCCTGTTCAGGCAGTACAAGGCCCAGGGCCACAGCCTGCTGCCGCGCCGCTTCCGCCATGATCCGAAGGCTCGGGATGGCCACGGCGTGACGGTTCAATCCCAGCGCCAGCCCCTGAACGGCTGCGCAGGTGCCCCGCAGCCCGGTAAAGGCCCCCGGCCCCTGTCCGAAACCCAACCCGTCGAGGTCGGCCCAGTTCAGGCCGTGCGCCTGGAGCAGGCCTTGCGCCGCCGGCAGCAGCCGCGAGGAGGCCTGGGCGCCGCCCGGTTCCTCGTGGGCCCACACAGTCCCGTGCAGGCACAGGGCCAGGCAGAGTTGTTCGGTCGACGTGTCGAAGGCCAGCAGCTTCACCCGGCCAGTGTAGGCCAGCCCCCGTCGCGTGGCCGCGTCCGTTCGCAAAGCCCAGGTGGGGCTGCCCACCCGCGCGGAATCGACCGCGCGGGTGCACCCTTCAGGGCCGCTGATGCATCAAATCCAACCGGCGGTGCGGATGGCGCGGATCACCGCGTCACCCAGCATCTGGTGGCCATACGGGGTGGGGTGGAAGCCGTCAGAGAACAGCCAGGTCTTCCACCAGCCCGCGGTGCGGCCCGGCGTGGCGTCGAGCGCTGCATCGGTGCAGGTCGGGAAGCTGTAGGCCGGCAGACCGCTGCTGTCGCGACCGGTAACCGGGCATGCGGTATCGGTGGCATTGCTCAGGCCGAAGGATGCCGGCGAATTCACCTGCTGGGTGAAGGTGCCGTTGAAGTCCACGATGATCACCCGCGGGTCATTGGCGGCCAGCGAGCGCAGGCGGTCGTTGAATCCACCGATCCACAGCCGGATACCCGCCTGGAGGCTGGCGGCGGTGCTGGCACCAGCCGAGGCCGCCACACCGCCCAGCACCGCTTTGAAGCGCGGCGTCAGGGTGATGTCCGGCACGTTCAGGACCACCACATTGCGGGCACCGCGGTCCAGCACCTGGGTGCGGATGTCGGCGTAGAAGGTGTCGGCCAGGGCCGTCATGTAAGCCGCAGCCGCCCGCTCGGCACCACCGGCCTGGGCGAACAGGCTGCCCAGGGTCGCCGCGCTCAGCTGCTGGCTCAGGAAGGCCTGATAGGCCGCGGCACCCGCGGCGCCGGTGCCGGCGCCCAGGTAGGCGCCGACGAGGTCAGCAGCGTCATTGCCACCCCCGTCGATCAGCACCAGCGCGCCCGGAAAGCGGCTGGCGGCTGCTGCGGCCATCTGCGTACCGACGCGCAGCGGACTCGCGGCCCCGCCCTGAGCGGGGCCAGCAACGATGCGGCCTCCCCCGATGGCGTAGTTGGCGCAGGCCGTATTGCTGTTCGCCGCGAAGGTGGTGCCGTTGGAGGTGAAGGCGTTGCACTGCGTGGAGCCCGGCACGCCGGCCGCATCACCCACCAGTTGCGTCCAGACCGGATAGCCTTTCGGATCACCGGCTTTCTGCACCGTGAACTTCAGGCCAAAGGTCCCGACATCGGCTAGGCTGTCGCCGAAGACGACGACAGATTTGATCTCGGGCCCGCTGGAGCCGCCGCCGCAGGCGGCCAGGATCACCGCGGACGCAAAAGCGGCCAGACTGGTGCGCAAAAATCTCATGGTTGTTCTCCGGTCACGAGGAAATCAAAAGTGACCGTGACTTTACGCAGCCCTCAGGACCGCTGAACTGAGGGCTTTCCCGCTGCGCGTTCCGCGATCAGAAGGGGTTACGGACCGCCCGTGAGGCTGCAATCTGGCCCAGCCGCGAATGCAGCGCCGGCCCGAACAGCCGGTCAGTGGCATAGCCCCAACTGGTCACCTGCGCGCCGTCGACCAGCGTATTGGCTGAGCAGTTCGGCGGGGCCGCGTCGGCCCGGCACAACGGCGTCACCAAATCGGTGAAGCCGAAGAAGGAACTGAAGGGCGGCTGTATATCGCGCACCATCTGATCGGAAGACACCAGGCCAATGAGTCGGCCGTCGTTGATGATGGTCACCCGAAGACCGGCATTGAACGCGTCGGTGAGTTGCGACAGGAAGCGCGCCCGGGTGGGCGTGCCCGCCGGCTCCGGGTTGGCCGCAGTCTCTGCCGCACCGAAGGGGGCCAAGCCCAGGTCCGGGGCGGTCACCAGCAGCACCGCCGGGCCTGCACGGGCCACGCGGTTGACCTGCTGGCCCAGCGCCACGCCCCGTTCCCGCATCTCCGCGATCAGGGACTCACGGGACCGGGTCGGCAACTGGCTGTACAGCTCCTGGATGTCATTGAACCCGAAGTACATCGTCACCAGCTGCTTTTCCGAGAAGGCACCAGCGGCCAGTGCGCGATCGATCTGGGCCACCACGTCAGCCGACTTGGCGCCGGGCTGCGCAAACATCTGGGCGGCCGTCACGGCAGCGGCGTTGGGATTGCACTGGGCAAAGGTCAGGCCGAACACCGACGCCACGCTCTGCACCCACAACGGGTTCGAGGCGCAGTCAAGGGCCGAGGTCTCCGCCGTCAGGGCATTGACGGTGTATTTGCGGCCATCAGGCAGCAGCGTGCTGAGCTCATCACCCAGCACCATCAGGCGCTCCGGCTGGAAGCGCTGGATGGCACCCGTGGTGCTGCCACCGCAACCGGCCACCAAAGCCACGAGCCCTACCGCGCACAGTCCCGCCGACGCGCGACGCCACCAGCGCCCGGCAAGGGCTTCAACCGAAAAAATCATCCCAGCTCCCATGTGTCCGGCGATGCGCCCCAGCGCACCGCCCGCTCAAGTGGCCGCGGCCCGCTTCAAGCGGTCCCGCACGCCTTCCCAGGATTCTTCATCCGGGGGCTCCACCACCCATATTTCACCACCACCGCCCGCCTGCACCTGGGCGTCAAGATCGCGCAGGGCCGTGAACAGGTCATGGGCTGCATCGGCAGCCCGGTCGGGCATGCGCCGCCAGACGACGGCCACACCCCCGACTGGGGGCTGCGGCGAATATAGCCCCAGCCTCATCCCCACGGCAGGCACGGCCGCACGCTGGGCCAGTGCCTCTTGCACAGCGTCCGGCCTGAACAGGCGCACCCGCGACATCGGGGCATAGTGAGACGCCAAGGTGCCTGAAGCACGAGGGGCCGTCTCATCGCGCTCGCGCAGGGCTTGCCCAGCCGCTGATTCCAGGTCGCGCCGGCTCACCGTCCCGGGCCTGAGCAGCACGGGCACGCCACGCGTGCAGTCAATGATGGCCGACTCGATGCCCGCCTCGCAGGCGCCGCCATCCAGTATGGGCACCTCGTCGCCCAATTCCTCACGCACGTGGGCCGCCTGCGTCGGGCTCACCCGCCCGAAGCGGTTCGCACTGGGCGCGGCCACGCCGGGAACGCCCAGGGCCAGCGCTGCCCGCAGCAACTCACGCGCCACCGGGTGCGCCGGACACCTCAGCCCAATGCTGTCTTGCCCGCCAGCGCAGGCCTCGGCCAATCCCGCCCGCCGGGGCACGATCACCGTTACCGGCCCCGGCCAGAACGCCTGCATCAGGCGCTGCGCCACGGGCGGCAAGTCGCGCGCAAAGGCCCGTGCACCGGCCTGATCCAGGACATGCACGATCAACGGATGATCGGCCGGACGCCCCTTGGCCGCGTAGATCTGGGCCACGGCCGCGTCGTCATCGGCCCGGGCGCCCAGGCCGTAGACCGTTTCCGTGGGGAAGGCCACCAGCCCGCCGGCTGCCAGCCGCGCAGCCGCTGCCTGCACATCGAGCGAGGACGCACCGGGCAACATGGACTCGACGGTCTTCACCTCAGCAGGTCCAGCGCCGACTCAGAACGGGGGCAGGCCCAGGGCCGCACACGCCTGCAGAGCTACCTCGCGAGCGGCCTCAACCGTCGGGGCCGTGACGGTGAGGTGGCCCATCTTGCGGCCTGGCCGTGCGCTGAGCTTGCCGTATAGGTGCAGATGGACCCCCGGCAATGCCAGCACCTGTGCCCACGGCGGCGTACGCGGCGCCCCGGCGTCATCGAACCAAACCTCGCCCAATAGGTTGAGCATCACTGCCGGCGCCAGCAAACGGGGCTGCACCAAGGGCAGACCTGCCAGCGTGCGCACCTGGAGATCGAACTGCGACACATCACAGGCGTCGATGCTGTAGTGCCCGGAGTTGTGCGGTCGCGGGGCCATTTCATTGGCCATCAGACGCCCGTCCTGCAGCACGAAGAACTCCACGCACAGCACGCCCACATAGCCCATCGAATCGGCCAGCGCACGCGCGGCGGCCAGCGCCTCGTGCTGCACGCCCTCGGCCACATTCGGCGCGGGTACCTGTGTCACGGCCAGGATGCCGTCGCGGTGCAGGTTCTCCTGCACCGGGAAGGTCACCACGTCGCCCTGTGCATTGCGGGCCAGCACCACGCTCACTTCACGGTCCAAGGGCAACAGGGCCTCAAGCACGCACGGCGCCTGCTTCAACTGGTCCCACGCTTGAGCCAACTCAGCGCGGTTGCCCACGCGCACCTGGCCCTTGCCGTCGTAACCCAGGCGCGCAGTTTTCAGGATGCCGGGCAGCAAATCATCGCCCACAGCCAGGAGTTCCTCGGCCGTGGTGATCACCGCATGCGGCGCGCAGGGCACGCCGCTGCGCTTGAAGTGGGCCTTTTCCATCGCCCGGTCCTGGCAGATGGCCACCGCATCCGCATTGGGTGCCACCGGCCGCTGCGAACCCAGGGTCACCAGGGCCGCAGCGGGCACATTCTCGAACTCGGTGGTGATGGCCGAGCTGCGCTGCATCAGCTGCGCCAGACCCTGTTCGTCCAGGTAATCGGTCTGGATGTGGTAGGGCGAGACCAGACCCGCAGGGCTCGTGGGATCGGGGTCCAACACCGCAGTCAAGTAACCCAAACGCTGTGCGGCCTGCACGAACATGCGGCCCAGCTGGCCACCACCCATCACCCCCAGCGTGGCCGGGCGGCCATCGGCGCTGGTGGTCCCGGGCAACACGGTGCGCCGGCTCATTTCAGTTGCTCCGTCATCGCGCGGGCCGCTTCGGTCTGGCGCTGGCGGTAAGCCTGCAGGCGGTTGCGCAGGTCCTCGTCCTCGTTGGCCAGCATGGCCACTGCGAACAGGGCCGCGTTGGCGGCGCCGGCCGCGCCGATGGCAAACGTGGCAACCGGAATGCCCTTGGGCATCTGCACGATCGAATGCAGCGAATCCACCCCCTGCAGGTGCCGGCTGGCCACCGGCACGCCGAGCACCGGCACGGTGGTCTTGGCCGCCAACATGCCCGGCAGGTGCGCTGCGCCGCCGGCACCGGCGATGATCGCCTTGAGCCCGCGCGATTGCGCGGCCTCGGCATAGGCGAACATCTCATCGGGCATGCGGTGGGCCGAGACCACACGTGCCTCATGGGGCACGCCGAACTCGGCGAGAATGGAGGTAGCCTGCTGAAGGGTTTCCCAGTCGCTGCTGGAGCCCATCACCACGCCCACCACGG
>VFQS010004027.1_pt1 | contig 10888 bp, 7 predicted proteins | sample 3512361 | NCBI WGS metagenome assembly VFQS01 (sample SAMN10412375, study PRJNA504923) | tailings metagenome | isolation source: Relicate 1 Philex TSF3 active mining | place: Philippines | reverse complement strand
TGTTCGACCGCCAGGATGCGGCATACAAGACCGAGGTGCTGCCGGCCGGGCTGCCGCGCGTGGCCATCGAAGCCGGCGTGACGGATTTCTGGTGGAAGTACGGTTGTTCGGCCGTGCTGGGCATCGACACCTACGGCGAGTCGGCCCCGGCCGGCGAGCTGTTCAAGCACTTCCACTTCACCGCCGAGAACCTCGCGGCCACCGTGCGCAAGGTGCTGGGGCGCTGAATAGGGTCCAGCTCGGGCGTCGGCAGCCTGGGCTACACCGATTCGCGCTCGCCGCCTACCGAATCCCTCTTCATCACTTTACTGACTGACCCTGGAGCAAGAACATGACGATCAAAGTCGGCATCAATGGCTTTGGCCGCATCGGCCGCAACGTGCTGCGTTCGGCGGTGCTGAACTTCCCCGACATTGAAGTCGTGGGCATCAACGACCTGCTGGAGCCCCAGTACCTGGCCTACATGCTGCAGTACGACAGCGTGCACGGCCGCTTCAAGGGCGACGTGGCCATCGAGGGCAACACCTTGATCGTCAACGGCAAGAAGATCCGCCTGACCGCCGAGAAGGACCCTGCCGCGCTGAAGTGGGGCGAGGTGGGCGCTGACGTGGTGATCGAGTCCACCGGCCTGTTCCTGGACAAGGCCAGCGCCGAGAAGCACCTGGCCGCCGGCGCCAAGAAGGTGATCATGTCCGCGCCGTCCAAGGACGACACGCCGATGTTCGTCTACGGCGTGAACCACGGCACCTACAAGGGCGAGGCGATCATCTCCAACGCCTCCTGCACCACCAACTGCCTGGCTCCGATCGCCAAGGTGTTGAACGACAAGTGGGGCATCAAGCGAGGCCTGATGACCACGGTGCATGCGGCCACGGCCACGCAGAAGACCGTGGACGGCCCCTCCAACAAGGACTGGCGCGGCGGCCGCGGCATCCTCGAGAACATCATCCCCTCCTCCACTGGCGCGGCCAAAGCGGTGGGCGTGGTGATCCCGGCGCTGAACAAGAAGCTCACCGGCATGAGCTTCCGCGTACCCACCTCGGACGTGTCGGTGGTGGACTTGACGGTGGAGCTCAACAGCGATGCGCCCTACAAGGACATCTGCGCGGAGATGAAGCGCATGAGCGAACTGCCGGTGGCCCAGGGCGGCCTGCAGGGCGTGCTGGGCTACACGGAAGACAAGGTGGTGGCCACCGACTTCCGCAGCGACGCGCGCACCTCGATCTTCGACGCCGAAGCCGGCATCGCCCTGGACGGCACCTTCGTGAAAGTGGTGTCCTGGTACGACAACGAGTGGGGCTACTCCAACAAGTGCCTGGAGATGGTGCGCGTGGTACACGGCTGATCGCCGCACCGGCCGGCTACCGGCCTGCATCTGCCCACTGCGGCCTGCGTACAGCTCCTCTTGGGAGGGCGGCGCAGGCCGCTTTTTTTGCACCTCGGAAACACGGCGATGTGGCTTCACGGTTTTCGGGGTTTGAGCCGGGGGCGCAGTCGGATACGCTCGGGCTTCCCCTTCGAGGAACCTGATCATGCGTGTGTCCGATCTTTCGCGCCGACCCACCCGCCGCCTCGGCTGGGTCCTGGGCTTGATGCTGAGCCTGACGGCAAGCGCCGCCAGCGCGGTGGCGGCGGGTTCTGAGCCCGGCCCACGCTTCGCCCGCGGGCCCGTTCTGGCCAGCGCCGAAGACCCATCGGTGGCGCAAGTGATCGTGAAATACCGGGCTCACAGCGGCCTGCGGCGCATCCAGTCGAGCGCAGCGGGCGAGGAGGGCCGAACCGACGCGCCGCCGCCACCACGACACGCCGCGCGCTTGGCGCAGATCATCCGCGCACCGCTGCAAGATGGCCGCGTGTTGGGGCCCCACACCCAGGCGGTGCGGGGCACAGGGCTGAGCAGTTCGGAATTGGTGCGTCGCCTGCAGGCCCTGCCCGACGTGGAATGGGCGGTAGTGGATGAGCGTAGGCGCCTGCAGAACCTGCCCAACGACCCCTTGTTCCCTGACAACCGGGTGAACACCACACCGGTGGCTGGCCAGTGGTACCTGCGGGCGCCCACGGCCGAGGTGGCGTCGTCCATCAATGCGGTGGGCGCCTGGGCGATCAGCACTGGGTCGCCGTCGGTCACGGTGGCCGTGCTGGACACCGGCATCCGACCCGAGCACCCAGACCTGCAGGGCAAGCTGCACCCGGGCTACGACTTCGTGGGCCTGGACCGCGGTGGTGCGACCAACACGGCCAATGATGGTGATGGGCGCGACAGTGACCCCACCGATCCCGGCGACTGGGCCAATGCCAACGAGTGTGGTTCGGGCGAGCCCGCGGTCTCCAGCAGCTGGCACGGCACCCAGGTGGCCGGCCTGATCGGGGCCGCTACGAATAACGGCATCGGCATGGCCGGCGTGGGCTGGCAGGTGATGGTGCTGCCGGTGCGGGTGCTGGGCCGTTGCGGCGGTTACGACTCCGACATCATCGCCGCCATGCGCTGGGCCGCTGGCGTGTCCCAGAACGTGGGTGTGGGTGAAGTGGTCAACGTGCGCAACCCGTATCCGGCCCGGGTGATCAATATGAGCTTGGGCTCACAGGGCAGCTGCACACCGGCTTATCAGGAGGTGGTCAATGAGCTGCGCGACGCGGGTGTGGCCGTTGTCGCGGCGGCCGGCAATGACACGGGTTTGAAGGTTTCGGTGCCGGCGAATTGCGCCGGCGCGATTGCCGTGGCCGGCGTGCGCCATATCGGCAGCAAGGTGGGGTACTCCAACATCGGGCCCGAGGTGACGCTGGCCGCTCCTGCTGGCAACTGTGTGAACCTTCAGGGGCCCTGCCTGTACCCCCTGCTCACGACGCTCAACCTGGGTGTTCGGCAACCCGGCGGCAGTGGCTACAGCGACAGCAGTGACTTCACCGTGGGCACCAGTTTTGCCGCGCCCCTGGTCGCCGGCACCGTGGGTCTCATGCTGTCGGTGGACCCGACGCTGACACCCGCGCGGATCCGCGAGATCCTGCAAGCCACGGCGCGGCCTTTCCCCACCTCGCGCGTACTGGCCGCGGGCGAAGAGCCGGTCCCGACTTGCCGCGCACCCGATGCCACTGATCAGCTCGAGTGCTTCTGCACCGCCACCACCTGTGGGGCCGGCATGCTGGATGCCGGTGCTGCCGTGGCCCGCGTCCAGGCGCTCCTGCCGCCTCCATCGCCGGGAACGGGAGGCGGATCATCCGGGGGCGGCTCGGGAGGTGGGCACTCGGGCTTGTGGTGGTTGCTGGGCCTGCTGCTGGGAGCGGTCGTGCTGCAGGCACTGCCGGGCCGAACGCGTCGCTCGGGGTCAGGGCGCTCGTGATGGCCGTTCGGGGCCGCTGGCGGGCGTAGCCCCGACAGCCGGCGCAGGCAAGCCGGCTGGTGCTGGAACAACCCGCACCGGTGCCGGCGTGGGTGCCGGTGCCGGCGCCGGCGCGACCGTTGGAGCCCCCGGAGAACCAAGGGGAGCGACCGACCCTGACGCGGTTACGCCTGGAACGACGGGCGCTGCCGCCCCCGGTCCACCCAGCGATGCCTTGGGCTGCGAGGCCGCTGATGCGGCTGCTGGCGGTGCTGAGGCCGTATCGGATCCCGCGGTGGGCGTCGCGGCTGCGCCTGCGGATGGCGGCACGATGACGATCTGCTCCGGACGCACCTGCTGCGCCACCCGCTCGGGGTCGCGCGGGGTTTGACCGGGTACGGGCCACAGCGCGTCCTGATGCGGGCCGAATGCCCAGAAGGCCACCGGCACATGGGCCAGCAACAGCAGGATGATCAGGGGACGGGTCATCTTCGCGGGTTCTTGCAATTCAGGACGGTCATCATGCCCGAATCAGGTAAGGGCCGGCGGACGGGGCCGCACCTGCACCTCGCCGGCCACGACGCGCACCGGGCCGTCAGGCCCCTGCACGCGAAGGGCTCCGTCAGAATCGAGCCCCAGGCATAGGCCCGTGGTGATGGGGCCTGCTGAAAGGGTCACGGTCTGGCCTCGCAGCAATTCACGCTGCTCGACGGCGGGTCGCCAGGCATCGAAGCCCTGGGATTCAAAGGCCAGCAGGGCCTCAAGCACCGGAGGCACCACGGCATGCCAGATCGCCGGGGCCGAGTCTTGGGGCCGCCACTCGGCGGTGCAGGCCACCCCTTGTGGCGGCAAGCCCTCGGGGTCCAGGGCGGCGGCGCGGATGTTCACACCGATGCCCACCACGACCCAGCGGCACCCGTCGGCCACGGCCGACATCGGCACGGTTTCCATCAGGATGCCGGCCAGCTTGCGCCCAGTGACGGCAGGGTCGGGACCGGGTGTGGGTCCGTCGACCCACCACAGATCATTGGGCCACTTGAGCATGAGCCGGCCGGGAGCGCCGGCAGGCGGACCCTGAGTGTCCCAAGGCTGCAGGGCCTGGGCCAGTGCGTGCCCCACCACCAAGGACAGGGCACCCCAGCCCGGCTGCGGTTGCAGCGCCAGGCCCAGGCTGAAGGTCAGGCTGGCGCCAGGTTCAGCATGCCAGCGGCGGCCCAGCCGGCCACGCCCGGCGTGCTGGGATTGGGCCAGCAGCACCTGCACCGAACGGGTGGAGGCGGCGTCCGTTCGGGCGAGTTCCAGCAGGTCGGTGTTGGTGGACCCGGTCTGCGCCACGGCGCGCACGGCAACGCCGTCGAACCGGGTGCCCTGCCCCCGGTTCTGGGCGTCGCGCAGCAGGCCTTGCAGGCGTGCCTGCAAATGCGGCGCCTGCCAATCCAGCAGCGGCGTGTCCATGGCGGTCGGGCTTGTCGGCGCCCGCCTCAGCGCTTGGGCGACAGCATCGTGCCCCGACAGTTGGCCGCGCCGCACCAGCAGGCGAACTTGCGCTTGAGGGCTGGGGTGTAGCGCTCGTCGATCGTCAGGCCGTAGTTGTAGGACAGCTCTTCACCGGGCTTGATGGCGCGCAGTGCCTTGATGAAGACGCGGCCGTCCACTTCATCGGCTTCACAGTTCGGATCACAAGAGTGGTTCATCCAGCGGGCGGCATTGCCGCCCACATTGGCGTCGATCACCCGGCCATCGTCGATGTGGAAGTAAAAGGTGTGGTCGGGCTGAGCCGGATCGTGTGGGTGCCGGCGCAGCGCCTCTTCCCAGTCGATCACTTCGCCCACATATTCAATGAGCACTTCGCCCTTGCGCAGCGGCGCCAAGGCGAAGACCCCCTTGCCGTGGACGCCACTGCGGCGCACCTGAATGCGGCGGCTCGGCGCAACAGCCTTGGCCTCAGCGGCAGAACGGGCCTTGCGCGGAGCGGGCGAGGCGGCCTTGGAAGCCCCCGACGGGGACGCCGGCGCGGCGCTCTTTCGGGGGGAGACGGTGGAGCGGCCCTTGACTTGCACGGTGGTGGACTTTGGGTACATTGATTTCATGGGTGCGCGCGTGCGTGTGCGCACACGAGCGCGTGCACGCACGCGTGAGGGTCGGATTGTAGGCAGCCGCTACGCCCGACCTGCAAGACCAGCACAAGGAAACGGATTCGAATGAGCAAGACTCTGATCATTGCCGAAAAGCCCAGCGTGGCACAGGACATCGTGCGGGCACTCACCCCGACGGTGGGCAAGTTCGAGAAGCACGCCGACCATTTCGAGAACGACAATTTCGTGGTGACCTCAGCGGTGGGCCACCTGGTGGAGATCCAGGCCCCCGAGCAGTACGACGTCAAGCGGGGGAAATGGAGCTTCGCCCACCTGCCCGTCGTGCCGCCGCACTTCGAACTGGCCCCGATCGACAAGGCCAAGGCGCGATTGAATGCCGTGGTCAAGCTGGTCAAACGCAAAGATGTGAGCCGCCTGATCAATGCTTGTGACGCGGGGCGCGAGGGCGAGCTGATCTTTCGTTTGATCGTGCAATACGCCGGCACCGAGAAAAAGCCCATCGATAAGCCAGTCGAACGACTGTGGCTGCAGAGCATGACGCCGCAGGCGATCCGCGAAGGTTTCGACAAACTGCGCAGCGACGCGCAGATGCGGGGGCTGGCGGATGCCGCCCGCAGTCGCAGCGAAGCGGATTGGCTGGTGGGCATCAATGGCACCCGTGCGATGACCGCCTTCAATTCGCGAGATGGCGGCTTCTTCCTGACCACCGTGGGCCGCGTGCAGACCCCCACGCTGTCCATCGTGGTGGAGCGCGAGGAGCAGATCCGCAAGCATGTGGCGCGCCCCTACTGGGAAGTCAAGGCACAGTTCGACGCCCAAGCCGGCCAGTACGAAGGCAAGTGGTTCGACCCGGACTTCAAGAAGAACGATGACTCGGACCGGCGCGCCGACCGCCTGTGGGACGAAGCGGTCGCCCAGGCGGTGGCGACGGCCGTGCGGGCCCAGCCGGCTGAGGTGCAGGAGGAATCCAAGCCCACCACCCAGGCCTGCCCCGCCCTGTATGACCTGACCACGCTGCAGCGGGAAGCCAATTCGCGCTTCGGTTTTTCGGCCAAGACCACGTTGTCGATCGCCCAGGCGCTTTATGAGAAGCACAAGGTGCTCACCTACCCGCGAACCGACTCGCGCCACCTGCCCGAGGACTACCTGGGCACGGTGAAGGAGACCGTGGCGATGCTGGCCGATGAAGACCTGCCGGGCCCGCTGCGGGCCTTGTCGGCCCACGCCCGCGTGGCCCTGAACAAGGGCTACATCAAGCCCATGAAAAAGGTGTTCGACAACGCCAAGGTGTCGGACCACTTCGCCATCATCCCGACCCTGCAGGCCCCCAAGAGCCTGACCGAGATTGAGGCCAAGCTCTACGACCTGGTGGTCAAGCGATTCCTGGCGGTGTTCTACCCCTCGGCCGAATTCCTGGAGACCACGCGCACCAGCACCGTGCGCGTGGCCGTGCCCGGTGCCGGCGCCGCCCAGCACTTCCAGACCAAGGGCAAGGTACTGGTGAACCCCGGTTGGCTGGCGGTGTACGGCAAGGAAGCCCAGGACGACGATTCGACCCTCGTGGCGGTGGCCGCCGATGAGGTGGTGCGGACCGAATCGGTGGATGTCGCCGCGCTCAAGACCAAGCCGCCGGCGCGCTACACGGAAGCCACGCTGCTGTCGGCCATGGAAGGCGCGGGCAAGCTGGTGGACGACGACGAATTCCGCGAAGCCATGGCCGAGAAGGGTCTGGGCACAACAGCCACCCGAGCGGCCATCATCGAAGGCCTGCTCAATGAGAAGTACATGCTGCGCGACGGACGCGAGCTGGTGCCCACGGCCAAGGCCTTCCAGTTGATGACCCTGCTGCGTGGGCTGGGTGTGGAAGACCTGACCAAGCCCGAGCTCACCGGCAACTGGGAATACCAGCTCGCGCAGATGGAGCACGGCCGGCTGTCACGCGAAGCCTTCATGGCCGAGATCGCCCAGATGGCCGAGCGCATCGTGAAGAAGGCCAAGGAATACGACCGCGACACCATTCCCGGCGACTACGTGACACTGGCCACGCCCTGCCCGAACTGCGGCGGCGTGGTGAAGGAGAACTATCGCCGGTATGGCTGCACGGGCCAGGACGGCCAATCCGAGGGCTGCGGCTTCTCGATCACGAAGATCCCGGCAGGCCGGGCCTTCGAAGTGGCCGAGGCCGAGGCGTTCCTGCGCGACAAGCGCATCGGGCCCCTGGAGGGTTTCCGCTCCAAGGCCGGCTGGCCCTTCACCGCCGAGCTGCAGCTGGCGCGCGATGAAGAGCTGGGAAACTGGAAGCTGGAATTCGACTTCGGTGAGGACGCCAAGGCGGCTGAGGGCGATGGCGAGCCGGTGGACTTCAGCGGCCATACCAGCCTGGGCGCCTGCCCCAAGTGCAAGGGGCATGTGTATGAGCACGGCAGCAACTACGTGTGCGAGCACACCACCGGGGTGGCCACCTGCGATTTCAAGAGCGGCAAGATCATCCTGCAGCAGCCGGTGCCCCCCGAAGAGATGACCCGGCTGTTGACCACGGGCAAGACCGCCCTGCTGGAAAACTTCGTGTCGAACAAGACCCGCCGGAAGTTCAAGGCCTTCCTGGCCTGGGATGCGAAGGCCGGCAAGGTGGGCTTTGAATTCGAACCGCGGGCCCCGCGTGCACCGGCCAAGAAGGCGGCGGCCAAGAAGACCGCGTGACGCTCGACATCTTCTTCAAGCTGCTGGTGCTGGTGGCAGTGGTGGGGGCCGGCTGGTATGCCGGTCGCACACCATTGATGAGCGGGCCCGAACCCGTCAAGGCCATCTCCACCCTGGCCTTTTATCTGCTGATTCCGGCCCTGCTGTTCCGCTCGGTGGCCACCGTGGACCTGGCGCACCTGCCTTGGTCCACCTTGCTGGCGTTCTTCGGGCCCACCACGGCGTGGGTGCTGGTGGTCTATGGCCTGCACCGCTGGCGGCGATGGGGCCAGCGAACCGGCGGCGGTCTGGATGCGCAGGACCAGGCCTGCGACGCGGCGATTCCGGCTACCCGCAGCATGATGTTCAGCTTCGGCAACACCCTGCAGGTCGGGCTGCCGCTGGTGGCCTCACTTTTTGGCGATGACGGCCTGGTGATCCATGTGGCCATCATCAGCCTGCACGCGCTGACCCTGTTGACGCTGGCCACGGTGCTGGCCGAGGTGGACATGGCGAGGGCGCGGCATGCGGTGGTGGGTGGCAGTGTGTGGACCACGGTCAAGCAGACCGTGCGCAACACACTGATCCATCCGGTGATCTTGCCGGTCGTGGCTGGCCTGAGCTGGAATCTGATCGGCCTGCCGGTGCCTGCGCCCATGGACGAGGCCCTGAAACTGCTGGCCTCGGGCGTGGTGCCGCTGTGCCTGGTGATGATCGGGCTGTCACTGGCGCACTACGGGATTGAAGGGTACGCCCGCGTGGCCGTGGCCTGTACCGTGGGCAAGATGTTGGTGATGCCAGCTGTGGTGCTGGTGGTGGCGCACTGGGGGCTGGGACTGTCCGGCTTGCCTCTGACGGTGATCGTCCTGGTGGCGTCCCTGCCCACCGGCAGCAACGCCCTGCTCTTTGCTCAGCGTTACCAGACCCAGGTGCCGCAGGCCACTGCGACCATCGTGGTCGGCACCGTGGCCTTCGCGGCCCTGGCGCCGATGTGGCTGCAGATCCTGAGCCTGCTGTAGCCGCCTGCGCGACAATCCGGGGATGAATGCCCCAGCCGACATCGCTGTCTACATGAACGGCCTGGGCCGTGCTGCCCGGCAGGCCGCTGTGCGCATGGCCCGCGCATCCTCCGCCGAGAAGGATGCGGCCCTGCGCGCGCTGGCCCAGGGCTTGCGCGCCCGGTCCACTGAGTTGGACGCCGCGAACGCGCGCGACATCGAAGCCGCGCAAGCTGCGGGCCTGGCCGCACCGATGGTGGACCGCCTGCGGCTGGGGGGCAAGGTGCTGGAGACCGTGGCGCAGGGCTGTGAACAGCTGGCTGCCATGCCGGACCCCATCGGCGAGATCACCGACGTCAAGCGGCGCCCGACCGGCATCAGTGTGGGTCGCATGCGCGTGCCGCTGGGCGTGTTCGGCATGATCTACGAGAGCCGACCGAATGTGACCATCGAAGCGGCCAGCCTGGCCATCAAGAGCGGCAACGCCTGCATCCTGCGGGGAGGCTCCGAGGCCATCCATTCCAACCTCGCGCTGTGGCGTTGCGTGCAGACCGCGTTGCAGGCAGCGGGGCTGCCGGCCGAGGCGGTGCAGTTGGTGGAAACGACCGACCGGGCCGCCGTCGGCGAGCTGATCGCCATGCCCGAGTTCGTGGACGTGATCATTCCACGCGGGGGCAAGGGCCTGATCGAGCGGATCAGCGCCGAGGCCCGCGTGCCGGTGATCAAGCACCTGGACGGCAACTGCCACACCTACATCGATGAGCAGGTGGACCTGGAGCTGGCCGTACGGGTGACCGACAACGCCAAGACGCAGAAGTACAGCCCCTGCAACGCCACCGAATCGCTGTTGGTGCACGTGGCGCAGGCGGCCGCCTTTCTGCCAACGATAGGCGCCGTGTTCGCGGCCAAGGGCGTGGAGATGCGATGCGATGCCGCCGCCACGGCGATCCTGCAGACCGTGCCTGGCGCCCGTGTGGTGCCGGCCACCGAACAGGACTGGGCCGAGGAATACCTGGCACCCATCATCAGCGTGAAAGTGGTGCACAGCCTGGATGAGGCCATCGACCACATCAACACCCACGGCTCGCACCATACCGATGCCATCCTCACCACGAACCACCCGAACGCCATGCGCTTTCTGCGCGAAGTCGATTCGGCCAGCGTGATGGTCAATGCCAGCACGCGCTTCGCCGATGGCTTTGAATACGGCCTGGGCGCCGAGATTGGCATCTCCACCGACAAGTTCCATGCACGAGGCCCGGTCGGGCTGGAAGGTCTGACCTCGCAGAAGTGGGTGGTGCTGGGCCAGGGAGAGGTCCGCCGCTGAGGCGGCTGGCAAGTGGCGATGAACACGACACCGCACAGCAGCGCTCTCGACCCCCGCACCGCGCTGGTGCTCTTCTCCGGCGGCCAGGACTCCACCGTGTGCCTGGCATGGGCCCTGAACCGGTATGCCCGGGTGGAGACGATCGGCTTCGACTACGGCCAGCGCCATCGTGTGGAACTGGCGTGCCGCGGCACCGTGCGCGAAGCGCTGGTTCAAGCCTTTCCCGAATGGGGCCGCAAACTGGGTGAGGACCACCTGCTGGACCTGGCCCTGCTGGGCCAGTTGAGCGACACCGCGCTCACCGAGTCTCGCGCCATCGAGATGCGGGCCAACGGACTGCCCAACACCTTCGTGCCCGGTCGCAACCTCCTGTTCCTGAACCTGGCGTCAGTGGTGGCCTACCGGCGCGGCGCCAGCGTGCTGGTGGGCGGCATGTGTGAAACCGACTACTCGGGCTACCCAGACTGCCGC
>VFQS010004021.1_pt1 | contig 10896 bp, 13 predicted proteins | sample 3512361 | NCBI WGS metagenome assembly VFQS01 (sample SAMN10412375, study PRJNA504923) | tailings metagenome | isolation source: Relicate 1 Philex TSF3 active mining | place: Philippines | reverse complement strand
TCCGATGTAAAAAATTCGCTTGCTATTACAGAGCGTTATCGTGTATATCAAGATTTAATTCAATTTACTTTTAATTACACACCTAATTTAAAAGATATTGTAGATCACCAAGATTTATATTCGATTACTTGGCGAAATAAAGATTGGCGTATTACTGACGCTATTGAATCAAATGACAGAATGTCAATAACCTTAATGTGTTACCGATCCGATCCTACGACAAAGGTTTAATATGGCTTCTCAAATGAATGTAAATGATTATGCAAAAGCCATACAATGGCAGTTAAGTGATATAATATCGCCTATACCTGTTTATGCTAATTTCAATAGAAATTTTGCTACACAAAATGATTTTGTTACATGGCAATTAAGAAATGTCCATCAACCTGTTTATACAGGTCAAACACAAAGTGTTAAAGGTATTGATACACCGACTTTTCAAATAAGTGTATTTTCTACCACGATGGCAAATAGTTTTCAAACTGCTAATGACATTTTGCAAGCGCTACATGGTTATAGTGGAGTTTTTGGAAATCCTAGTGGCACAAAATTTCCAATATCTAAAGCTGATGTAGTATGGTTATATAATGGATACGACAATGAGATCAATCTGTTTAATATTTTTATGGATTGCACCTTATACATACCAACATAAGAATTTTTAATTTTTTAATGTGAGGAAATAAATTATGGCACTTCCAAATAAAGTTTTACCAGGTTTTAGCGCAAGTCTTTATTGTCAATCAGGCGCAACACCAACAGCTTTATCAACAGCTAACCTTTCTGTTTATGCTTCAGTATCAGGCATCACAGTTTCATCAAATTTATTGCCTGTAGAAGCTATCCCAGCTTTTGGTCAAGATGATGCAATGGCTAACTTCAATGTTGCTGGTTCTCGTCAATCTGACAAGATTCCTACACAAGCCGCTCCAACATCAATGACAATTACTGCGGCATGGAATCCTGCTGATACTAATCTTCTTTTAATGCGTGGCGATGCTTATAACGGCACTATTGATAGAACTTTTGTGATCTCTGCTACTGATGGTTCAAACATTGTTAATTACGCATTTAATGGTCGAGTTGGACAATTTACAGTTGATCCTAATCCAACTGCTGAAGCAAAATGCACATTTACGATCCATCCACGCGGCAATCAATATGGTTGGTCAAATAATACTTAATAAGGATTAGAAAATGAAATTATCTGAAGCTATTGAAATATTAACTAGCACATATCAAAGCCTTGATACAGTAGCTTTGGGTTTGCCTGTCGATGCAAAAGAAGTTGCTGACGCTTTAGCAAAAGCTAATCCTGATAGCGCAGAATATATTGCTTTACAGGCACTAGCAAAAGTTAATCCTTATGAAAACACAAAAAAAGAAAAGGTAAAATACAATGACGACACAAATCAAGAATAGCGATGATCTATTAAGTTATTTAGTAAACCAAGCCAATTCAGGTCAAAAGAATTGGTTTGGTTTTGCTCAACAACGATTAACAGGTATTGCTTTAGCCCATGATATTGCTAAAAATCATGCGGATAAAATGACACCTGAACAAGCCGTTGATTACGCTATTAAACTTAATAATACAATCTATCAAAAAATTATTAAGGCGGAATAATGAGTGTCAAATTTGCCGTCAATGGTTTAAAAGAAACTCTTGAAGCTTTTAAATATTTTCAAGAGCAATTTGGCGATAAAGACGCAAAAAGCAAAGTATTAATACCAGCCGTTAGAGAAGCTATGAAGCCTGTATTGGCTATGTCAAAAGCATTATCACCTAAAGACACAGGCGCATTGGATCGTTCTTTGTATATTACTGCAAGACGACCTACTAGAAAAGATATGAAATCAAAGTATGTAACAACAAAAGATTCTGTTATATCACTTGTTTCATCTCGACCAATTCCTAAAAAATTAAAGCAACAATTCCACGCGCAACATGGAACTTTAAAAGGTAGTGAATATAAAAAGGCTAGAAGAAAGTTTTATGATGAAGCTGGCGTTATGCATGATGCTAGAGCTATTGCTAATGAGTTTGGAACGGCTAAAATGTCGGCTCAACCATTTATGCGAATATCATTAGAATCACAAGCGCAAGCAGTATCAGCAAAATTAGGTGATTTAATTAAACAAAAAATGGATGCATATAAAGCTAAAAATTTAACAAAATAAGGAAAAGACATGAGCAAATTAGGATCAGCACTCGGTAAAAAATACGAGGAAAATAGATTATCAGTATTAACTAGATCGTTTGAATTAGGTGGACATACTTTTAAAGTTAAAGTCCCAAGCGTATCTGAAATTGAGGAAATTTATAATTATTCTAAAAATCCTAATGCTGATGAGATAGAAAAAGCTTATCAAATTTTAACTGAAGATATTAGAAAAGTTGAAGGCATAAAAGAAGAGAATAATGATATTGTAATTGACGGCCGATCCATGAGAGAAACCGCAACTAACAAACATATCCTTCAATATAGAATTACTGCATATATTAAATTTTTAATAGGTGAAAATGGTGAAACATTAGATCAAATAACCTATGAAGATATAGAAGCTGAATTTCCATTGGCAATCCAGCTTACATTGGTTGAAAAAATCAATGAAGTTATAAGCCCTGAATATAAGGAAGTTCGCTCAAAGTAACAGGCTCATTAAGAACACAAGTCCGAGCGGCTATGATTTTTAATGGGCATACAATACAAAACATTGACGCATTAGATGAAGCTACAATGAACGAAATTATAGTTATGTATGCTGATGGTGCTTTGGGCAATAAAAGTTCGATAGTGGGGCTAGGAACGCTTACGGCGGGCGTTTTTAATTATTTAAAGGCAAGTAATAGCCAACCATATACACTCAAAAGCGTATTGGGAAATGTTTACCCATATTATTTTGATGAGCCTAAAGAATCTGCCAGCGAATCATTATTAATGTTTATGACGCAAGCACCTGAATTTAACATGGAAAAATTTAAAGGCAAATAATTATGGCAATTATTTCAAGATTAGCAGTTTTATTAGGACTTGATGCAGGCGAGTTCAATAAAAATCTAGGGATGGCTAAAGATAAGGTTGAAACCTTTGGCGCTGGCGCTAAAATAAGTTTAGCCGCCGTTGGAACTGCATTTATAGTTGCTTCAAGAGAAGCAATTCAATTTGCAGATCAAATTAATGATGTAGCAAAAGCTAATGAAATTGCCGTAGAAAGTGTTCTTGAGCTATCTCAAGCCCTCGCTCTTAATGGCGGTAATATAGATGACAACTCAAAAATATTTGCATCATTTACAAATAAAGTTGATGAAGCCGCTCAAGGCTCTGACAAACTCCGAAAATCATTTCAAAATCTAGGTATAACCACTAAAGATTTAGCTACTTTAACAGAGCAAGAGTTATTAGAAAAAACTCTTAAAGGTTTAAGTAATATTGAAGATCCAATTAGACGAAATGCTTTAGCGTTTGATCTATTAGGAAAAGCAATTAAAGGTGTTGATGTTAAAGGCTTATATGCAGATTATGAAAAGGCTAAAGGTTCTTTTGCTGGATCAAATCAAGTTTATGCGCGCATAGGTGTAGCTATTGATGCTATGGATTTAAGATGGCTTCATTTTAAAGATAATCTAGCCAAAAATGTATTACCTGTTTTAGAAGCTATCGCAAAAGCGATGGATGCAATTCATAGAGTTAATCAAAAATTAGACCCATACTTTGAAAAGATAGATAAATTCTTTGGCTTTGGCCCTAAAGGCGCTCAAGGAAGTTCAACATATAGCCCTATGAGTAATGCAGGCCCAGCAGGGCCTAATTTTACTGCTGATAGATCAGGCCTAGAAGCCAGGCGCAAAATAGAACAATCTGAATCAGAAAAAAAATTAGCAGACGCTTTAAAAAGGCAAGAAGAGTTTTATAGGAAAGAAATAATGATTTCTGAAGCTACAAGGCAAAGATATAGATTAGAATCTGATTTAGCATTTTTAGGACAAAATGAAAGAAAATTAAAATTAGATTTATTTGACATTGAACAAAAGCGCAAACAATTAACTTTAGGCGATCAATTTGGTCGCAAGATGTCGCAAGAACAAGCTAATGAATGGGCGCAAACAGAAATAAATAGAGCAAAACAAGAATACGCTATTGCACAATCACAAAGAACTTTTGAATTTGGTTGGAAAAAAGCTTTTGCTACTTATGCTGATAATGCTACTAATGCCGCTTTATTAGGCGAACAAGCTTTTGTATCGGTTACACAAAATATGGAAACTGCTTTGGATAATTTTGTTAGAACGGGTAAATTAAGTTTTAGTGATTTAGCAAGAAGTATTATTTCAGATTTAATTGCAATTCAATTAAAAGCGCAAGCTACGGCTATATTTAAATCATCAGGATTAGGCGATTTGCTTGGTGGCTTCTTTGGTGGTGGCGGAAGTTCAGCTACATTTGGCTCAACTGCTTTTTGGGGCGGCCGAGCTGAAGGTGGCGATGTTAGTTCTAGCGGCTCATATATGGTGGGTGAGCGTGGCCCTGAATTATTCATTCCTAAATCTTCAGGCACTATTATTCCAAACAATAGATTAGGCTCTGCTATGGGTAACCAACCTCAAGTAGTGTATAATGGCCCTTACATTGCCAATATGAATGCAATTGATACTCAATCTGCAACTCAATTCTTGGCTAAAAATAGACAAGCAGTTTGGTCAGCTAATCAATCTGCACAAAGATCATTACCACAAAGCAGATAATATATGGCTACTTTAAATCAGATATTAGCAGTTTCAGAATCAGTCGGTATTAATGATCATCGTTTTATTGGTCAAACATTAAGCCGTAATCAGCGCATTGCAACATCCGAAATTTTAACTGTTCAACCTTTTATGTTTGATATGAAGCCAATGAATTATTTGCTTTATAGTCAAAATAGAACATTACTATCAACCTTGCGTTCAGCGGATCGTCAATTTGAACAATATCTTAATTTTGGTTCAACAGGTTGGTGGAATTATATTGCTTATCAAGGCGATATGAGTTCCGCTGAAATTTCAGCTTGCCAATATCAAACATCTTCAGCTAATAAAACTATTGTATTAGGATCACTTCCTACAATGGGTTCTACTGAATATATTGTAAAGGCTGGCGATTTTTTACAAATTAATCGCTATGCTTATATAGCAACTGCTGATGTTCAAAGAGGTGGCGGCTCAACTGTTAATATTCCTGTTCATAGAACTATTATGACAACACTTACAAGCCCTATGAGTGCAGTTATAGGTCAATATGGCATTACACAATCATTAGGTGGCAATACTTATATTGGAGTAACTTTTCCTGTTATACTTCAAGAATACCCAACATATACATTTGTTCCAATGACTAATGATTCTTTTATAAATTGGAATGGAACATTTAAGGCGATAGAAGCGGTTTTATAATGGATAATATAGTTCCACTACAAAATACTAATAATATAAGGATGGCAGATTTCGTAAGAGTTACGACTGCTTCCGCTACTTATCGTTTTGCAACCACACCTTCCGTTCTTACTATTCCAGCCGTTGATTCTCAACCTTTTGACGCATTAGGATCGCTTATTAAAATTAGCGATGTTCAACGCGATATTAAATCAACCTCTAATGAAACTTCAATTACTTTAGTTGGAATAGATACCGCACTTTTAGGATGGGTATTAGGCCATGATATTAAAGGCTCTTTAATTGAAATGTGGCATGGATTTTTTAATGATCAAAATGAATTAATCACTACAGGCGGCACAGGTGGCCTTTATAAATTTTTTACAGGCTACATATCATCATTCCAAATATCAGAGCAATACATGGAAGAAGCTAGAGAGTATGTTGGTGTTATAACCGCTTCAGCATCTAGCATACAAATCATTTTACAAAATAGAACGGCTGGTCGTTATACCAATAATAATGCATGGACATTTTGGAATAGCGGCGATACATCTATGAATAGAGTTAATTTTATTGAAACCATTAATTATGCCTTTGGAAAAGATACTTGATTAGATTTGCCAATAAATACGATAACGATAAGATAATAGAGCTTTTAAAGGACTTTGCGATTAAATCAAATAATCCAATAACTAATAATCCTTTAGTTTGGTCAAAAACTTATGTTGAACAAATATTAGCTACTTTATATGCTGGACATGGTTTTATATTAATTGATCATAATCAAACTGATATATTAGTAGTTGCTAAAACAGAATCTTTTTGGTTAAAAAATGTTTGGCAGTTACAAGAAGTTATGCTGACAGGAAATAATAAATTTGTTGTTGTTAAATTAATAAAAGAATATATAAGAATAGCAAAAGAAATGATAAACAAAGGTGAAGTAACTCAAGCTATTATGGCTTCCTATAAAGATTTAGGGTTTGAAAGATTTGGTATGGTTAAATTAGAACAACATTGGGAAATTAAATGATTGATTTTATAATCAATTTTATTTTATTTTTTACGATTTGCGATAACGCTTATGCTGGCGGAGCTATTGTTGCCGCAGTTGCAGGCAAAGCTTTTGCCGCAACTATAGTTGGTCAAGTAGTGGCTTTCGCAGTTAATATGGTTGCATCATCTATTGTTTCTAAAATGTTTGCGCCTAGTATGCCTGGTCAAGATAATCTTAATGCTCAACAACCCAATCCTGGTAATAGACAACAACTTCCACCTGCTGGCGACAATAAACTTCCTGTTATTTATGGATCAGCTTATGTAGGCGGTATTGTTACAGATTTGACAATATCTAATGACAATCAAGATATATATTGGGTAATAGCTTTATCTGAAGTAACTAATTCTGAATTAGGTGGCACGCCTGATACCATTACTTTTGGAAATATATATTGGGGCGGTAAAAGAGTTATATTTGGATCAGGGGCATCAGTTACAGGATTATTAGATGAATCTACAAACGAAACTCAAGATGTTTCAGGCTATATGGATATATGGCTTTATAGAAATGGCTCTAATGCACCAACTAATACATCTACAAGCGCTATATCTGTATTAAGCGAACCTAATCTTGTTTATAAATGGGATAGTTCAAAATTAATGAGTTCTTGCGCTTTTGCAATTGTCCATCTTAAATATAATGCAGATAGAAATTTAACTTCATTAAATCAAACTAGATTCCAAGTCATTAACTCAAGATCAGCGCCAGGCGATTGCTTTTTAGATTATTTAACAAGTGAAAGATATGGCGCGGCCATTCCTCTAGCAAATATTAACACTACAAGTTTAACTACACTTAATACTTATTCTGCTCAATCTTTTACATACACTAATTTTAGCGGTGGCACTTCTACACAACCAAGATTTAGATTTAATGGCACTTTAGATACAAATTTAAAAATCATGCAAAACATTCAGGCGATGGCGGACTGTTGCGATTGCTTGGTTAAATATAATGAAATTACAGGCCAATGGGGTGTTATAACACAAACGCCAGCATATACTGTTGCTATGGATATTAATGACACTAATATGATTGGTGGCATTACTGTAAGCCCTATTGATCTTAATAATTCATTTAATATTATTGAATGTAAATTTCCTGATGGAACTGCAAAGGATAGTTTTAATTCTGCCACTTTCGATTTATCCGTTGTTAATCCTAGTCTTTTATTTGCTAATGAGCCTGTCAATAAACAATCAGTTAATCTTTATTTAGTTAATAGCAATGTTCAAGCTCAATACCTTGCTAATCGAATGCTTGAAGCGGCAAGAGAAGATTTACAAATACAAGTAGAAATTAATTTTACAGGGCTTCAATTAGAAGCTGGCGATATTGTTACTGTAACTAATGCTAATTATGGATGGGTAGCTAAATTATTTAGAATAGGCAAAGTTATACAAAAGTTTGATGATGATGGAAAAATTACTGCCACACTTTATTTAATGGAATTTAATGCATCGGTTTATGACGATGTAAATGTTACAGAATTTACACCAAGCCCTGATACAGGTATTGGTAGCCCTACCACTTTTGGAACAGTTCCACCGCCTGTTGTTACTGCATCATTTCCATCTATTACAATTCCAACTATATTTTTAACGGCTACAACATCAAGCGCTGGCATTACACAATATGCTGAAATTTGGTATTCAGCTTATCAATATCCAACACCTGATCAATATATATTTGGCGGAACAACGGCCATTCAATCTAATGGCAATCCTTATACTATTAATTATGTTATGCCTTCAGTTCAATTATCAGCTATTCCAGCAGGTGATTATTATTTCTTTAGCCGTATGGTTAATAGTTTGGCAAAAAGTAATTACAGTTTAGCTTCTACTAAATTTTCATGGCGACCAAGAACATTCCAATATCCTAATCAATATTTATCAATAGCTTATGCTGATAATATTACAGGAACATCTAACTTTAATTTAAATCCTAGAAATAGGCTTTATTATGGTATTGCTAATCAAAGCTCAACAACACCATCTACAAACCCAGCAGATTATCAATGGTATTTAGCTGATCCCGCTTTTGGCACAAATATCTATTTAATCTATGCTAATCGTCAAAATCAAACTTTTAGTTTTGATACAGACTTTGCTACATACGCTTCAGGATCAGGCGCATTCGTGCCAACAACAACTTCTAAATTTGATCCTAAATTATGGTCAGCTTTGGAAGATGGCACAAATATTATTGATCTTCAGCCTACTACAGGTCAATTTATTGGCACAGGAACGACAACAACAGGCACAGGTCAGATTAGAGTTATTAATACAGGCGATGGTCAAGTTGTTGCATCATTAGATCAGTTCTTGGATTTTGGTGGCCCTACAACTAAAACAGGATCAGCTTCAACATTAACTATTGATATTTATGGTCGAGTTGTTGGGTTTACAACACCTGATGAATTCTTTATGACTATTGATACATTTACGGCTACGGCTGGACAAACTTTATTTACTCCAAGCACTCGTCAAACAGGAACAGGCGGTTATATTACAGGCCAAGATTTAATATTCTTAAATGGCATATTATTATCAACTTCAGATTACACAGAAACTAACACAACATTTACTTTAAATGTAGGTGCTAAATTAAATGATATTGTTACTTGTATATCTATGCGCGCTATTTCAGATAGTAAATATTATGCGCCAACTTATTTGGTTGTTGAAAATATAGCTTCTAATGTAGTTACTTATGAATCTTCACAATTACCATTCCAACTTATTAATGTTGGCGATCAATTAACATTTACTAATGTTGGCACACCTACAAATTACATAGTATCAAGTGTTAATTATGCAACTAGACAAATTACATTTACCGCATCCGTTACGGCTTCTATTGGAGATAGCATATATTCTCATCGCGATGCTAATCATTCATATCCTGTATTTAGTCGATATGAAGCAGATTTAACTAATGCTTCAGATTACACACCTACTGAATGGGCTTTTGAATCAGGCTATGAAATACCATTTATGAATGGCACAATTGTTCCTGATCAAGATTATGATATTGTAGGCAATACTTATTCCAATTTACCATCAACAACTTCAGGCAAATTAGTTATTATTCAATTTAGTGGAAATAATACAACAACACCTACGGGAAGCCCTGTAAATATTGTTAATTTTACTAATGTTGGACAAACTAATTATAGCTTTAGTTTTACAAGTGGAGCTTTAAATATCTATGCAAATGGTGTATTATATAAAGGTTCAGTTGATTACACTTCAACTACAGGAAGTTATACTTTGACTAATACACCGAATAACAATACAACTGTTTTACAACAACAATCATTCGCTCGCGTAGGTGCGGCATAAGGGGAAATAAATGACACAAGCCTTTAATTTAAGTCAGTTTGCAAATAATGTTAATTCGAGTGGATTAGCAAGTTTAACGACAGGCGTTACAGGTATCTTACCAACCGCTAATGGTGGCACAGGCTCTTCATCATGGGTAGCTGGCACAAACTATGTTGCACCTGGAACTGCAACTAATTTTACTGCTCAACAATATTTTGGTAATGTAGCCCTAACCGATGCGGCTACAATTTCATGGGCGGCTAATACTGCTCAAACCGCAACTTTTACTTTTGTATCTAATAATAGAACTATGGGCGCACCTACAGGATTAGTGAATGGTGCTTTTTATGCCCTAGCAGTTATTCAAAATGCTGGCTCTAATACTTTAACTTGGAACTCTGTATTTAAATGGACAGGTGGCGTTGCACCTACATTATCAACAGGTGCGGCCGCAAGAGATTATTTTGTATTTAGATCAGACGGCACAAATCTATACGAACAAGGTCGATCACTTGGTGTTGCATAAGACAAACTTAAAAGGATAATACAATGCTAAATTATTGCGCCAATGGCCCATCAGGATATAACCTTACCAACTCACTTCGCTTTAGAGCTAGTGCTAGTGCTTATTTATCAAGAACATTCTCATCTACTGGCACAAACAATAAAATTCAAACATTCTCTGCTTGGGTAAAAAGAGGTCTATTAAGCAGTTCAGCAGGTTATAGACTAATGGGTGGATACAATGGAAGTGCTAATTACTCTACAGAAATTAATTTTATAAATGATAATTTAAGAGTTGAGTTTGGTGGTTCTGTGCAATACGAATTAAAAACAACACAAGTATTTAGAGACCCTTCAGCTTGGTATCATATTGTTGTTGCAATAGATACAACACAAGCTACATCATCTAACAGAATTAAAATGTATGTTAATGGTTCTCAAATAACAGCTTTTGCTACAGCAAATTATCCAGCACAAAATGATGGTTCACAACTAACAAGTGCAAATGCTAACAATAAACTTGGTGCAAGTTGGTCAAATGCTGAACCTTTTGACGGCTACATGGCAGAAGTCAACTTCATTGATGG
>VFQS010004019.1_pt1 | contig 10899 bp, 11 predicted proteins | sample 3512361 | NCBI WGS metagenome assembly VFQS01 (sample SAMN10412375, study PRJNA504923) | tailings metagenome | isolation source: Relicate 1 Philex TSF3 active mining | place: Philippines | reverse complement strand
TTAAACCAATGAAGATTTAAAATGGACCAATTGGTCCATTTTGATTATCTTTATCGGTCACGAACCTAGAAGTTTAAAATGGGACGTGTCCCATTTTAAATCTTCAACGGTTTAATTGTTTGGATGAACGACCCACATATAGGTGTATCCGCCAATGATTTCTACGGGGTGTTCTGTAGAAATGCTTAATTCGGGCAATGTACAAATATCTGTCAAATATTTCCCGTTTTTGTGTTTGAGGAGTTCGTCTTTTTCGTTCATAAACATTTTCTTGCTACTTTTTCCTATGTTATGATTAAACGCAGATAAATGGTTGAATTGTATACAAAGGGTGTCAGTTTGTTCGTCGAATTTGAAAATGCCTCCTCCCACTGCGATTTCCAATTTCCCTGGATTTTGGGACCACTGTAGACAAACTTTATGAGTGGCGTTGTCCATAGTAACAATGTGTTCCTGCTGGTTTTCGCGTTTATGTGCTAAATCGCATCGTTCAAGACGGACGCACGATGTTTCGGACACGGGGTATTTCTGATTGTTCAATTTCATTTCTTGGATATTATTTGAAATCTGTATTTCCATATAATATATATACTGATAAAGACTCTGAGCCGTCTAAAAGAATGAGCCGAATGAGCCTGAACCTCCGGCATTAGCCGCCATAGGTTCGAACATTTCGCGTGGAGGTTGTGGCAAGTTTTGGTACATACCTGCGACATCCATACGTGGTTGTCTGGCGCCGACGCCGGTCATTGCCGGATCTGGATAAGTAGGAGTGAATCCCTGTTTCATATCTAAAGAATCCGCGCGGCTGACTTGATGTCCCATAGTTCTCATCATCATTTTTTGTTCTGATTGGTCCTCTTTTTTCTCTGGAACTGGTTTTCCGTTCCATAATTCGTATACACGGTCAGTCAAAATATTGATTTTATTTCCTAATTTGGATTGGATGCTGATGAGGACAACTAGAATCCCGAAAACTACGCTGAATAAATTGATGCTGGTGTATGAAACTTCGCTGTAGGTAGGAATATAGGTGATAATACGGTCGATGAAGTAGACACCTAAAAATAGGGCGACTACTTGGAAAAGGATTTCGGCTAAAATTTCCAATGACCCTTTTTCGGCATCGGCTTCAGGGACAATACGATGAATACTTTTATTTAAAAGGACAATTGGCACAATCGCTAAAATGGCGTATTGGATGAGATTCATCATTTCCGCTTTTTGCGCCAGGTCGAATTTGAAAACGTGTCCTAAAAATCCTTGGTTCGCAGCGGCGGCACCCCCATCCATTTGCCCAAGTAATTCTGAATGTAGTTCTGTAGTAGACATATATGCTATAGCATTAGAATATTTCTAGCACAGGGAGATATTCTCTAGCACAGGGAGATATTCTCTATCACCGGGCTAGCACACCGTTTCCATCATATCCGCGTATTTGTTTACAGACACCTTCATTAAAACCTCATTTCGCATCTGGTATATATTTTGTCTATAGCGTTCCACATCCACCGCATTCAAATATGCCTCTACATTGTCGGGACTGATTTGGCGCAAGTCAATGTATAAATTGGCGGGAATCAGTTCGGGGTCGGCATTTCCGTAATATAATGGGATGCTGCCGCTCATAAGCGCGTCGTATATTTTCTCAGAGACGTAGCCCGCGGCGTTTACATTTTCAATAATAAGAGTGAACGTGTGTCCGACCATATAATCAATTGTGCGGTCCATATCCAAGAATCTGGAGGGGACTTCGCAATAGGTGGCATTTCGATGTATTTTACAGAATTCGCGCCAGGATTCACCGTAGCAATACATATTAGGTATATGCGCAGCGTATTCGGCGCGCAAATAATCGAGCGCAGAAAGTCTGACGCCGTTTATATGAAACTCTCCACAGAATTGGCGGTTTTCTAATATAATACAACAAGAGCGGCGGTTGTCGACGTTTGTGCGTATAGACGCCATATCCGCCATATTACTAAAATCGAGACGGTGAACAAAAGGGTAATAGGTATATTTGGTCGCCGATTTACGTTGAAGAAGCGGTTTCCAGTAGGTGATTACTTCGTCGAAATGTGTTTCCAGGAATTCGGTGGACCACTGCGTCTGATGACGGACATTCGGACTTTCGAAAGTATACAGGATTTTGCGCACGTCTTTGCGTCGAAGAAGTGTGTGTGGCAGTTTTTCAGGAAAACACATGTGAACCCATACAGTAGCCCCTGTAGGAATAGGATTATGATACGCGCTAAGGACAAGGAGGTTTTTGTCGCGAAGTGTGTCTAAAATATTGAATTGCCATTGTTGAAATGCGCGCGAGGCGGTTTTACTGTGTTGATAAATGTTCTGTATAATATCCGCGGTGCGTTCTTCGTCGAAGTGTGCCAGGTAGACGATTTTGCGTTGCCAGATTTCGTCGGGGGTGTCCGTTCCGAAAAATCCGCCTATGATTTTGTTTCCCCGTAGAAATAAATCGGCGGAGACGGATTGCGCGGAGCGGTTATTCACCATATAATTCAAACTGTATTTTTGTGTACAGTGGTAATTGGGGAAATCTTTCATCAGAATTGTCGGGAAAAGGAAATCGGGGGCGACGCCGTTAGGGTCTAGCGGCGCGTTCCAGACGTGCGCTATTTTGACTAGTACGTCGCGACGGATACAGTAGCAACTTGTGTCTATTAGACGGCGGTTCGGGTCGTAAAAAACATTGGACACGTGTCCCAATGATTCGCACGCGTCTTTACAAATGTGGGTCCCGGTATAGTCGACGATATTTCTGAAACAATACGCCCATTCTTTGTTTTCTGGGGTCATTGCCGCGTAATTGGCGATGAAATCGGGTTCTACGAAATTGTCGTCGTCACAGAAGATGACGTATATGCCGGATACAAGTTGCGAAAATCCGGCGTAGATTTTGTGTCCCATATACCTGTTGATTCCAGTAGGAAATGGCAAGTTGACGACGTGGCGAGTTAGATTAGAGGGTGGACCCGCGGCGGTCAATTGTTGCGCGGCTTTTTCGGCGTGGGCTGGACCGTCGACGACGATAATATGTTCTACAGTGTATCCTGCTGCCGCCGCGTCTAATGAAGTGAGGAGTTTATGGAGATTGGGATGACCCGTACTAGGAGTAATTACGCTGAATAACATATATAGGGAGAGGGACATCGGTTTATATAAAAAAGAGCCCTAAGGTTCCGACGTATTAAGGTTACGGCGTATTAAGGCTTTTTTTTTATAGGTTTGTGTATGGCTTTTTTAGTGTTGAGTTTCATATAATTCGAGTTCGCGATACATTTTTTTTGATAATTGGAGTATAATTGAATGCCATATTTGGACATCGCTAAGCCCAGTAGAGGCTACTAATTGTGGATAATGTTCATAATACAGTTCCGTGGTTTGGTTATGTATTGCCATATCCAGGGAAATAAATCCGTTAGGATTATTAGGAAATACTTGGTCGTATTTGTTTTTTAGGACAACGTGGAGATAATGTTCAGCGCTAGATTCTGTAGGTATTACCATTGTATAAAATTGTGTAAAAAGAATTGTGTAAAAAAGAATTCAATTTTGTGGTGGTCAACGGTATAAACGGATTCTTCTAAAATATACAATACACAATGAATTCGGAGTTTGGAAAGGGGGAGGATTTTATTAACGTGAACGAAAATAAGTATGAAATACATTTTAACGGGGGGATCACCTGTAGATCGATGTCAACGCTAATAGAAAAACTGATTGAATTAGAGGATAAGATTATGAAAAAGCACAAAACGGCAAAACGCAAATTATCGGAGATTGAGGGCGACGATTATGAAGGTTTCAAGTTCACAGTTAATTTACCGGAAATTAGATTATACATTACATCAAATGGTGGAAGTGTTCATCAGGTATTTTCGGCAATAGATACGATTCAAGAAATGCGGGTTCCTGTACACACCATTTGTAAAGGGTTTGTGGCGTCGGCTGGCACATTATTGAGTCTTGCTGGAGAAAAACGATACATAACTGAAAATTCGTATATGTTGATTCACGAATTAAGGTCTGGAGTTTGGGGCAAGTATACGTATATGGTAGAAAACATGGAAAACTCGAAACAAGTAATGGAACATATTAAATCGTATTACCTGAAAAGAACAAAAATATCTAAAGAAGAACTCGATGAACAATTGAAGAAGGATATTATTTGGGATGCGCAGGTTTGTTTGGAAAAGGGTCTTGTAGACGAAATCATTAAGTCGCGGGGAGGAAAAAAGGATGAATCTGAGCCTGTTGCGGTGGCGGAATCAGCGTCAGCATAGTAAATTATATCAAATTATATAAGTTGGCATAATTTGTGGAATGAAGTGTTGAAGAAATAAATTATTATATATGAAATATATAAAATGTCAGCATTTACAAATCAAAAAAGATTTTCTCCTCACTCAAAAGAAGAATTAAGAAATGCTTTACAAGAATATTATAATGCTTGGTTTTTTAACAAACCATTTCTTAATAATGAAAAAATAAATGATTGGGATGTTTCAAGTATTACTGATATGAGTTATTTATTTATGAATATGCCTTTTTTTAATGAACCAATTGGTAATTGGGATGTTAGTAATGTTACTAACATGGAATGTATTTTTATGGGTTGCATAAATTTTAATCAGGATTTAAGTGGTTGGAATGTCAGTAATGTGACTAATATGTATTGGATGTTCACTAATTGTGACCAGTTTAATCAACCATTAATTAGTTGGGACGTCAGTAATGTTACTAATATGAAATCGATGTTCGTTGGATGTGGTAGTTTTAATAAGCCACTAGATAGTTGGGGACCTAAACTTGGTAATGTTACTAATATGGAAAGTATGTTTAGGGAATGTGCTAGGTTTAATCAGCCACTAAATAGTTGGGGACCTCATCTAGGTAATGTTACTAATATGGAATCGATGTTTAATGGCTGTAAACAGTTTAATCAACCACTAGATAGTTGGGGACCCAACCTCGGTAATGTTACTAATATGTCTAATATGTTTAATGGATGTACAAGTTTTGACCAGCCACTAGATAGTTGGGGACCCAACCTCGGTAATGTTACTAATATGTATAATATGTTTAATGGATGTATTAGGTTAAACAAAGAATACATTTTACAATTTGAAAACTCTGTAGCCAAAATGAAGCAAAAAGTTAAAGAAGAAAATGACAAACTTCAAGACGAAATTAACACCGAAAGTAACAATCCGTCTGTTTCTTTGAAAGACATTGAATTCTTAGATAATGTGGATGATTATAAAAAAATTAAACCTGAGTTATATGATTCAGACAATCCATATAAAATTCATATTGAAACAGTTGATAATCACGAATTTCCTATAATTACATTACCCAAAGGATTAATACTTTATACATATAGTTCTGGAATGGATGTCTATAATTTGAACAGAAATACAACTGATTCTTATGAGAATGACTTGAAATTTTTTTATCCAATTCCTTATTACGTACTAGAAATTTCGGCTCCAAATACGTATAGTATATGCCATGTATGCGTGTTAACTAGAGACATTCGTTTATTTGTTGCGGTGCGTCCTTCGCCTATTAATAGGTCAGAGTTGGGAAGGTTATCAGATATAAATTTAAAAGTGGATAACCACGATGTACCAACCAAAAATGGAAAATATCGATATTACAAAAAAACATATTCTTCTCCTTGTCCTGAATTTTGGTATGACCCTTGTATATCAACCGAATTGAAAACAAAATTAAATATTGATGGATATATGGGTATTGCTGAAATGGATTCGGTTACAAGTGGTTTCCCCCAGAATAAAATTAATTCAGACTTAAATATGGAGGTGTTAAAAAAGTTATTTGGTATATCTGCCTTTAATTCAATGGTAGTCCAGCCTTATAGTAGGAATATAGAAGGAATTCAACTTACAAATATTAATTCTTTATTTGGTATTCCTGAAATCGTATTGAATTTATTCGATAACCAACAATTTGACACCTACAGTGATAAACTACGTCCAAAAACTATGGATGATATCAAAGAATTGAATATGAATTTTAAACAAGTCCTTGAATGCGATATTAAGGATGTTGAAAAACACATTTCTGGTTTAGATGATAAAATCGTCTTCACGAAGCAAGCACCTATATTATTTCATCTACATAGTGATTATAGTGACGAGAATTCTCCCTACTACAAAAAATACATTGTAAAAACTATTAGGGATTTCAACTTTCCAGATGACCTCAATTATGAAAATAAGGACGGACCCTCATTAGAATTATTAGGTTCCAAATATCCGGCGTTATTAGACGGGTATTCGGACCATAATATAAATAAGCCAATTAGAAAAGGAGGGGACTACCATACCATATTTGATAGTCTACTTGATAGACATACTATCCCCAGTAAACCAACCATTGAAAGTAAACCAACCATTGAAAGTAAACTACAACCTCCTATTTTATCAGAAACTTCCCAAGGTATTCCTGTAGTATATTATGTAAATAAGTCATCAAAAAAGTTAGAAGGTGGTCGACGAAAAACCAGAAGATGTCGCAAATCAAGAGTTATGACCAAAAAGCGCAGAACTCGCAGACGACGGTAGTATACAGATTTATATTATACACTCAATTGACTAGAAAAGTAAGGATATAATAATTGTGAGTAGTTACTCATCTTTTTCTACGAGTCTTATCCGGTTTAACATATTCCATCATAGGTTCAACTGTAGGAATAAATTCAATCAATTCAACTGCGTAATGAACTTTTATACCGTTCAGATTCATTCCCCATGTGGCTTCCATCATATTTCCGCTACTGGGTTCCCTGTAGAGGTGTTTTTCGAGATGTAATGGTTCCCCTATTTTGGTGACAACTAATTTTGTTTTATTTGAAATAAATGGAGTGTGTAGTAATTCGGGGCAATTGTAAAATAATGAATCGTATTTTGGATGAATAAATCCAGGGACAGAACCTAATTCTGGGGGTCGTATACAAAAGTCTTCTATAGAATAACTGCCTTTTTCAAAACTTTTTATGGATGTTACAATAGTTAACATCACCGATAACATATTATTTTTCAAACTGTCTGATTCAATGGATGTTTCTACAGGGCAATGAACGGGTTTCGCAGTAGATTTGAGCAAATCGATTTCAGCCATCAAAATTCCGTTTGATGTTTTCAGGGATTCGATTTCGGCGGTAAGAAGTTCGTTATGCGATTTGAGCAAATCCATTTCCGACATCATCAATTTGAAATTCTGTAGCAAAACCTTCGATATGTGCGCGGACATACAGAGTTTGTGGTTGAATTCTTTTTTGATGGCGATTTCAAACGCGGATAATTCGTTTTTCGCGATTTTCTTTGAAATTTCGGAGTCGTAACGGATATTTCCCAATTGAGTTTTCAGGTGGTCAAGTAGATCGTCAAAATCACTTTTCAACTCTTCCTGCGATTTTCTCAATTCATCGCACTCCTCATTCATCAGCATTTTTACAAATTGCATTTTCTTGCTTGTAGGTGAGTAATCAAAATTGAAACAAGTTCTTTTCAATTTTGAGCGGTTACAAAGATTGAATGGGGTGTTCTAATTCTTCTATTTCTTCGCAACAAGAAGAAAATAAAATATATGTAGACAAATCTACTTATATTTCAGACAAGTTCGAAATGATGCTCTATATCAATGTAGAAAATGAATTATGCGAATTGATTCAAAAAAAAGAATTTCCTTCACATGGATTTATGTTCAATAGGAATCTCTACAGGGAAAGGAAATACTATTTCGAAAACAACGGTGCTGCTTATTACATACATTTATACAAATATCGAGAAATTGTAGAAAAGGTTATGAACAATTATGGTAATATGTATACTGTAACAACAATATTTACTCCAGATAACCGGGTAGTTGTTATTGTAAGCATTGTCCGTATTCCAGGTAAACAACATAATGATTAAATAATTATTTGTAATTTCTTCTTGTCTGGCGTCTTTTTCGTTGGCGTTGATGTCGTTTTGTAGAGCCACCATTAGAGTATTCTCCTCCTCCCATAACTCTACACATTCCCAAATCGCTAACATCTTTATCTGATAAGGGGGATGCTAATTTCGGAAATGTAGCCATAAAATTACTTGGATCGCCGTCCAACTTCACAATATGTCCTTCGGTTTCGTATTTTTTTATTGTAGAAGGCAACAATTTGGGGTCGCTCGTCTTAGATATGGTTTCAAGTATGTTATACGATTTTAATATAATTCCCGAATGTGCCGGGTTTCTTATATACTGTTCAATCCAGTCCATTTGATATGAGGTTTCGTTTGAATATCCGAATAATCTGTCATTTTCATAGTGATCCTCAGCTGCAATATATTTTATAACATCATTGATAAAATTTTTTTTGAGAGGATCGGTGTTAAGACTATTTGTTGAAATAAAACCATCATAAAACTTTTTTTTGGATTCAAACAATGATTGTTTGTCTTCGCGGCTTACAAACATATCAGTCTTACCATTTGTAATATCAGACGCCCTACCGAAATCAATAATCAAACTGTCGTTTTCAGTTGAGTCGTCATTTGAGTCTTTAAACACCAATACATTTCCAGAATGTAAATCAAAATGAATTACTCCAATTTCAATAAAGAGTCTTACAATTTTAGCAATTACGTTAGGAACTGCTATTGGAGGGGTTGATACATCTTGTATAGCATCTGCTAATGTTTTAGAATTCGAAACCATTGGCATAGTTAATATACCAATTTTATACGACTTATCTTTACTATTGGCTACTGTATCACGCAAATAAGTGAATACGTGGGTGGTTGGAAGCAATTCGCATTTTATTTTATGTTCGGCTTCTTCAACGAAATCACGACGAGATTTGTTGTAGTTGATTGAGTTTTCGTAATCCTTGATACTTTTTTGAATTAGAAAATTTAAAAGTTTGGTCGAATTTGTGTTGTCGAAAATAGAAAAGTTCACTACAGGAGGGCAAATGGGTGGTCTTCCACCTGTTATAGATTTCGACCAAATATGTTGTTGTAATTTTGCTTCATCGAAAAAACTATCCATCGATTCGGACGATTTTTCTATATCTTTGTAGTTAGGTAAATGCGTATCGTTCTTGTCGGTGATAACCACGAATTTCAAAATATATTCAGTAACGGGTTTAGTAAATCTGCTATTTTGTTTATTTAATGATTTGTATACAGAATCTTTGGAATTTACTGATAATCTAATCATAAACCCTTTTAACGAATCTACGGTTAAAACAGATAATTTAGAACTTGAATTGTTTATCATTGAAAACAAGGGTGAAAATCCTTTTTTTGTTTCATCAGTCTTTTTCGTTCCTCCGTGTTTCATATATATAATCATCATATAATATCCAGTAGTAAGGGTCTAAGACCCTTTACAAATGATTTCGATATCTTCGACGCTTTGTTCAATCATTTTTCTGAATTTAGGGAATCTAAATTTCAGGTGTTCTATATTTTCGATTGGCACCCATTCAACATTTTCGATTTCGTCGTTCGGCGAGAACCGTTTAGGCAGTCCAGCATTGTATTTGATTGGAATAATGTAAGAAATGTAGCGATCGCATTTCAATTCGAACGCCCATTCAAGTCGTTTATCTAAATCACCGATTAATCCCGACAATTCTTCGGTTCCTTCGCGTTTCGCGGTTTCCATCACCGTTTCGCCTTTTTCTCTGATTCCGCCGAAATCGCCCCAAAGTCCATCGACAGATTCTCCTAAAAGAAAGTATAAATTACCTCGATGTAATGCTACAGGTAGAATTCCAGCGGCTTTTATTTTATCATCTACTTGTCCCCCAGAAAAGAGTTGTCCCATTGAATAAAAACATAAAATAAATTTGCCAAACATACTATGGAAACCGACAACACCGTAATGAAAATCCAATTGGTATCTACAGTAAAGGTCAAACCAGAGAAAATAGTGAAACAACGCAATCCACGAGTGGTATCAACTACCAAAAAATGGGACGGCGTGCCTGATTCTGTAGACGACCAATTACAAATTCTGTTGAATCTGGAGACGTCGCCGCATAAACAATTGGTTTATAACCAGATTTCTACTAAATTGGCTGGATATAAACAACAAGATGTAGACAAACATATATTTAACCCTGTAGAATTCATCACATTTGATCAGTGTCTACAGGCTATAACAGAAACGGCGCTGGAGTGTCATTATTGTCATCAACTTATGTATTTATTGTATGAATATGTGCGAGAACCGAAACAATGGTCATTGGACCGGATAGATAATAGTGTGGGACATAATTCGGGGAATGTGGTGGTGGCGTGTCTCAGTTGTAATTTGAAACGGCGATGTATAGCCAAAGACAAATTCTTTTTTACGAAAAACCTGAAAATAAAAATGGATGGCGTGCGGTAGAAACATTTTATGCCAAAATTGAACATTTTTTCTTGTTTTCAAAGAATATAATATGACTTTTTCAGAAATGAAGTGTGCTAATTGTAGTTATGAATTAACCGCGGTGAATTCTTGCCAGTTAGAAACTGGACAAATGTGGTGTGTAGATTGTGTAAATAAATCGTGTATGGATGTGTCTACAGATGAAGATATAAATGAGCGCGACACATTTGAAATCGACGACGACGATGAAACTGTAGTAGGTGAATATAATTGTAAAGAAACGGTTGGGACTTGGGGAAGAATAAGATGGATAGATACTAATTGGGCGAGGAGAATGAGACGTAGAGGAATACGGCGGGTTGAAATAGAGGACACCTTTTATTCGGAAGCCTGGCAACGGGATCTGTTATGGAACGACGAAATGTGGAACAGTATTTCAATCAATTTATTAGAACAAGAACCAACAGTGACGTCGCCTATGGCAGTGAC
>VFQS010004018.1_pt1 | contig 10901 bp, 12 predicted proteins | sample 3512361 | NCBI WGS metagenome assembly VFQS01 (sample SAMN10412375, study PRJNA504923) | tailings metagenome | isolation source: Relicate 1 Philex TSF3 active mining | place: Philippines | reverse complement strand
CGCGTGATGCACGATGGTGGTTCTTCTGTTCAGAAAATCCAAATCGATTCACCCCAAGAAAAACACAACAACATCAAGCAGGTTTTGTTCTGGGCAGACAACGCTCAGCACAAACGCAAATTGCTTGACCATTGGTTACGTGATGCATCCATCAACCAAGCCATTGTGTTTGCCAGCACACAAATTGAGTGCGATGGTTTGGCAGCAGACTTGCAGCAAGATGGCTTTGATGCCGTTGCCCTGCACGGCGCTTTGAGCCAGGGTTTGCGCAATCGCCGCCTGATGGCTTTGCGCAATGGCCAAGTTCAAATCTTGGTGGCCACCGATGTGGCGGCGCGCGGCATTGACGTGCCCACCATCACGCACGTGTTCAACTTCGACCTGCCAATGAAGGCCGAAGACTACACCCACCGCATTGGCCGTACAGGTCGTGCCGGTCGCGATGGCCTGGCCATCACCTTTGCCGAAATTCGCGACCGTCGCAAAATCATGGACATCGAGGCCTACAGCCGTCAGCCGTTCAAAGCTGAAGTGATTCCAGGCATGGAGCCCAAACTCAACTTCCCTGAAACCCGCTCAGGCCGTGGTGGCAGTGACCGCGGCGGTCGCGGTCGTCCATTCGGCGGCGGCGGCGGTGGCTTCGGTGGCAACCGCAGTGGTGACCGTTTTGAATCTCGTGGTGCGCCTCGCTTTGAAGGCAATCGCGGCGGTGATCGATTCGAAGGTCGTGGCGATCGCTTTGAAAATCGTGGTGCACCTGCACCTCGCTTTGAAGGTCGTCCTGAAGGTCGCGGTGATTTCCGTCCCGAAGGCCGCTTCGAGCCACGCGGTGATTTCCGCGGTGAGCAACGCAGCTTTGCACCTCGTGGTGGCGAAGGTCGCTTCGAGCCCCGTGGCGATCAACGCCCGGACCATCGTGGCGGTGACCGCTTCGAAGCGCGTGACCATCGCGACAGCCGTGCTCCCCGAGCACCTGGCGGCCGTGACAATCCCCGTGGCGGCACAGGCGATCGCTTCGCACCCCGTGGCCCTAAAGTCATCGGTGCTGGCAACTTCAAGCCACATAACGCTGGCGGTCATGCAGCCCCTAAGCGCGCTGGCGCCAAAGTGTTAAAAGTCACACGCGGTTAATCCTGCTCAACACGCCCCTGCTTGCTAGGGGCGTAAAAAAAACCGCCATGGCGAAAGCCTTGGCGGTTTTTTTATGAAGGTCTTGAAAGACCTTTGAATTGCTTTACGCGGCAGTTGCAGTTTTGGCAACGCGCTGTGGCAACTTTTCTTTGATACGTGCAGACTTGCCGCTACGATCGCGCAAATAGTACAGCTTGGCGCGGCGAACATCACCGCGACGTTTGACTTCAATGCTGGCAATCAAGGGGCTGTATGTTTGGAACGTACGCTCCACGCCTTCACCACTTGAAATTTTGCGAACAGTGAAACCACTGTTCAAGCCGCGATTGCGCTTGGCAATCACAACACCTTCATAAGCCTGCAGACGCTTGCGTGTACCTTCAACCACGTTGACGCTAACGATCACGGTGTCGCCAGGCATGAAGTCAGGAATTGTTTTACCCAAACGGGCAATTTCTTCCTGCTCGAGAGTTTGAATCAAATTCATTTTGAGCTCTTTCATCTATCGATCGTGCACAACGCTACGCTAAAGGCGGCTTCTATGCATGTTGTAGCCAATCATGAAGACCAGTTGAACAGCAACAGCCGCGGCGGGCAGAGGATCGAAAAGCCTTTGATTATATATTTCTTTTAGGCCCATTTGGAAGCCTTAAACGAACTGAAATTGCCTGTTCAGCACAACTAGGTTTTGTTGAAATCGGAATTAGAAAATTGAGCTAAAAAGTGTTCATCCTTGGCCGTCAACTTACCCATTGTCCTGGCCGCCTCCAGCAAATCTGGTCGATGCTTTTGGGTGAGCGCCAAACTTTGCTCTCGTCGCCATTTGGCAATGTCGGCATGATGACCCGACATAAGGATGGGCGGCACGGTCTGGTCATGCCAAGATTCTGGACGGGTGTAGTGGCCGCAATCTAATAAACCATCGAGTGCTGGATTGAAACTGTCCATTTGATGGCTGCCTTCGTCATTTAAGACGCCAGGTTGCAAGCGGGCAACGGCATCCAGCAGGGCTATGGCAGCGATCTCGCCTCCCGACAAAACAAAGTCGCCCAGGCTGATCTGCACATCCACATAGGCATCAATGAAACGTTGATCCAAGCCTTCATAGCGGCCACAAATCAAAATAGCGCCATCACTTTGTGACCAAGACTCAACGCCTGCATGCGTTAAGGTCTGTCCAATAGGCGAGAAAAGAACCACGGGAACAGGCGTTTCAGTTGGCGCCCTCTGCAAGCGCTCATGACGAATGGCAAGCAAACATTTTTCAAGAGGTTCGGCCAACATCACCATGCCAGGCCCACCCCCAAAAGGTCGATCGTCTACTCGGCGATAGGCACCATCTGCGTAGTCACGCAATTGCCAAAGATTTAATTCAACCGCGCCAGTTTCAAATGCTCGGCGATTGATCCCCGAGCTTGTGAAGGGGGTAAAGAGTTCGGGGAAAAGTGTGATGACGTCAAATCGCACGACTCACCTCAGCTGCTTAGTAATCAAGCTGCCAATCAACGGTGATCTTGCGACCAGGCAGATCCACGCTGTCGACGAATGCCGCCACAAAAGGAATCATGCGCTCAATGGCAGGTTTACCGGCCTCTTCGGCGACTTGCGACAACACCAAAACAGTTTGTGGTCCAGTGGACATCAAGTCTTTCACTTGACCCAGCGCCACGCCCTCTCGGTTGACCACGTCTAAGCCCAACAAATCGACCCAGTAATACTCGTCTGTGCCTGCAGTCGGAAAGCTAGAGCGAGGCACAAAAATTCGAGCACCTTTGAGGGCTTCCGCTTGATTTCTGTCAACCACATCCAATGAACAGGCCACCACAGAATCGGAATGGTCTTTGGCTTCTTTGATTTTGAGGAGCACTGGCTTGGCTGTGCCGCCAGAAACAGACGCCGCTGCTTTAGCAGCTGGCGATTGCGCGCCACCCGAAACTCTGTCGGAAGGCAATAAATACCAACGCTTAGAAGAAAAAAGCGCCTCTGGTGAGGCGCTGTGGGGCAAGACTTTGAACCAGCCTTTAATGCCCCAAGCGTCTGCGATGCGCCCCACTTCAATGGCGTCTGCCGGCATATCGGCAGACTCTAGTTGGGGTAGCACGGCAGAGCCTTAGGCGAAGCCTAGAAAGACAAAAACTGCTTAGGCTGCTTTGGCGGCAGCTTGCTTGACCAAACGCTGAACGGTGGGAGACACTTGAGCGCCAACGCTTGTCCAGTAAGTCAAACGGTCTTGCACAACGCGCAGACCTTCTTCAGTGTCTTTAGCGATTGGGTTGTAAAAACCAATGCGCTCAATGAAGCGACCATCGCGGCGAACACGTTTGTCGGCCACAACAATGTTGAAAAAAGGACGGGCTTTGGAACCGCCGCGAGAAAGACGAATGACAACCATGATTTATCCTAGGGTGGTGTCGAAACAGCAAAAATTGCCATCTCACAATTTCTTCCAGCGTTTGAGACACGCAACTGGCCACCCGGCCAGTGACACACTGAAAAGCCGCTGATTATAACCCGGAGTTTAAGAATGCCAACGATTCGTCCCAGCCAACCAGAAGACATGGCTGCAATTACCGCCATTTACCAACACCATGTTCTGCATGGCACCGGTACTTTTGAGATTGAGCCCCCCACTTTGGCCGATATGACAGCCCGCCGAGAGGATGTTTTGAGCAAAGGTTTGCCTTACCTGGTCCTGGAAGACAAGGGCCAAGTGATGGGTTTTGCCTATTGCAACTGGTTCAAACCACGCCCGGCCTACCGCTTTTCTGCAGAAGACTCCATCTATCTAGCCAAAGACACAGCAGGCAAAGGCTGGGGGCGCATGCTTCTTGCCGAGCTTTGCCAAGCGGCAGAAAAGACGGGTATTCGCAAATTGATTGCCGTGATCGGAGACTCGGGCAACGCCGGCTCTATTGGTGTGCACACATCCTTGGGCTTCCAACATGTGGGCATTGTTTCTGGCTGCGGTTGGAAATTTAACCGTTGGCTTGACATTGTCATGATGGAGAAAACCTTGGGTTTAGGAAAGACGCAGCCACCCGCCTAGAAGTTCGCACGACCTCAATTTAAAATTTAGAAAATTTGCAAACTTAACCAATAAGCAACAGCGGCCACAAAACCACTGGCTGGAATGGTCAGCACCCACGCCCAGACAATGTTACCCGCCACGCCCCAACGAACGGCACTGGCGCGCTGTGTCGAACCCACACCCACAATAGCGCCCGTGATGGTGTGAGTGGTGGAAACAGGAATACCAAGAGTTGTCGCCAAAAACAATGTTAACGCACCCCCTGTTTCGGCACAAAAACCACCCACAGGTTTGAGTTTGGTAATTTTCTGCCCCATGGTTTTGACAATTCGCCAACCACCAAACATGGTGCCCATGCCGATGGCCAAATAGCAACTGACAATGGTCCAAGTAGGGGGTGAAGTCTCCGTCGAGGATAGATAGCCCGTCGCCACCAAAAGCATCCAAATGATACCGATGGTTTTCTGCGCATCATTACCGCCATGGCCAAGGCTATAAGCGCCAGCAGAAACCAGCTGCAATCGTCTAAACCACTTGTCGACTTTTGAAGGACGGCTGCGCTTGAAGAGGTTGGCCACCAACACCATCATGAGGGAACCGAAAAGGAAACCCAATAATGGGGAAACAAAAATAAAGGTCACGGTTTTGATCACACCTGCAGACAGCAAAGCGCCTGCTCCCGATTTAGCAATCACCGCACCCACAATGCCGCCAATCAGGGCATGCGAAGAGCTGCTTGGGATACCGTAGTACCACGTGATGACATTCCAAGTGATTGCACCCACCAAAGCACCAAAGACAACGTGAACGTCAACCACACCGGGCTGCACAATGCCTTTGCCAACTGTGGCTGCCACACTCAGATGAAAAACAAAGATGGCGACGAAGTTAAAAAAGGCAGCAAATAAAACTGCCTGTGTTGGCTTCAAGACACCCGTTGAGACAACTGTAGCGATGGAATTTGCGGCATCATGAAATCCATTCATGAAGTCAAAAGCCAAGGCCAATGCCACCAGCAAGATCACCACCCACAAAGCGGCCTGAGTATCCATGATCGATGTCCCGGAACTCAGGAGTTCTCGAGGACAATGCCCTCGATTTGATTGGCGACGTCTTCACATTTATCAGTAATCGTTTCGAGCAATTCATATATTGCCTTCAACTTGATCACTTCACGCACGTCGGGTTCTTCGCGAAAAAGTTTGCTCATGGCACTGCGCATAACACGGTCTGCATCAGACTCTAAGCGATCAATTTCTTCGCAGGTTTTTAAAGCAGCCTCCGCAATAGCGGGATCAGCTATGTTGCTCAACATGTTGACAGCTTCACGAACTCTCTCGCAACACTTAACAGACAAATCAGTGAGGCGAGAGATTTCGTCGGTCATGCTGCGCACATCGTAAAGTGCCATGGTCTCTGCCGAATCCTGAATCAAATCAGCCACATCGTCCATCAAATTGATCAAGGTGTGAATTTGTTCACGGTCGATCGGGGTAATGAAGGTGGTGTGAATTAAACGATTCACTTCATGCGTGACACGGTCGGCAGAACGCTCTGCATTGTCAACGTCTTGCGCGTACTTTTCACGCAAATGGTCATCGCTGTAATTCACGACTAAATTTGAGAAGGCACGAGCCGCATCCACGATACGATCAGCGTGCTGATTGAACAACTCAAAAAAGTTGCCCTCTTTGGGCAAAAGCTTGCCAAAAAACATAGGATTCTCCGAGAACAAAAAGCGTGAAGTACGCCATTCGAGACAGCTCGGAGTTTAAACACTAAACCGCAAATATTTCAGAGAGATGACATTTTTATGTCTATCAGCAGACGAAATAAAGTGGTGGTCAAGCACCCGCTTTATCAGAAAGATTTGCTGCGAGAAGGCCGCTGCTTGCCCTGTACCGAAAGCGCAAGATCGGCATCAAAATAATGGGTTTTGTATGACTTAAAGTTAAGCGTCATCAAGATTTATATCTTTTGAATCTGTTGATCATCCAGTTTTCTAAGATCTACATCAGATACCAAGTGGGGCGCCAATTCTGAAAGGGGGCGCAAGACAAATGCTCTGGCACGCATTCTTGGATGGGGTACCGTTAGCCTTTGACTGACTATGTTTGCGCTACCGAAAAGCAACATGTCGACGTCCAAGGTTCTGGGTGCGTTCAGATAGGGCCGCTCTCGACCCGCCAGATTCTCAATATCTTGAAAAGCATTCAACAAATCATAAGCGTTGATACGAGATTCAATGTGCAACACGGCATTGATATAGTCTGGACCGGTGGCATCAACGGGTGCAGAACGGTATAAAGATGAACACCGTATCAGCTGGGTATTGGGCAATTTTCCAATCGATTCAACCGCTTGCATGACTGCACCTTGCGCATTGCCCAAATTAGCACCCAATCCTACAAACACTGAAACCATGTCGCGATGCATCATGCTTCGGGCGCCGCGTTACTCACTAGATGGCGAGGGGTCTTCGTGGGATACACCCGATTTGCTTGGTACATCTTTTGATGTCGGTTTTCGGCGTCTGGGTGCCCGCCTTGATTTGCTTGAACTTAAGGAACCTGGCGACACATTGCTTTTTTCTGATTTAGCTTGCTGTATCAAATCTTCACGCGCAGCATCATCAGCCATGCTGAACTCTTGCCACCAGTCTGCCAAGGTCAATTCGACATCGGCCACTTCGGCACGCAGTCTTAAAAAGTCAAAACCAGCCCTGAAACGTGGCTGCTCCACCAAAGTGAAAGGAGCGCTGCCAATGCGTTTTTCAAAGCGAGGTTGCATCATCCAAATTTCTCGCATGTCTGCGGCCAATTTTCCGCGACCGGATACGTCTCCAATGCGTGCATCAAACACTTCATCAATGGCCTCTTGCAAAGCAGGAAACGGTGGAACACGTTGGGCAACACGTTGATCCCATCCAAGTTTGACATCTGCCCACAAGACACAGGCCAACAAGAAACTAGGAGCGACAGGTTTTTCTTCTCCTACGCGGCGGTCTGTGTCGGCCAACGCAGCTTTGACAAAGGGCGTGTCTGAGCGCTCGACCACCACATCCAACAGTGGGTAGATGCCTTTGTGCAAGCCCAAAACTTGTAACTGGGCAACAGACGCCAAGGCATGTCCCGTCTGCAGTAATTTGAGCATTTCGTCGAACAAGCGACTTTGAGGCACATCAGCCAGCAGGTTCAACATCGTGGCCAAGGGTTTAGCCGTTTTGGTTTCCAGCTTGAACCCCAATGGACTGAGCTTGGCTGCAAAGCGAACCGCACGAATAATGCGCACCGGATCTTCCCGGTATCGCGCCACAGGGTCGCCAATCATGCGCAGCGTTTTCTTTTTGGCGTCTTGCATGCCTCCGTGATAGTCCACCAAATACTGCGACTCCGGGTCGTAGTACATGGCATTGACCGTGAAGTCTCTGCGTGTGGCATCTTCATCTTGAGGGCCCCACACGTTATCGCGCAAAACACGGCCACTTGAATCAACCGCATGCTTCATGCCTGCCAATTCTGATTTACTGGTTTTTTCATTGCCCTTGACTTGCTCTGCAGCACGATTGTCTAGGTGCGCCCTGAAGGTTGATACCTCAATCACTTCGTGCTCACGTCCTCGTCCATAGACCACGTGAACAATTCGAAACCGACGGCCAATGATGAAGGCACGTCGAAACAACGATTTAACCTCCTCTGGCGTAGCGTCTGTGGCCACATCAAAATCTTTGGGGCGAAGTCCGAGCAACAAATCACGAACAGCACCTCCCACAACATAGGCCTCGTAACCAGCATCTTGCAAGGTCCGCACCACATTCAAGGCACGCTCGTCCACCAACGCAGGGTTGATGCCATGGACTGTGGGTGGAATTTCAACTCGCTTACCAAAATCAACTGCCCCACGCGCAGTTTGAGGTTGACCTAATATTTTTTGTATGAATTTTTTAATCATGAGAAGAGTTCAAGTGTGCGCCAGCCTCGATCGGTCGCAAGTTGGCGCAAACGCGCATCGGGATTGGTTGCCACAGGAATTTGCGCCTTTTCGAGCAAGGGCAAATCGTTGACAGAATCCGAATAAAAAGTAATGTGGGCATCGGCCCATTTCAAATTGCGTGTTGACAACCATTCTGCAACACGCGTGACCTTGCCTTCTTTGAATGAAGGTGTGCCCGCAATGTCACCCGTGATCCAGCCTTGGGAGTTGCGCGCCAATTCAACTGCAATCAGTTCGGACACCCCAAAGGCATTGGCAATGGGTCGTGTGACAAACTCATTGGTGGCTGTCACGATCATCACATGGTCGCCTGCAGCTTGATGTTGCTTGACCAACTCAATAGCCGCTGGCTTGACAGCAGGGAGAATGACCTCCTTCATGAATTGAAGATGCGCCTTTGCGGCTTGATCTGCACCTTTGAGCCGCACTGCATGCGTTGCAAACCGAACGTAATCATGAATGTCCAAAACACCTGCTTGGTAATCGGCATAAAACTGATCGTTGCGAGCTTTGAATGTGGCAGGGTCGGTCCAGCCAATCTTCTGACTAAATTCCCCCCATGCGTAATCTGAATCGATCGGCAATAAAGTATTGTCTAGATCAAACAATGCCAACTTCATGTGCTCTCCAACATGGACTTGATCAACGGAATGGTAATTGCCCTCTGGGTTTGCAAAGCAAACTGGTCCAAGTGGTCTAACAAACTCATGAGACTGCTCAAATCGCGCGAAAACCGAGTCAGCATGTATGTCATGACTTCATCACCCAAAAATAGCCCCCGTGAATCGGCTTCTTGACGCAAAACTGCACGCCGTTCAGAGTCATTCAAAACCTGCAAGGCGAAAACATGACCCCAACCTAGGCGAGATCGCAAATCATCTCGCAGCTTTAAGTCGGATGGCGGCAAGGCCCCAGCAGCGAGCACCCAACGCGGAAGGCCCGACTTGGGTGTGAGGGCATTGACAAACCAATTAAAGGCCATGGCTTGCTGTTCTAGGTTGAACAAATGAACATCGTCCATCAGTACAGCTGTCCAAGATTCATCGAAGGGCGCATGCAAAGACGTCTGCGCATCTAGCCACACAACTGACAAGCCATGTGACTTGAGCGCCGCATGTGCCGCTTTTAAAAGATGCGATTTACCCGAACCGCTATCACCCCAAAGGTAGGTAGGCACAGGGCTGGGCGTTTGGGCAGCAGTCCAAAGCTTGAGGTGTTGTAGCGCTGCCGAATTGGGCCCTGCAAAAAAACTTTCCAAACTCGGTACGGAATGAAGACCGATGTCCAGGGCCATCTGCTTCATGCGTCAGTGCCTTGGTAAAGCTTGCTGTCAAAGTATTGATTGCGCAATCTGCGCAGTGCGACCAAGATCACGGCACTGGCCGGCAGGGCGACAAGCACACCCACAAACCCGAACAACTGACCGAGCGCCAACAACGCAAAAATGACCGCCAAAGGGTGTAGACCTATTCTTTCGCCCACCAATTTGGGTGTGAGCCAAAAGCTTTCAAGCAACTGGCCTGCGCCAAACACAAGCGCCACCATGACAAATGCTTTCAAGGAAACAAATTGCAATAAGCCAGCCAGCAGGGCCAACAAAAGCCCTATGCCAAAGCCAATGTACGGCACACAAACTGCCAGCCCGGTGAACACGCCAATGGGCAATGCAAGGTCTAATCCACACAAGGACAAGCCAATCGCATAGAAAATAGAAAGGACCAACATCACGAGGATTTGACCGCGCAAGTATTGACCCAACACAAGATCACATTCGTTCATAAAGCTGTCGTAAGCAGGCCGCCAATGCAAAGGCACCCACTGCACCACATTCATAACCCAACGATCCCAATCCTTCAGCAAATAAAACAAAACAACGGGTATCAGGATCAAGTTGCCCACTGCCGCTAAAGCAAAACTGCCTCCCATCTTCAAAGAGGCCACCAATGAATCCATCCAATCGCCACGATTGGCACTCAGGTAAGTGAGAAGCTGTGCCTTGATGGTTGCAACATCCAAGGTCAATTTCAAGCCTTGTTTGTTCAAAACATCATTGAGAAAGTCGGCCAAACGATCCAACATGGCAGGCAACTGTTGCTGCAATAGGGGGATTTCACGCGTCAAGATGGGCACGAGCAAAAGCAAGACGCCCAAAACAGCCACCAGCGCCAGCAATTCGACCAAGAGGACGCAGACCACTTGCGGGATCCAAGGAACCGTTTTATGCACCCGCAACACAGCCGGATGCAAGGCATAGGCCAAAACAGCGGCGACGGCAAAAGGCACCAACACAGGCCCCAATACCCACAACAACAAGGCCACGATCACAGCGACACCTGCCCACAGAGTCAGGCGATGGCTGGGCATTTGAATGGGCATTTGAACGTTTTGAGTTGAATGAAATGAAAAGAAGCCACCGAGCAAGGCGTTTACTTGTGAAGCAGCACCTTAAAATAAGCCTTGATTTTAGTCCCCACTCGCCCACTTCCCCCACTAATTCCCCATTTTTCACATGAGCTCAACTCCCCTCTCCTACAAAGACGCTGGCGTCGACATCGTTGCCGGCGATGCTTTGGTCGAACGCATCAAGCCCCTGGCCAAAAAGACCATGCGTGAGGGCGTATTGGCAGGCATTGGTGGGTTTGGCGCTCTGTTTGAAGTTCCCAAACGTTACCAAGAGCCCGTTTTGGTGTCCGGTACAGATGGTGTGGGCACCAAGCTCAAACTGGCATTTGAGTGGAACATGCACGAC
>VFQS010004017.1_pt1 | contig 10901 bp, 10 predicted proteins | sample 3512361 | NCBI WGS metagenome assembly VFQS01 (sample SAMN10412375, study PRJNA504923) | tailings metagenome | isolation source: Relicate 1 Philex TSF3 active mining | place: Philippines | reverse complement strand
CCAGCTGGAGCTCGATCTACGCCTGGGAAGACCAACCCGAGGTGTTCTCCATCTCCTACAACGCACCGCTGTTCGGCCCGAACCGCAGCCTCAAGGGCGTGGTGGGGGTGGACATGGTGCTCAGCCACCTGAGCACTTGGCTGCAGGGGGTGTGGAAGGACCGCGAGGGCATCGCCGTGATCGTGGAGCCCAACGGCGATCTCGTGGCCTGCTCGCTGCCTGAACTCACGCTGGCGCAAAAGCAAGGCACGGTGCAGCGCTCCAACCTGCGCGACTTGCGCACCCCCTTGATTCAGCGATTGGGCCAGGCTTTCGCGGCCGCAGGGCAGCAAAGCAGCGGCCCCAGCTCGCCCCAACGCGTTCGCGTGGATGGTAGGTCTTACACGCTGCAGGCCAGCCCTTGGGGCCAGGAGGAGGGGCTGAATTGGACGTTGCTCACGGCCCTGGCGACTGCACCCACAAGCGCCGCGGCCGAACACAGCAGCCTGCTGGCGCTGCTTGCGGCGGCAGCAGCGCTCGCCGGTGCGGTGGTGCTGATCAGCCGCCAGATCCGCGCTCTGCTGGATCCCCTCAACCAACTGGAATCCGCCTCCCGGCAACTGGGTGAAGCCCTGGCGGCGCCCAACCCGGCACCCGGGGAAGGCCTCCACTTCACCAGCGGCCTCAGCGGCAGCGCCGGCGAGGAATTGCTCGCCCTCGATGGCGCCATCAGCGACCTCGTGGAGCGCTACAACACGCTCACCGCCAACCTGCAGATGGCGCAGGAGCGGGAGCGCTTCCGCGACGCCCAAACCCTGGCCCTGCTCAAAGACAAGCTGCGCAGCAGCCTGCAGGCCGCGGCCGTGGCCCATGAGATCAACCAGCCCCTGAGCGTGCTGCTGCTCAACAGCCAGCTGCTCCTGGAGCGCAGCAAAAAGCCCGGCAGCCCTGAGCTGCCGGAAGCCTGGCAGGCCCAACTGCAGAGCATCCGCCAGGAAGCGGATCGGGTGGTGCTCACGATCGAAACGATGCGCGCTCTGCTCCGCAACGTTCAGACCGACCATCAGCGGCTGGATCTACGCGATATCGCTCAGAGCGCCCTGCTCTACACCCGCTCCGGCGGACCGGTAAGCCGCCTCACGGTGGACAGCTCGGCGCTGGATCGCCAGCAGCAGCCCGCCTGGATTGATGGCGATGCCGTTCAAATCCAGATCGCCATCGTGAATCTGCTCCGCAACGCCGCTGAAGCCCTCAGCGATGGGGCGGCATTAGATCCCTGGATCAGCCTGAGCCTGACGGCTGAGGGCAATCAGTGGTGCCTCTCGGTGGACGACAACGGCCCCGGTCTGCCGCCAGCGTTACTCGACGCCACACCCCTACAAACCACCAAGAACAGCGGCAGCGGACTGGGCCTGTTTGTGGTGCGCACCACCATGGAGAACCATCACGGCATACTGCGCTGCGGCAGGAGCGCGCAAGGCGGGGCTTCACTGCAACTGCTCTTCCCCGCCAAGCCCGGTCCTGGGAGCACGGATCAGGCTCTACCCACCACTGGGGATTGAACTGCAGCACCCCCTGCTTGCAGATTCTGCATAGGCAGAGATGGTTCCCTTGGCCGACATCCTGTTCGACGGCTTACCCATTCTCGATCTGCTGGAGATCACTCCTAGCACCAGCGTTGTGGCCCAGATCACCCAGCGCGATCAGAGCTCGATTTCGCGCATCTACCGCCAGGTGAGCCGCCGGCTGGGCCTGGAATTTCGGAAACACAACGACGGCCGCTACCGGGCCAGCGCCAATCAGGTGCTGCTGGAGGGGCTCAGGCGATCGTCGCAGTGGATGCGCCTGCAGACACCCCCCGCCGCCCCTCGCTGGCTGGCCTGCGGCCATGCCGCCGAAGTGAGCGGCGCTCTGCAGCCCACCCTGGTGCAGCACTGCGGCGACCCCATGCAGGTGGAGCGCCTGCTGCAGGAACGCGTGCTCGATCTGGCCGTGATCACCCGGCCCAGCCATTTGGCACCCGCCGCCGCGGCTGATCTACTGGAGCTTCCTGTGTTGCGCCATCCAGGCGGCATCGACCTGATCCTGGTGCGGCGCGACCTCAGCGATCACCAGGCCCTGCAGGCTCTGATCGCGGCAGTGCGGCAACAGGCCCGCCAGCATCTGCGGCAGCATCCCGAGCAGGAATGGTTGGGCTGAGTCCCACCTGAAACGGCCTTTCATGCTGCTCTCCACCTCGATCGCCGCGATGCGGCAGCCCGTGAGCGCGGGCACAACACGCCCGCGCGCCTGGCGGCTGGAGCAACTGGAGCGCTTGGAGCAGGCCATCGCCGAGCGGCGTGATGCGGTGCTCAGCGCTCTGGCCAGCGATCTGGGCAAACCACCGGTGGAGGCTTACTTCGAGCTGGTGGCCGTGCAGCAGGAAATCCAGTTGGTGCGCAGCCGTCTGCGCCGCTGGATGGCGCCGCGAACCGTGGGGCTGCCGCTGTTCATGCAGCCGGGCCGCGCCGAAGTGATCCGGGAGCCGCTGGGCTGCGTGCTGGTGATCGGCCCCTGGAACTACCCCTTCCTGCTGAGCCTGCAGCCCCTGGTGAGCGCCCTGGCGGCGGGCAACACGGTGGTGCTCAAGCCCTCCGAGCACGCTCCCGCCACCAGCGCCCTGATTGCCGAGCTACTGGGCGCCGCCTTCCCCGCCAACACGGTGCAGGTGGTGCAGGGCGATGGCCCCGTGGCTCAGGCGCTGCTGCAGGAGCACTTCGATCACATCTTTTTCACCGGCGGCGAACGGGTGGGGCGGCTGGTGATGGAAGCCGCCGCCCGCCACCTCACTCCGGTGACGCTGGAGCTCGGGGGCAAAAGCCCGGCGGTGGTGCTGGGGGATGCGGATCTGGAGGTGAGCGCCAGGCGGCTGGTGTGGGGCAAATGCCTGAATGCCGGCCAAACCTGCATCGCTCCCGACTACCTGCTGGTGGATGAGGCGGTGCAAGCCCCACTGGTGCGGCAGCTCAGCCAACGGATCGAGCAGTGCTTCGGCAGCGAGCCCCTGGCCTCACCGGATCTGGGCAGCCTCGTGAATCAGGCCCAGTTCGATCGGCTTCACAACCTTCTGGAGGGAGCCCGCCAGCGCGGCCAAGTGCTGTTCGGGGGCGCAAGCGATGCCGGCCAACGGCGCATCGCGCCCACGTTGATCCGGGTGGACAGCCTCGATGATCCTCTGATGCAAGCGGAGCTGTTTGGCCCGCTGCTGCCGGTGCTGAGCGTAAGCGGCCTCGATGAAGCGATCGAGCGAATCAACCAGCGCCCCAAACCCCTTGCCCTGTATCTGTTCAGCAAACAGCGGGCGGCCCAGGAGCAGATCCTGCAGCGCACCAGCTCGGGCGGTGTGTGCTTCAACGATGTTGTGATGCAGGTGGGCGTGCCGGAGCTGCCCTTTGGCGGTGTGGGCAACAGCGGCATGGGCGCCTACCACGGAGAAGCCGGCTTCCGCACCTTCTCCCACGAACGCAGCGTGCTGCGCCGGCCCTTCCGCCTGGATGTGCCCTTCCGCTACCCGCCCTACGCCGGCAAGCTGCCGCTGGTGCGGCGCCTGCTGGGCTGACCGACGCCCCTCCCCGCCCCGGATGAATGGCCAGGCCTGATCACCAGGCCTTATCAAAGGAGGGCTGGCGTCACCGGCCAAGGCCCGTATGGTGCCTCCAGCCGAACGCCCACGCCCCATGCGCCGCCGCTCCGCTGCCGCACTCGCCCTGGCCCTGTTGCTGCCCCTTCCGGGCCTGGCCGGAGAGGTTGTGGTGAAGCCCGGTGAAACCCTCTCGGAAATCGCTGAGCGCTACGGCACCAGCGTGCAGCGCCTGATGCAGCTCAACAACCTGCGCGGCCCGCAGGACCTCTGGGCCGGCAGCCGCATCCAGGTGCCCGGCGCGGCAGGAAGCAGCGCCAGCCGCGGCAGTGGCAGTGGCAACTACACCGTGAAACCAGGCGAGACCCTCTCCGAGATCGCCGAGCGCTACGGCACCAGCGTGCAGCGCCTGATGCAGCTCAATGGCCTGCGCAGCCCCCAAGACCTCTGGGCCGGCAGCCGCATCCAAGTGCCGGGAGCGGCCCCCGCAAGACCCAGTGGCAGCGGTGGCGGGACGCGCACCACCACCGTGAACGCCAACTACACGGTGAAGCCGGGCGAAACCCTCTCCGAGTTGGCGGAGCGCTACGGCACCAGCGTGCAACGGCTGATGGAGCTCAACAACCTGCGCGGCCCACAGGACCTCTGGGCCGGCAGCCGCATCCAGGTGCCCGTGACCCGCACCGCCGCCGCACCGAAGCCCGCGGTGAACAAAAACGCCACACAACACAAGGTGCAGAGCGGTGAAACCCTCTCGGTGATCGCCGATCGCTACGGCGTGTCGATGCAGAACCTGGTCGCCCTCAACGGGATCAGCGATCCCAATCAGGTGGAAGTGGGCCGCACCCTGAAGCTGCGCGGCACACCCAAGCCAGCCGCCAAACCCGCGGCGGCCAAGCCGGCACCGAAACCGCAGGCCGTGGCCGCCAAGCCGGCAGCCAAGCCAGCGCCACAGCCCGCAGCCAAACCGGCAGCCCAACCGGTTGCCGCTCAGCCTGTGGCCGCCAAGCCGGCGCCCCAGCCCGCAGCCACCGCGGCCGCAGCACCGGTTGCGGCCAAACCTGAGCCGAAGCCAGCCACGGAAAACTCCACATCAGCAACCGCCACACCCGCGGCAGCCGCACCCGTTGCCGCCAAGCCCGAACCGAAACCGGAGCCCAAGCCGGCAGCCAAACCCTCCACCACAACCGTGGCGGCCAAACCAGCGGCCAAGCCCGCAGCAGCCGCCTCAAGCAAGCCCGGCAAGCCGGCTTCACCCGATTGGCGCAACTACGGCCCCCTCCAGGTGGACTGGGCCAACTGGCAGCCCATGGGCGGCAGCTATGTGGCCCCCAGCCTCAACAGCGACGGCCAGCCCCTCTACCTGGCCATCAACTGCAATGCCAAGCGGCTCAACGCCACCGGGCAATCGGGCACCTGGAAAACCTGGGATGCGCCCCAGAGCGATTTCGAGCACAAGCTGATCAACGACCTCTGCACCGCCAAGGGCGGCTGATCAGGCCGCCAGCCTGAGGGGCCAGGGCTGCCGCAGAAAACGGCGGCCTGCGGGGCGCAACCAAAGCCGCTGGGCGCCGTCGTCGCTTTCAGCGATCAGGTCTTCCTGCACCAACTGGCGCGCCAACCAGCGCCAGCGCTCCACCTCCTTGCCCTCCGCCTGAGCCAGGTCGTCGCCCAGGCTGCGCAGATCCACCCCGCCCCGTTGCTCGAGCAGCGCCAGCACCTCAGCCGCCTGCTCCGACCAATCCATCAGGGCCTGCCGCTCGCTGCAGCGATCACAGCGGCCGCAGGGAGGCACCAACTCCCCCACAGCCAGCAGCAAGGCCTGCTCCCGGCAGGCTGGCCCTTCCGCCACGGCCTCCATCCGCCGCAGCTGCTGCTGAGCCAGCTCCACCCGCTGGCGCTCCTGGGGGTCACTCACCGCTTCAGCCGAAGCACGAATGGCCCAGCCCAGGCTGGTGCGGTCGTCGGGATCAAACAACACCAGGCAACGGGCCGGCAGCCCATCACGGCCGGCGCGGCCGGATTCCTGCAGATACCCCTCAGGGCTGGCGGGCAGATCGAGGTGCAACACCAGGCCCACATCCGGGCGGTCGACCCCCATGCCGAAGGCCACCGTGGCCACCAACACCGGCGCCGCATGCTCCTGGAAATGGGTGAGTGCCAGGGCCCGGCTTTCAGGATCCATGCCGGCGTGATACGCGATGGCCTCCACGCCGGCCTCACACAACCGCCGCGCCCAGCTCTCCACAGAGCGGCGCGTGCGGGCATAGATCAGCTTGGCCCCACGGGCCTCGGCCAGGGCCTCCAGCACCTGGGGCATGGGATCGGAGGGGCGACGCCGCATCGCATAGGCGAGGTTGTCGCGGCGCGCTGAACGCACCTGAATCAGCGGCCTCCGCAGCTCCAGCATTCGGATCAGATCCGCCCGCACCCGTGGCGCAGCGGTGGCGCTCAGGGCCACCAACGGCACGCCCGGGCAGAGGCGACGCAACTGGCCCAGGCGGCGGTAATCGGGGCGGAAATCGTGGCCCCAGGCGCTGATGCAGTGGGCCTCATCGATTGCCACCCCCACCAATTTCCCCTGCTCGTGAATGTCCTCCAGCAGCTGGCGGGTGGCTTCCACCTGGAGGCGCTCTGGCGCCAGATAGATCAGCCGCAGCCGGTTGCTACGCACCCGGGCGATGAGGTCGCGGCGGCGGGCCGGATCGAGGCCTCGGTGCAGGCAGGCCGCCGGAATCCCCCGCCGCTGCAGGTGTTGCACCTGATCTTCCATCAAGGCCACCAACGGCGAGATCACCAGCACCAACCCTCCGCGCACCAAGGCCGGCAGCTGATAGCAGAGGGATTTGCCCGCGCCCGTAGGCAGCACGGCCAGGCAGTCGCGCCCCTCAAGCATCGCCTCCACCACCGGCCGCTGCCCGGGACGGAAGCTGCTCCAACCGAAGTGATCCTGCAGCGCCTGCTCGAGCCGATCCGTCATCACGCCGGCCTCAGCCGGCCTGGGCGATCACTGGAATCGGTGGTGCCTCCAACTGATCCGGCGCCTCCTCCACGAGCTGCAACCGCACCCGCTTGCCACCCGCCAACTCACCCAGCGAGACGCGCATGGTGTTGCCGCTCAGGGTCTGCAGGGCTGTGAGCAACTCCCGCAGATGGGGCGTGCTGCTACCGCTCTCCACCCACAGGCGCTCCTGCAGGCCATTGAGCCGCCGCCAGCTGGTGTGCAGCTTCAACACAGCAGCCTCGAGCGCCTGAGCCTGTCCCACCGCATCGGCCAGCAAGCCCAACGCATCGAGGCGCAGCGCTTCCTGCATGGCCTTGTCGAAATCGAGCTCACCCTGCTGGAAGGCCCGCACCGAAAGGCCGGCCTCGGTGGCCTTGCTCAGCCAACGCGCCGTGCTGGTCACATCCTTCACCCGCTCCAGCTCCGGCTCATCGCGGAGCACCTTGCGCAGGTCTTCCTGCTGTTCATCCGGCAGCTTGGCCAGCTCCTTCACAAGAGGCGCCACGGCCCTGGGAGGCAGCAGGTTTTCAGCGGTGCGTTGGCGGATTTCCTCCGGCAACAGGGGACTGGTGGCGGCGGTGAATTCATCAGTGAGCTGCCGCACCTGCTTACGGGTGATCTGCTGGCCGTCGTTGGCGGCTTCGCCGATCATCAGCTGCACCTCTGGATCGGCCTGTGCCGTTTCCATGAAGGCGCGCTTGGAGAAGTTGTTCACGCTGGTTTCCTCCAGCACCCCCTCGCCGAGCATCTGATCAGCCGATTCGGCCAGCTGAATCAGGGCGTAGGCACGGGTCTTGCTGATCTCCTGCTCTCTGAGCCACTGCAGGAAGCCGGCCCCACGCCCCTCGCCGCCGCGGCGCTCGCGGTCCCGCACCGACCGCAGGATCCGGCCGCGCCAGATCTCGGTCTGCAGGTCGAAGCGATCACAGATGGCCCAGGCCTCCTCGATGCGGGCCAGGAACTCCATGGAGCTGATGCTGTCGCTCTCGGGATCCGGCAGATCGAGGCTGAAAGACGGGGCCTCGGCCATTGGGATGCGCTCAGGGAAGGTCGATGGTGCCACGTTTCGTGACGGCCGGTGAGAAGACCCGCCCGACGCGGGTACATTCCGTCTGACAGCCACCCCTTTCCCTGCGCAGCGATGGCCATCTCCCGCGGCGACAAGGTGCGCATCAAGCGTCCTGAGTCCTACTGGTTCAACGAAGTCGGCACGGTCGCCTCGATCGACACCTCCGGCATCCGCTACCCCGTCGTGGTGCGCTTCGAGAAAGTGAACTACAACGGCGTGAGCGGCTCCGAAGGCGGCATCAACACCAACAACTTCGCCGAAAGCGAGCTCGAAAAGGCCTGAGATCTCGAGCAGACAGTTTCGCTGTTTCCTGCCCCAAGCCCCGGCCCCAAAAACCGGGGTTTTCTTGTGCCCAGTGAGCGTGGGAGGTGTTTCCCACATGGCAGGCTGTGGCGCTCCAGCCTCGAGAGCCGAACGTGCCAGAACTGCCCGAAGTGGAAACGGTGCGGCGCGGGCTCGCGCAACAGGTGAGCGGCTTTGTGGTGGCCCGCGTGGAGGTGCTTCGTGCCAGGGCTGTGGCCTCCCCACCCTTGCCCGAACTGTTCTGCAGCGCCCTTGAAGGCTGCACAGTGCGGCAGTGGCTCCGGCGCGGCAAGTATCTGATGGCCAGCCTTGAGCGGGGTGGTGAACCAGCAGGGCATTGGGGTGTGCATCTGCGCATGACAGGCCAGTTCCTCTGGGTGCAAACCCCAATAGAACCCTGCCGCCACACGCGCGTGCGCATCTGGAACCCAGAGGGCCACGAACTGCGGTTCGTGGACATGCGCAGCTTCGGAGAAATGTGGTGGGTCCCCCCAGGCGAGCAGCTGGATTCGGTGATGACCGGTTTGCGCCGGCTGGGCCCGGAGCCGTTCAGCGCAGAGTTCACCCCCCGGCACCTCGCCGGCAAGCTCGCCAGCTCAAACCGACCGATCAAAACGGCGCTGCTGGATCAGGCGCTGGTGGCCGGCGTGGGCAACATTTATGCCGATGAGTCGTTGTTCATCAGCCGCATCGCGCCTCACACCCCCAGCCATGCGCTCAAGCCAGCACAGCTCGAGCGGTTGCATCGAGCACTGGTGGAGGTGCTGCAGGCCAGCATCGGCGCTGGAGGGACCACCTTCAGCGATTTTCGCGATCTCACCGGCACCAATGGCAACTACGGCAATGCCGCTTGGGTGTACCGACGCGGGGGGCAACCCTGCCGGGTGTGCGGCACCCCCATCCGCCGCGACAAATTGAGCGGACGCAGCAGCCACTGGTGCCCCAGCTGCCAAGCTGCAGAAGGGTGACTGTGTTGCTGATCTATGGCCAATGCCAACACCACTGCCCTGGCCTCAGCCCTTAGCAAAGCCATGGCCAGCATCCATCAGCGCGGCTGGTGTGATGGAACGGGCGGCAATTTCAGCTGCGTCCTGGAGCGCGATCCACTGCTGATGCTGATGGCGCCCAGTGGGGTCGACAAGGGAACAGTGGCCCCCCGCGATCTGATCCAGGTGAGCGCTTCAGGTGAGGTTGTGGCGGGGAAGGGAAAGGCCAGCGCAGAAACAGCCCTGCACGTGGAGATCGTGAACAGCTGTGGGGCAGGTGCTGTGCTTCATACCCATTCCCAGGCCGGCACCTTGCTCTCCCAATGGGCCTTGGAGCAAACCCATCCGTCTGAAGCCTGTGCTCAAAGCCAGCTGGAATTGCATGATCTGGAGATGCTCAAAGGGTTGGAGGGGATCACAACCCACGCCTGCAGCGTGAACATCCCGATTTGCGCCAACGATCAAGACCTACCGGCACTGTCAAAGCGGGTCAGGCCCTTACTGCCTGGCGCCCCACACGGTGTGCTCATTGCCGGCCATGGCCTCTACGCCTGGGGGCGCAATCTGGGCTCCGCCGTGCGCCATCTGGAGATTCTTGAATTCCTACTGGAGCAACGCTGGCGTCGTCTGCTGTTAGACGCCCTCATCCAGCGCCCACAAGCGAGCTAGCGAGATCATGAGCATCACGCACCTGCTGCTGGATATCGAGGGAACAACGTGCCCCGTGAGCTTTGTGGCCACTGTGTTGTTCCCCTATGCAAGGAAGGCACTCCCGGAATTTCTCGCCGCCCATGCAGAAAACCCTGAGATCGAAGATCTGGTGGCGCAAGTGGCAGACGCCTGGCTGAATGATGACCATCCAAGGGCGGTCGCGCTGCGCAACCAATCAAGCAGGCACGCAGCCTCAACTGGCGTGGCGGCCTATTTACAGGATCTGATTGATCGCGACGTGAAACTAACAGCCTTGAAGGATCTACAAGGGCGCATCTGGCGAAGCGGCTACGCACAGGGGGAATTAGTGGCACCCCTGTATTCAGATGTAGCGGAATCTCTGCAGCGGTGGCACAAGTCAGGGCTCGTGCTGGCGGTGTATTCATCAGGATCAGTTCCAGCGCAACAACTGCTCTATGGACATAGCTCTAACGGAGATCTGCGGCCGCTCTTTAGCTACTGGTTTGACACTCGGGTGGGCAGCAAGCACAACGAAGGCAGCTACAGATCCATTGCAGAACAGATGGGGGTTGCACCTGCCGATGTTCTGTTTATCAGCGATTCTCTGAGCGAACTGGAAGCGGCGACCTCAGCCGGCATGGCCGTGCTGTTCAGCGATCGCGAAGGCAATCCAGGCCGCGACAGCGGAGCATTTGAGAGAATCGCTGATTACCGCAGGCTTTATCCCGCGAATGGTTCTCAGCGATCGTGACCAGGAGATTCTCGCCATCAACCAAGCCATGCTGGAGAGCGTGGCCCGTGGTGACTGGGATCGTTATGCAGGCTTCTGTGCGACAGACCTGAGCTGCTTCGAAGCAGAGACGAATGGCCATCTGGTGGAAGGCTTGCCATTCCATCAGTACTACTTCAATCTTCCCGCCTCCGATGCTCCGGCCACGGCCGTGACCGTGACTATGGCCCGCCCACATCTGCGCTGGCTCAGCGACGACGCCGTGGTGCTCAGCTACACCCGACTCACCCAACGACTCGTAGGTGGCGAACCGATCACTGCAAGCTGCTGCGAAACACGCATCTGGCATCGCTGCAACAGCCAATGGAAGCAGGTGCACGTGCACCGCAGCTGAGCAGCCAACAAAAAAGCCACCCTTTCGGGTGGCTTCTCTGTCTCATCCCACCAGACTCGATCCATCGAGTCTGGTGGGATGAGCATGATTGGAGCAAAGAATGTTTTACCTGGCATCGACCTATTTTCTCAGGGGGCTACCCCCC
>VFQS010004015.1_pt1 | contig 10902 bp, 14 predicted proteins | sample 3512361 | NCBI WGS metagenome assembly VFQS01 (sample SAMN10412375, study PRJNA504923) | tailings metagenome | isolation source: Relicate 1 Philex TSF3 active mining | place: Philippines | reverse complement strand
GCGGCGCCGGCCGGCCGGGCACCTGGGCGGTGCAGATCACCATGTCGGCCAGGGCGAGCTGCTCGGCGAGCTGGGCCCGCTGGGCCTCGAGGAAGGCGGCGCTGGCCTCACGGGCGTAGCCGCCCGCCTCGGCGGGGCGCTCCACCTCCGTGGGCGGCTCGAGGAAGCGGCCACCCAGGGATTCCACCTGCTCGCGGGCGGCGGGGCGCACGTCGGAGACGTACACCACACCGCCCAGGCGCCGGGCGGTGGCGAGGGCCTGCAGGCCCGCCACGCCGGCGCCGAGGATCAGCACCCGCGCCGGCTGGATCGTGCCGGCAGCGGTCATCAGCATCGGCACGTAGCGGTCGAGGGCGGCCGATGCCAGCAGCACCGCCTTGTAGCCGGCGATGTTGGCCTGGGAGGAGAGCACATCCATGGCCTGGGCGCGGCTGATGCGGGGCAGCAGCTCCAGGGCGATCGAGGCGACCCCGCGGTCGCACAGCAGCCGGGCCAGGGCATCGGCGCCGTGGGGCGCCAGCAGACCCACCAGCAGGGCCCCCGGGGCCAGGCGGGCCAGGCACTCCTGCGGCGGCGGGGCGATGCAGAGCACCACCGCGGCCTGCTCCCAGGGCAGGTCGGCGGGGTCGACCAGGGCGGCGCCGGCGGCCTCGTAGTCGTGGTCGGGGAAGCCGGCGGCGGCACCGGCGCCACGGGCCACCACCGGGCTCAGGCCCCGGCCGGCGAGGCGGCGCACCGTCTCGGGCGTGGCGGCGACGCGCCGCTCCCCGGCGGCGGTCTCCTTGGGAATCAGCAGATGCACCCGGATCTCCCTGGCGGTGGAAGGGTCTGGTCCCTCAATAAGGCGGCCCACAGGTGGCGGCAATCACGGCTGGGGGAATGTGCGGACTCGCCGACGCAGCCAGGGCGGCGGACCGGCTCAGAACAGCGGCAGCAGCTCCTGCTCCAGGCTGCGGGCCTGGGGCACGGCGCCGCGGCGGCGCAGCAGCCGCAGGCGCAGGATCATCGGGTCGAGGTCGCAGTCCTCCCGCCAGCAGCGCTCCAGATGGGCGCGGGGATCGGGAACGGGCAGGCGCGGAGTGACCATGGCGACGCTGGCCGGGTCTTGCCGGAGGGGTGATGGCTGGAAGCTACCGGCGCCCCCGGCCTCGCCCATAGGCATTGGCACTCAATCGACGCGGCATCGGCGCGGCGCGGCGCCGATGGCCGGCGGCCCCCAGAATCGGGCGATGCCCGTCTCCTTCCAGCTCACGCCCGCCGGCCCCGCCTCCGGCGAAGCGGCCCGGCCGCGGCTGCAGCCGCGCGAGTGGCAGAGCCGGCTGATCCAGCTGCTGCGGGCGCGCCTGCTGGGCGCCGGGCCCGCCGGCCAGGACGTGCTGATCCACGCCGGACCGGGCGCCGGCAAGACCCTCGGCGCCCTGCTCTCCTTCCAGCGGCTCCAGGCCGAGGGCCGGCTCGATCGTTTCGTGGTGTTCTGCCACCGCAGCTCGATCGCCCGCCAGTGGCGCGGCGCGGCGGCGGGCCTGGGCCTGCGGCTGCGCGACTGGGATCCCCAGGACCAGGCCGCGGCGCCGGAGGGTGACGGCCTGCTGCTGAGCTATCAGTCGGCCGCCCGGCACCGGCGGCGGCTGGAGCTGGAGCTGGAACACGAGCTGCGCGGCGGCCGCTGGCTGGCCATCGCCGATGAGGTGCACCACCTCGGCCTCGACCCCGACGAACCGGAGGCCACCGCCTGGGGCCACGCCTTCACCAGCCTCACGGCCCGGGCGGCCCTGCGGCTCGGACTCTCCGGCACCCCCTTCCGGGCCGACAACCTGGCCTTCTGCGCCGCCCGCCGGATCCGCGTGGAGGAGAACGGCGGCGTGGCCGAGCGGATTGTGCCCGACCTGTGCGTGGAACCGCGCCGCCTGATCGTGGCGGGCGATGTGCGGCCGCTGGAGTTCCGCTTCCAGGATGGGGAGGTGGAGCACGGCCGGCGGGGCCGCGAGGGGGATCTGGAAACCTCGCCCCTCTCGGCCGAAACCCGCGAGAGCTGGCGGGCGCGCAACCTGCGCCGGGCGATCCGGCTGGGCGATGGCGGCGGCATCGCCGTGCGGCTGCTGCTGCAGGCGCGGCGGCGGCTGGAGAGCCTGCGGGCCGAGCACGCCGGCGCCGGCGGCCTGGTGATCGCCCGCGACATCGACCACGCCCGCGCCATCGGGGCCCTGCTGCGGGAGCAGGGCGACCGGGTGCACCTGGTGCACTCCCAGGATCCGGAGGCGGCCGCCCGGCTGGCCGCCTTCCGGGCCGGCGAGGCCGACTGGCTGGTGAGCGTGGACATGTGCGCCGAGGGCTTCGACGCGCCGCGGCTGCGGGTGGTGGCCTACCTCACCACGGTGGTGACCCGCAGCCGCTTTGTGCAGGGAATCACCCGGGCGGTGCGGATGGACGACGAGCGGGCCGCCGTGGAACCGATCCCACGGCACCCCTCCTACGTGTATGCGCCGGCCGACCCGCTGCTTATCGCCTATGCCCGCAGCTGGTCGCTGAGCGAGCCGTACCGGATCCAGCCCAGCCGGCCGCTGGAACCGCCGGCGGAGCCTGGGCCCGGCGCCGCCCCCACGCTGCCCCTGCAGGCGGTGGCCGACAACGCCGGCGCCGTGATCGCCATGCGGGGCCCGGAGCTGCCCTCCTTCCTGCGGCGGGGCGGCGGGGGCGAAGCGTTCAGCGCCTGATCCGGGGCTTTAGGTCGGCATTTGCCAAAAACAACCCCGAATCCTGCGACGTTGTGTCAACCAACACCACCGACGGGCCCGTCACCCGTCAGCGTGGTCGGCAACCAGGACGTCCGGCGGGAGCGCAGACATGACCAACCCCTCCAACAGCCCGTTCGACGCCCACGGAAACCTTGATGGAGCGGTGCACCGCAGGCTCACGGTGGCGGTGTGCTGGGCCCTCACCCGCCGGGCCGCCCTCGACAGCCGGGAGCTGTACGAGGACAGCTTCGCCCTGAGCGAGGAGTTCCGCGAGTGGCTGGTGTGCCTCGAGGATCACCCCGAGGAACTGCATGCCAACGTGCTGATGGTGCCGCGGGAGCTGCGGCTGAAGGAAAACCAGGAGAGCAACGGGATTCTGGAAATCTAAAGCAAATCCGCAGATTCTTCCAGCCCCTCCCCGCACGTTTTGTCCTCCCGGCGTGTCCGGCCAGGCTGGGGCCGGGGTTCGCCGGCTTCGGCTTCCGTCTTCTAGGGTCAGGTCGTAGTCGCTCCGCTTAAGCGCCATGGCCGTTCCGGACTCGAATCTCCAGGACTCCAGCGGCGTCGAGAATCTGGTGATCGTGGGCTCGGGCCCTGCCGGGTACACCGCCGCCATCTATGCCGCCCGGGCCAACCTCAGCCCGCTGCTGATCACGGGCTTCCAGGATGGCGGCATCCCGGGGGGTCAGCTGATGACCACCACCCACGTGGAGAACTTCCCGGGCTTCCCGGACGGAATCCTCGGCCCGGATCTGATGGACCGCTGCCGGGCCCAGGCGCTGCGCTGGGGCACCCGCCTGGTGGAGGCCGACGCTGAGGCCATCGACCTCTCGCAGCGACCGTTCCGGATCACGGCAGAGGGGCGCGTGATCGAGGCCCAGGCCGTGATCCTGGCCACCGGCGCCAGCGCCAACCGGCTCCACCTGCCCAGCGAGCAGCGCTTCTGGAGCAGCGGCATCAGCGCCTGCGCCATCTGCGATGGCGCCACGCCCCAGTTCCGCGATGCCGAGCTGGCGGTGGTGGGCGGCGGCGACTCCGCCTGCGAGGAGGCCGTGTACCTCACCAAGTACGGCAGTCAGGTGCACCTGATCGTGCGCGGCGAGCAGCTGCGGGCCAGTGCCGCCATGGCGGATCGGGTGCTGGCCAACCCGGCCATCCGCGTGCACTGGAACCGGCGCGTGGAGGATGCCTCCGGCGGCGACTGGCTCGAGGCGATCACCCTGGTGGGCCCGGCCGGCGAGCGGGAGACGCTGGCGGTGAAGGGGCTCTTCTATGCCATCGGCCACACCCCCAACACCCGGCTGGTGCAGGGCCAGCTGGAGCTGGATGGGCGCGGCTACCTGATCACCCGGCCCGGCCGGCCGGAAACCAGCGTGGAGGGCGTGTGGGCCGCCGGCGACGTGGCCGATGCCGAGTGGCGCCAGGGGATCACGGCGGCCGGCAGCGGCTGCCAGGCGGCCCTGGCGGCCGAGCGCTGGCTCACCCACCACGGCCTGGCCCGCACCGTGGCCCGCGAGCAACCGGAGCCGGCGCAGGTGGGCGAACCGAAGCGCACCGCCGTGAGCGATGAGGCCAACTTCGATCCCGATGCCCTCTGGCAGAAGGGGAGCTTCGCCCTGCGCAAGCTTTACCACGACAGCGATCGGCCCCTGCTGGTGGTGTACACCTCACCGAGCTGCGGCCCCTGCCACGTGCTCAAGCCCCAGCTGAAGCGGGTGCTCGACGAGCTGGGCGGCCGCGCCCAGGGCGTGGAGATCGACATCGAGGCAGAAGCGGAGATCGCCCGTCAGGCCGGCGTCACCGGCACGCCAACGGTGCAGCTGTTCCACCACAAGGAGCTGCGCCAGCAGTGGCGCGGGGTGAAGCAACGCAGCGAGTTCCGCGAGGCGATCGAGGGCCTGCTGGGCGCCCCGGTGTGAACCGGGGCTGGGGGAGGGGCCAGAGCCGCCTCCCCTGAGCGGCAACCTTCAGCTGAGCAACAACGCCGTTCAGCGGCGGCGCGGGCCTCCGGGGCGGTTGCCGCCGGGGCGGGGCGCGGCGGCTCCGGCGTTGCGCTCCCGGTAGGTGATCCGGCCGCGGCTGAGGTCGTAGGGGCTGATCTCCACCAGCACCTTGTCGCCGGCCAGCAGCTTGATGCGGAACTTGGTGAGCTTGCCGGCGGCGCGGCAGAGGCACTGGTGTCCGGCGGGCTGCTCCAGGGTGACCAGGTAGAAGCCGTTGCCCTGTTCCTTTTCGATCACACCGGAGGTCTCGATCATGCGGCTGGGTTGGCGGAAGCAAGCGGTAGCGCTCCAGCTTACCGACACGGGCTGTAGCGTTTGCTTTCCTCGTGCCGTGCCGCAGCGATGATCCTGCCCCCGATCTCCATGGATCTCGGCCTGCTGCTGATCGCGATCGGCGCGGTGAACCTCTGGCGGGCGCGCGCCCAGGGCTGAGCGCTGACCACCCTGCTCTTCCACAAACCCTGGGGGGTGCTCAGCCAGTTCACGCCGGAACCCGGCAGCCGCTGGGGCTGCCTGGCCGACTGGATCCACTGCCCCGGCGTGTATGCCGCCGGCCGCCTCGACGCCGACAGCGAGGGGCTGCTGCTGCTCACCGCCAACGGCCGGCTGCAGCAGCGCCTCACCGACCCGACCTGGGGCCACTGGCGCCGCTACTGGGTGCAGGTGGAGGGCGACGCCGCCGCCGCGCCGGAGGCGCTGGAGCAGCTGCGCCGCGGCGTTCCGGTGCAGGGCCGGCTGACCCTGCCCGCCCGGGCCCGGGTCCTGGAGGCACCGGCCATCCCGGAGCGGGAACCCCCGATCCGCCACCGCCTCACCGTGCCCACCAGCTGGCTGGAACTGGAGCTGCGCGAGGGGCGCAACCGCCAGGTGCGGCGCATGACCGCCGCCCTGGGCCTGCCCACCCTGCGGCTGCTGCGGGTGGCGATCGACCTGATGGATGGCGGGCCGCCCCTGAGCCTGGAGGGGCTGCCCCCCGGCGCGGTGCGACCGCCCACGGCGGAGGAGGAGCGGCGCCTCAGCCGGCTGCTCAGCCGATCACGTCGCTGAGCTCGCGCACGGTCTGCAGCTGGCCGTAGTAGTAGTTGGCGCGGGCGCGGCGGTCGGCGTCGTCGATCGCGTCGAGGGCATCGAAGCCGAGGCTCTGCCAGAGCTCATGGCCGCAGGCCCGGCTGATCTCGCTGATCGCCTCCTGCTCGAGATTGCCCAGGCGGCGCTGCAGGTTCTTGATCTGGGCGATGGACATGGGCGACGGGTGGCGGGAGACGCATTGCTCGCGCCAGTGTAGTACAGGCGAACCACCGGCACAGTGGTCGGATCCCGCCGGGTCGCGGGTGCCAACTGCCGCCGCCGCCGGGCCCATGACGCCGTGGGGCGACGGCGAAGGAGCGACGGCCGAAGAGCGACCTCAGAACGGCAGCTTCTTCTTCGCTTCCTTGTCGAGGTCCGACTCCATCTCGCGCAGGCGGCGCAGGATCGTGTCGTAGTACTCCTTGAGGTAGTCCTCGAGGCGGGTGGTGTCGGCCGGGTCGAGGCCGAAGGCCTCGTAGCTGGCCTCCATCGGCGCATCGAGCGGGCGGCCGCCGCCCACCACCTCGGCGAAGGCCAGGCGCTCCGACACGTTGAGGCTCGCTTCGAAGAAGCTGGTGACCGACTGGAGCAGCGCAAGCAGGGCCGGCGGCACGCGGAACATCCGCGCCGACTTGCTGGTGAACTTCTCGCAGAGCTGGGTGATCTCGCCGGTGGTCCAGGCCCGCGGCCCCACCACCGGGAAGGCCTGCCGCACGGTGGCGGGGCTGGTGAGGGCGGCCACGGCGAAGCGGGCCACATCCTGGGTGTTCATGTAGGCGATCGGCGTCGGGGCGCCGCTCACCCACACCGTCTGGCCCTCGAGCACGGGAATGGCGAACTGGCTGATCAGGCCCTGCATGAAGGCCACGCCGCGCAGGATCGTCCAGTCGAGGTCGGAGGCCTGCAGGGCCTGCTCGGTGCAGGCCTTGATGTCCATCAGGGGCACGTCGCGGTGCCGATCGGCATCGAGCAGCGACAAGAACACGAAGCGCTTGAGGCCGGCGCGTTCGCAGGCCCGCAGCAGGTTCTGCTTGCCGGTCCAGTCGATGTCGTAGGCGCTGCCGGGGTCGTTGGCCCGGGCGGTGGCCGCATCGATCACCGCCTCCTGGCCCTCAAGGGCGTAGTCGAGGCTGTCCGGCTCGAGCAGGTCGCCGCGGGTGAGCTCGCAGCCCCATTCCTGCAGGAAGGCCGCCCGGCGCGGAGAGCGCACCATGCAGCGCACGCTATGGCCCTCGTCGAGGGCACGCCGGGCGATCTGGCGGCCAAGGGTGCCGGTGCCACCGACGACCAGAACCTGCATGGAAACGTGCCACGGAGCCGAGCGAGCCTAGAGGTCCGCGTGTCGCAGGCGCGACACAGGGGCTCAGTCGCGCAGCAGGCGGAGCAGCAGGCCACCGCCGACGAGACCGACGGGAATCAGCACCCAGAACAGGGCGGCGGTGCCGAAGATTTCAGAGGCCATGGGCCGGCGCGGGAAGAACGGCACCCTATCTAGCAGCGGATCCCGCAGCGGCGAGCGCCAGCAGCCGCGGCCAGGGGGCATCGCTGCGCACCTGAGCGGCCATCACACCGCTGGCCTGGGCCCGGTAACCCTCGGCCCGCAGCGCCGCCACCAACTCCTGCAGGGGCGGCGGCCCCTGGCCCAGGCGCCGGGCCAGATCGTCCACGGGCCAGCAGCGGGCCGGCAGGCCGTCGTCGGCGGCGAGGCGGCGCAACAGCCGCAGCCCGGCCGGGGCCAGGGTGTCGTGGCCGGCGGCGGCCCGCTCGGCGGCATCGGCTAGCAGGGCCTCAAGCAGGGGAGGCTGCTGCAGGGGGCCCAGCCAGAGGGGTCCGCTCACGGCCAGGGGGGCACCCGACGGCGCGCTGGGCTGCGCCACGGGGTCGGTGCAGCCGCAGGGGGCCCAGCCACGCAGGCGCAGCAGGCTCTGGGTCTGCTGGTCGCCGCAGCGGTGGCAGTGGGCCAGCAGGCCGAGCTGCTCCTCCTCGCGGGCGGCCGGATGGCGGGTGAGGCGCACGGCGGTGCGGAAGGTGCGGCCTTCGCTGAAGCTCAGCAGCGGCTCGATGCCGCGGCCGAGGGCCCAGGCGGCGCGGGCCACGCTGCCGAGCTGGAGGCGCAGGGCCAGCTCCCAGCTGGCGGGGTGGGCGCGGGCGGAGGCGCCGAGGCGGCGCACGGCGGCGCGGCGGTCGTGGCCGGTGGGGGAGCGGCCATCGCTGCTGGCCAGGTAGAGCACACCGCCGATGGCCACGGCCTCGAGCGCCAGCGGCAGCAGGGCGCTGGGACAGCCGAAGGCATCGAGATCCACCAGCTCGAAGCGCCGCCGCCGCTGCAGGCAGAAGGCCAGCAGCCGCTGGGCGGTGCTGGCGCTCAGCCGCAGGCGCGTGTCGGCCGGCAGGGCCGCCAGGTGGGCCCGCAGCAGGGGCAGGCGCTGCGGATCAGCGTCGTTGGCCCACACCTCGGCGGCGCCGGCCTCGAGGCCGTAGCGCAGGGCGCGGATGCCGCAGCCGGCCATGGCATCGAGCACCCGCAGCGGTGCCGCCGCCGCCAGCTGCCGGGCCAGCAGCACGCCCAGGTCGCGGGAGGGACGGGAATCGGGCCGGAAGAAGCCGGCGCCGGGCTGCAGGCGGGCGGCGCCTTCGCAATAGTTGGGGGCATCAACCGTGTTGGGAGCCACCGGTGCAGGAGCGGAGCCACCAGCCTGCCTGGCAGGGAGCCGACTGGGGCGAGCACGCCACCTGGCACTGGCTGGGCCAGCCCTGCCACTGGCGGGTGCTGGGGGAGCGAACGGCGCCGCCGCTGCTGCTGCTGCATGGCTTCGGCGCCGGCAGCGGCCACTGGCGCCGCAACGCCGCCGCCCTGGCCGCGGCGGGCTGGTGCGTGTACGGGCTCGACCTGCTCGGCTTCGGCGCCTCGGCCCAGCCGGCCCTGCGGCTCGACAACCGGCTCTGGGCCCGCCAGGTGCAGGCCTTTCTGGCCGAGGTGGTGCAGGGGCCGGCGGTGCTGGTGGGCCACTCCCTGGGGGGCCTGGTGGCCCTCAGCTGCGCCGTGTTCCATCCCGCCTGGGTGCGGGCGGTGGCGGCGGCACCGCTGCCCGATCCCAGCCTGCTCACCTCCGCCCCGCTGCGGCGCCGGCCGCCCTGGCGGCGCCGGCTGAAGCGGTGTGCGGTGCGCTGGCTCTGCCGGCTGCTACCGCTGGAGCTGGTGGTGCCCCTGCTGGCCCACTCGCCCCTGCTCGACCTCGGCATCCAGTCGGCTTATCACGGCCCGGTGATCGGCGATGGCGAGCTGCATCGGGTGATCGCCGCGCCGGCGCGGCGACCCGGCGCGGTGCGGGCCCTGCGGGCGATGAGCATCGCCATGGCGCTGCGGCCGGCGGCGGCCACGGCCCCGCTGCTGCTGCGCCGCCTGCAGCGGCCGCTGCTGCTGCTCTGGGGCCGCCACGACGCCCTGGTGCCGCTGGCGGTGGCGCGGGCCTGCCGGCGTCAGCGGCCCAACCTGCCGCTGCGGGTGCTGGCCGGGGCGGGCCACTGCCCCCACGACGAAGTGCCGGAGGCCTTCAACGCCGCCCTGCTGGACTGGCTGGCGCAGCTGCCGGCCGGCGCTGCGGCCGGCGGCCGGCCCGCCGGAGCGCCGCGTACCTTTGGGGGACCGCCCCCCGCCCCCTCCTGCTGAGCCGACCCATGAAGCACACCCTCTCGGTGCTGGTGGAAGACGAATCCGGCGCCCTGAGTCGGATCTCGGGCCTGTTCGCCCGCCGCGGCTTCAACATCGAGAGCCTGGCGGTGGGCCCGGCGGAACACCGCGGCGTGTCGCGCCTCACGATGGTGGTGGAGGGCGACGACCGCACCCTCGAGCAGATGAGCAAGCAGCTCAACAAGCTGATCAACGTGCTCGGCGTGATCGATCTCAGCACCATCCCCGCCGTGGAGCGGGAGCTGATGCTGCTGAAGGTGTCTGCCCCGCCCGAGAACCGCTCGGCGATCCTGGAGCTGGTGCAGGTGTTCCGCGCCAAGGTGGTGGATGTGGCCGACAACGCCCTCACCCTCGAGGTGGTGGGCGACCCGGGCAAGCTCGTGGCCCTCGAGCGGCTGCTGGAGGGCTACGGCATCCTCGAGATCGCCCGCACCGGCAAGGTGGCCCTGGAGCGGGCCTCCGGCGTGAACACCGAGTTCCTCAAGGCCAGCGCCTCGGACAAGCGGGTGCCGGCCTGAACCTCTGCTGGCTCGGGCCGGAGCCACCCACCAGAGCGGACGCTCAGGGTTGGCCCTTCACCAGGGTGCCGCCCTCCACCACCGTGGCCTTGTCGATGCGATCGCCCTGCTGGATGCGATCGATCACGTCCATGCCCTCGATCACCTGGCCGAACACCGCGTAGCGGCCATCCAGCTCCGGCAGGGCCGTGAGCGCCACGTAGAACTGGGCGCTGGCCGAGTTGGGATCGTTGGAGCGGGCCATGGCCACGGCGCCGCGGCGGTGCGGCAGGGCCAGCCGGCTGGTGTCGGCGGCGGTGCTGAGCGGCGTGCCGTAACGGGGCTCGGCTTCCTTGCCCAGGCGCAGCTCCAGCGGGATCAGCCGGGCTTCGCCGGTGGCCGGATCGATGAAGTTGCCGCTGCCGAGCAGGTTGCGAGGGGTCTTGGGATCGCGGCTGAGCGGATCGCCGCCCTGCACCACGAAGGGCACCGGCTCGCGCACCACCCGGTGGAAGAGGGTGCCGTCGTAGACGCGGTTGCGCACCAGATCCACAAAGTTGCCCGCCGTGAGCGGGGCGGCGTCGCCATCCACGCGGATGCGCACGGGGCCGCGGCTGGTGCTGAGCTGCACCACGGCACTGCCGCTGAGGCAGGGGCTGGCGGAGGAGGCGCAGCCCATGGGGCGGCTGCCGGTGTCGGCGGCGCAGGCGGCCAGGCCGATCGGGGCGAGGCTGAGCAGCACCGCCAGCAGCAGGCGGCTGCAGGTGCGCAGGATCACGAGAGGCCCTCCAGGGGAACGCCGAGGAAGCGGGCGAGGCGGGCGCCGGAGAGCTCCAGGTCGGCCAGGGGGATGGGCTCACCCACGCGGGTGAGCGGCAGGTCGCGGCGACCCTGCACCCGCAGGGCCA
>VFQS010004010.1_pt1 | contig 10908 bp, 8 predicted proteins | sample 3512361 | NCBI WGS metagenome assembly VFQS01 (sample SAMN10412375, study PRJNA504923) | tailings metagenome | isolation source: Relicate 1 Philex TSF3 active mining | place: Philippines | reverse complement strand
TACAAATTCAAACGTTTTCGTTAATAACTTTTTGATTTTTATAGAAAAAATTTAAAAATTAATCGATTTCTGGAACTTTAACGGGTTCTTCTTTTGGAGTTTCTAGCGTTTTATTTTTTCGCTGATTAATGAAGTCTATAAACTCAGGAGGAAATTCAGAATCTGGTAATTCGTCTTTAGATTTAGATGAGTCTGGATTTTTTTTATTACTTCCAAAGATTTTTTTCATCATTTCTTTAAAGGTATCAAACTCTACATTATAGGTTATTCCTAATCCTTGAGTGTAACCAATTCCTTCACCTACATAATTAATATCGTTTTCTCTGTTGAATACATGAGCATTTAAAGTTCCATCTTCATTAATTTGGATTAATACTTCCAAATTACCTACAATAACCGTTTCTGTAACACCACCAACAGGTACATTTGCTTTTCCGTTAATTGTAATTCTATCGTTTATTCTTGTACTTAAAGTTACACCTACTCTATCCGAAATTTCAGTTAATCTATTACCTTGAGAATAATCTATGCCTAATTGTAAATTACTATCTGCATCAGCAAATAAACCGTTAATAATAGAACTTGCTCCTTCAATTAAAGAACCATAAGCTGCATTTCCGGTAGATTCTGAAGTAACAAAAGAACCTGTTGCTAATAAAGCAAATGCTTGTGTTTGACGTGTATCTTTATCTTGTAATTTATAGTCAATTTCACTTTTTAAAACAGAACTCACTGTTGGAAAATCAATATTAAAGTCAGGTTGCGGATTGCTTAAATTTCCATTTAATAAAATAGCAACATTTGTATCTACTTTTCTATTAAAAGAGGCACTTTCAACTAAAACCGCTGGGTTTGCCATTGTTTTATAGGTTGCTTTTAAATCTAAAACAGCATCCATAGGTTGACCATCCCATCGAATTGTTCCTCCTTTTTCTACATTGAATTTTTTATCAATTACTCCACCATATTTGAAATTATATTCGCCTTCTTGCACTTGAAAGTCTCCAAACATTTCAAATTTACCTAAAGTATTGATATTCATTTGCATAGATCCAAACCCTTTACCTTTCATGGCATGACCTGTATCTCTATTTAAAATAATCTCAATATCGGTATCCGTATCAATATCAAAGTTAAAATCTAATTCAATTCCTTCATAACGGTTTTGCTTAGAAAAAGTAGCTACTAGTGATTTTTTATAATCCTCTAGACTCATAAAATTAATAAAAGAATTATCTCCAATTTCTTCATCATCATTTACTGGAATTTTAATTGAAGTTCCTTTTTCAGACTCTCCTGCAACTTTTATAACTAATGCATTAATTTCACCTGTAATACTTGCTTTTCCTTTCATAAATGCCGTTCCATAATAATAAGCATCATCAGAATCTTTGGTATCTAATGCTAAAATATTGTCTGACACTAAATGCAAATCAAGTTCCCAATCCCCTAGTTTATCGTGTTTAATAGTACCATCAATAACCCCTTTAGTATTGTATTTTGTATCTGTTACCTCAATTTTGCGCAAACTAAATTGATGTTCCGTTAAATCTACAATTGCATTTTTTTCAAAAGCATAATCAACATTAAGGTAAGGTACTCTCATGCCTGCTTCATTAAGATACAAACGACCATCTATTTCTGGGTCTGTAAATGAACCTCCTATTGTTGTTCTACCTGTTGCATTACCTCTAACATCAGACAAAACATTACCTAATAATGAACCAAAAGGAGCCAAATTAAACTTATCAAAACCTGCTTCTAAGTCTAATTTAGATTGATCTCCAACAAAATTTACATTTCCATCAACAAAAAAGTGTTCTTTACCTTCTTGTTTTAAACTAGAATTCAATTTAAACTGATTGAAATTTTCATTTCCTTCAATTTTAAAATCTAAATCACCTAATAAAAATTGATTGATTTTTAAACTGTCAATAGTTAAATGAGAAATTGGATCATATTTTTTATTGTCCTGCTTGTATTGTATATTTCCATTTATTTTTCCTCCAAAAGACAAACTGTCTAAATTTGGTGTTACTTTATTTAAATCTACATCATCAAATGACAAATTAAAATCTTTATATGTAGAATCTCTCATAGAACCAAAAAAATCAATTCTTTGATCATTATGAGATAATGTTAATTTTTGAAAATCGAAATCTTTAAATTTCTTATCAAATACAATTTTATTGTCTTCGGTTTCTTGTTCATTGATAAACCAAAGATAATCTTTGAATTTTATCTCCGATTTTTTAAATCCAACAATAGATTGCTTTTCTTCATTTATAGTATGATACAAGTTTAAATCATACGTATCTTCGCTCTTGGGTCCACCTTTGAACTCAGAACGAACAAATAATGTATCATTCAAGGTAAGATTAATCAAATTAAAATCCGCAATTTTATAAGTGCTATTTTTGATTGAATCAACCGTTATATAGGCGTTATATATCGGATTTTTATTGTCAATCTCGATATTTACATTTTCAATTGTATTTTCATATGCAATTATATTTGGAGAAGTAAAATCGAAAACAAACTTACCCTCATCACCGCTTATTTTTCCTTTAGCTTTTGTGTTTTCAGAAATTTTCACATCGGGTATAAAAACTTCTACAATTTTATCATAAATAGTGAAATCAAAATTTAAAAACTGCCCTTTTTCTAATTTGTTTGGCGAATAATTAGCATACAAACTTCCAAGTGCATTCTCAACCATTTTTTGTACTTGAGAGACTTTATATTTCCCTACAATTTGTCCTGTAATAATATCTGGTGAATTAATCTCTATAGTTCTAACTCGCTCCGAATCAAAAGATGAAAGCACTTGAAAATCTTCAAAAAAGTAGAAATCTTTACTATTTTGATACGAAACATTGTTGATTTTTAAAACTCCAGCCAAGTCATCAATCGAATTTCCATTTGCTTTGAAATCGATTTTTCCTTTTAAAATTGATATTGAATCCTGCTTGTAAAAATTTAAGACATACAAATCAGCATAATCAATCTGGGCTTTAAAATCATATTTTTTTGCTTTTAAACTCAAATCTATTATACCATCAAAATCCATTTTTAAATTTGGGTCATTACTATTGAAGTATCCTTTGTAATAAGGCATTTTCATACTTCCATCCACCGTAATGTTTTGGTAATTATAACCATTATAATAAAACTTATCAATTTTTCCTTTGATAGCGGTATTCAATAATTTTTGAGTAAACCCTTTTCCATCAGCATCTAAATCTAATGTAGCTTTTCCTATATCGTTTTGACTTAAAAGCGTTCCTAAATCAAAACCATCTAATTTGATGTTTCCTTGATAGGAAGCATTATCAATGTTATCAATGTTTTGCATTGCTAAGTTTCCTTCTAAATATCCTAATTCTGATAACATTGAAACATCAGCATTAATGAATTTTTGTGTTAATTCTACAGCTCCAGAAATATTTACATTTCCTAATTTAGCCAAAACCGATGGTAAATTTTTGCCTAAAATTCGAGGTAAAATCGATTTTAAATCTTCGTAATTAGAAGTAATTCGATCAAAGTTTCCTTTCATGTAAAACTCTTGATTTCCTTTTCCAAAAAGATTTTTAAAATTAGCAGTTCCTATAATTTCAGATTGGTTTTTATCAACCAACTTTAAGTTATAAGTAGTAAAATTATTTAATGTTCCAATCAAATGCGTATCCACATAAAACACATTATTTTTTCCAAATTCATTATAAAAATAATTCAAATCGTTTGAAGCGATAGTCGCTTTATCAAACTGAACATCAAAAATAACTTTGTTATTAAAATCAGAAAAATCTTTTCTATTGTACTTCAACTCTACTCTACCTTTCATTTCAGATAAAGCCGTTTTCATTTCTAATTGCTCTAACAATATATTTTTCTTGGTATACGTAAAATTGGAAGTAATGTTTTCAACCACTAATCCACGATGATCTTTAAAAGATAGCTTATCAATAAACGTAGTAACATTAGCTCCTTTAATAAAAAAGTCTTCTATTTTACCGTTTAATTGAGTAAAATCAAGCATTTTAGGCGTTTGAAGATTGTGGTCGATGTATTGAAAACGACTATTAAAAACAGTCATCTTATTGGCTTTCATTCTAAATTTTCCTGATGAAGGTGTTCCATCATCAAAAGCATCAATGAATTTATCTAAATTCGTATAATCTTCATTTTTATAATTTACGATGCGAACATCCATTCCATGCAAAATCACATCTTTCAAATAGGGATGTCCAGGATCATAAATTTTCTTGAAACTTAAAATAGAAGTATTTAATTTCTTAATGTAAAACAAAGTGTCTTTGTGGTGGTCTAAAACCAATACATCTCCTAATTTTACACTTCCGAAAGGCGTAATAGCAACTTTACCAATAGAAATATTAGTTCCGTATGATTTATTGATACTGTTAGTAGCATATCTACCCAATGAAGTTTGAACACAAGGTATCGATAAAAGAATTCCCAATAACAATAACAGCAATAAAATTGCTAATAAGAAACGAAATAGTATTTTTTTAAATTTTTTGATATGTTCTTTTGTTTAAATTTGCTACTTGAAAAATAATCTTTGGTGCATAATACAACAAAAATAAGGAAATTTGTAAGATAATTACAATATTCCCTTTCCAAATTTCATGCCTAAAATGTCAGAAAGAAAAATATATACTTTAGCCATCGAAAGTTCGTGCGATGATACCTCTGCAGCAGTGCTTTGTAACGATGTTGTTTTGTCCAATATTGTAGCACGTCAAGCGATTCATGAAGAGTACGGCGGTGTGGTTCCAGAATTAGCTTCGAGAGCGCACCAACAAAACATTGTTCCAGTGGTAGATATAGCCATTAAAAAGGCTGGAATTACCAAAAATGACTTGAATTGTATTGCTTTTACTCAAGGTCCAGGTCTAATGGGTTCGCTTTTAGTGGGTGGCTCTTTTGCAAAATCGATGAGTATGGCTTTGGATATTCCGTTAATTGCGGTAAATCATATGAAGGCCCATATTCTGGCGCATTTCATTAATGAAGAAGGTTTTGATAAACCTACCTTCCCTTTTTTAGCATTAACCATTTCGGGTGGACATACGCAAATTGTGAAAGTAAATAGTTTTTTTGATTTAGAAATTATTGGCGAAACTACAGATGATGCCGTGGGAGAAGCTTTTGATAAATCGGCAAAGATTTTAGGACTTCCCTATCCTGGTGGCCCTTTGATTGATAAATTTGCACAAGAGGGAAATCCGAAAGCATTTCCATTTACTAAACCAAAAGTTGACGGTTTAAATTTTAGTTTTAGTGGATTGAAAACCCAAATTTTATATTTCATTCAAAAAAATGTAGCAGAAAATCCAAATTTCATTGAAGAAAACAAAGCCGATATCTGTGCTTCTATTCAATATACCATTATCAATATTTTAATGGATAAATTGAAGTTAGCGATTGCAGAAACTGGAATTAACCAAATTGCGATTGGTGGAGGTGTTTCTGCAAATTCAGGAATCAGAACCACATTAAAAGAAGCAGAAAAAAAATACGGATGGAAATCTTACATTCCAAAATTTGAATACACAACCGATAACGCTGCAATGATTGGAATTGTGGGATATTATAACTTTTTAGAAGAAAATTTCAGTAACGCTGAAGTAACTTCAAAAGCACGAATTGAATTTTAAGATTATGCAACTATTCTATAATTCCAATATAAAACAAGGCGATACAACTTTCTTTTTTGACAAAGAAGAAAGCAAACACATTGTCAAAGTTTTACGTAAAAAAGAAAGCGATAATATATATATTACTAATGGAATAGGTTTTTTATTTGAATCAGAAATTATTCTAGCTTCTGAGAAAAAATGTGAAGTAAAAATCACAAAAGAAACCTTTCAAGAACCTGATAAATTTTACACGCATATTGCCGTTGCTCCTACCAAAATGAATGACCGATTGGAGTGGTTTTTAGAAAAAGCAACCGAAATTGGTATCCACGAAATCACGCCAATCATTTGTGATCATTCAGAACGAAAAATATATAAAATTGATCGAGCAGAAAAAATTATTCAAGCGGCAATGAAACAATCGCTTCATTATTATATTCCAAAAATTAATGAACCTATTTCATTCTCACAATTCGTAAAATCAAATAGCGACGGACAAAAATTCATCGCACATTGTGAAGAAACGGATAAAAAATCGTTTAAAAACGAAGTCAAAAAAGAGGAAAAAATTACAATTTTAATTGGTCCGGAAGGTGATTTTTCTACAAAAGAAATCAAATTGGCTATTGAAAATAACTTTATTCCTGTAACTTTGGGAAACACAAGATTACGAACTGAAACCGCAGCTTTAGTTGCTTGTCATACAATTGCTTTGATAAATGAATAGATTTTTAATCCTTATAGTACTGGTTTGGAATTTGGGTTTTACCCAAGAAATTGCTGTTGTTAAATATTCTGGTGGTGGCGATTGGTATGCAAATCCAACTTCTTTACCTAATTTGGCTAAATTTTGCAATCAAAATATCAGTACTAAAATTAATACTAAAATTGCAACGGTTGATGTTGGGAGTACTGAAATTTTCTCCTATCCCTATATTCATATGACGGGACACGGAAATGTTGTTTTTAGCCCAAATGATGTGATTAATCTTCGCAATTATTTAATTTCGGGAGGATTTTTGCACATTGATGACAATTATGGAATGAATGAATACATTAGAAAAGAAATCAAAAAAATATTTCCTGATAATCCATTAACCGAAATTCCTTCTAATCACATAATATTTCAAGAACCTTTCAATTTTCCGGGTGGATTACCTAAAATTCACGAGCATGATAATCAAAAACCACAAGCATTCGGAATATTTATTGAGGCTAGAATTGTGTTACTTTACACCTACGAAACCGACTTAGGAGATGGTTGGGAAGACACCGAAGTTCATAATAATCCTCAAAGTGTAAGAGAAAAAGCACTAAAAATGGGAGCTAATATTTTAAATTACGCATTTAAAAACTAAAAATGACTGCAAAAGAATTATCATACGGAATTGTTAGAGCGGTAGCTATTATAGTTGCTGTTTTGTTGTTATTATTTTTCTTTTATAAAATATCAACCGTAATCGTGTATCTAATAGTTTCGGTTGTTTTTACACTTTTGCTCTATCCTTTCGTTCTTTTTTTGAGAAGAAAACTAAAATTTAGAAATACATTAGCTGTTGTTACTACTTTATTACTCGTAATACTTTTAATTTCTGGAATGATTTTACTTTTTGTTCCCTTGATTGTTTCTCAAGGTGAAAACTTGTCGTTGTTAGATATCAATTCGCTTGAAAACAATTACAATCGCTTACTAAACGATGTCACGATTTATTTAAATTCGCATAATATTGATTTACAACAAATTGCTAAAAGTTCCAATTTAACGTCGTTTTCAAATTTCGAATTCATCCCGAATTTTTTAAATAATATAGTAAGTACAATTGGAAACATCGGAATGGGAATGGCGTCCGTTTTATTCATTTCATTTTTCTTTCTTAAAGAAAGAATCGCTTTTGCGACCGCTTTTAAAAATGTTTTACCCATTGATCAAAAAGATAAAATTTTAAATTCTGTTGAAAAAATCAACGAAATGCTTTCGAAATATTTCTTAGGATTATTACTTCAATTATTTATTATTTTAATCCTATATTTCATTGTATTTTTAATTTTTGGAGTGGAAAATGCCTTGATAATTGCACTTTTATGTGCGGTTTTTAATATCGTTCCTTATGTAGGTCCAATAATTGCAACCTTTGTAGCCGGAATTTTAATAATGATTAGCAGTATTGGAACTGGAGCAGATTTTGCTACTGATACCTTACCCACTACAATCTATGTTTTAATTGGAATGTTTATTGTGCAATTGATTGACAATAACATCAGTTCACCATTAATTTTTTCAAAAAGTACCAATTCACATCCTTTGGAAATCTTTTTAGTGATATTGATTGCTGGAATTTTATTTGGTATTATGGGAATGATTATCGCAGTTCCGTTTTATACTTCATTAAAAGTAATTGGAAAAGAATTTTTACCCGAAAATAGAATTATAAAAGCCCTTACCAAAAACTTATAATTTTGAATTTAGAATCGCTTTTACATACTGAAATACAAGATTTTATTACTAAAAATCTGAATTTGGATAGTTCGAAATTGGCTTTAAAGAAAAATCCTTTTCCAGAGATAATTTATTCGGTTTTAATCAATCAAATTATTGCTAAAAAGAAAGCAAAAGACAAACTTCCGACTTGGTTTTCAACTGAAAATATAATTTATCCTGAGAAAATTTCAATTGAGCAAACGTCATCAGAAACTACGGCAAAATACAAAGCTTCTTTGATTTCAGGAGAAAAGTTAATTGATTGTACAGGCGGTTTTGGAATTGACGATTACTATTTTTCAAAACAGTTCAAAAATGTTATCCATTGCGAATTGAATGCCGATTTATCTCAAATCGTAAAACATAATTTTGAAGTTTTAAAAGCTACAAATATTGATTATATTCATGGTGACAGCACAGAAATTTTAGAACAATTAAATGAACGTTTCGATTGCATTTACATCGACCCTTCCAGAAGAAATGATGCTAAAGGCAAAGTCTTCATGTTGGCCGATTGTTTGCCCAATGTTGTAGATTTACAAGATTTCTATTTTCAATTCACTAATACCATTTTAATCAAGACTGCTCCTATTTTAGACCTTCATGCAGGATTATTAGAATTGAAAAATGTAGCTGAAATTCACATTGTAGCTGTTGAAAATGAAGTTAAAGAGTTGCTTTGGAAGATTGAAAAAAATTTCGATGCATCTCCAGAAATTATTGCAGTTAATATCGAAAAAGAAAAGCAAACGATTACCAAAATAGAAAGTACAAAATCCTATTTAGCAAAATATAGTTTACCTAAAAAATATCTGTACGAACCCAATGCTTCTCTAATGAAATCAGGCGGATTTGAAGCAGTTTCCGAATTATTTTCTGTTGGGAAATTACACCAACATTCGCATTTATATACTTCAGATGCACTTATTGAATTTCCGGGGAGAAAATTTCAAATTGATGCGATTGTATCATTTCAGAAAAAAGAGATTTCACAGTATATTCAAGGCAAAAAAATGAATGTTTCTACACGGAATTTTCCCATAAAACCTGAAGAAATTAAGAAAAAATACAAGATTACTGATGGTGGAGCAATTTTTGCTTTTTTCACTACGAATATGAATAATGAAAAAATAATTTTACTTTGCACCAAAATATAATCCAAATGAAAAACTTTTTATCGCTATTATTATTATTTACGTTAAGTGTACACGCCCAAAAAAAAGATTGCATCTATGATGTAGAAGAAAAAACAGATTCTACTTCTTTAATTGTATTACCAAACGTATTAATGCATGAAAAAATATTTGGAAATACTAATGAATACTTGTTTTTTGGACTATTAAACAACAATGGTGTTCCCATGTTGAGCATACAACAGTTACAAAAAAGTAAAGATTTTATCAAAACAAGTTGTCTTTCAAAAAGTTCTAAAATTATTTTACAATTAACTAATGGAAAAATCATTACATTATTAAGTGCTGATGAAGAAATTTGTAGCGAATTAATGTATGATGCCGAAGCACAAAATAACATTAGAATTTTAACGGGATATTTCTATTTTACCAAAACCAATTATGAAGAATTGAAAAATAGCAATATTACACTCATGCGAATTAAATTCTCTGGAGAAACAAAAGATTACGTACTGAAAAGTGAATTAATTTCTGAAACTTTAAAAACTACATCTAAACCCGATAGCTATTTTATACAGTTTTTGAAGTGTGTAGAATAATTTTTAATTGATTATGAAAATATTTTATTTATTAATACTGAGTCTAGTTACACATTTAGCACAATCGCAAGAAACCTATTATACACCATCCGAAAAAACGTTGGAATTCATCAAAGATTTCAAAAAATGGAATGATTATGCTTACAATTTGAGTTTAGAGAAAAGTGACAACGATGAACAAATAGAGCTAGAATACAAGAAGATAATTTATAAATTTTGTAAAGAAAATAAAATACATCAAGGCATTTCATTTGGAAGCCATTCCACTCACAGTCCTGAATTTGAAAAAATAACAAAAGCTATTGTTAAAAAAGAAAGCGCCATCATTAAAACAAAATTTGTTGACCCAAGCAACAGCTTTCGAAATGCAAATTATGAATATCACTTTGTGAAAATCGAAAACAAATGGTTTTTAGAAGAAGTATATCTTGTTGATAAAGATGGGAAATACGAGGGATTATAGGATTATTCAAAATTGATATAAAACAAAAAAGCCTTGCATTTGCAAGGCTTTTTTGTGATCGCGCCAGGATTCGAACCTGGGACCTACTCATTAGAAGTGAGTTGCTCTATCCAGCTGAGCTACGCAACCTATTTTATTTTTGTCGGGGTGGCAGGATTCGAACCTGCGGCCTCCTGCTCCCAAAGCAGGCGCGATAACCGGGCTACGCTACACCCCGAAAACAAAAAAGCGGAGAGACAGGGACTCGAACCCTGGCGACGGTTACCCGTCGACAGATTAGCAATCTGCTCCGTTACCACTCCGGCACCTCTCCTTTATTTATATAAGAACTTATCTTTTTTGCGGTTGCAAATGTATATTTTCATTCTTAAATATACAACATTTTCTTAAGTTTTTTTCAATATATTTTTTCCAAAATAAAGAAAACGCTTACTGTCAATACTATAGCAATTCATAAAATTACAACTAAATTATCAAAAACGAAAATTACAGCTATTTTTAATCACAATATTAGCGAAAACGTTATCGTAATTCGAATTAAAATAGTAATTTCGCAATTCAAATAAAA
>VFQS010004009.1_pt1 | contig 10910 bp, 9 predicted proteins | sample 3512361 | NCBI WGS metagenome assembly VFQS01 (sample SAMN10412375, study PRJNA504923) | tailings metagenome | isolation source: Relicate 1 Philex TSF3 active mining | place: Philippines | reverse complement strand
CCCTGCCCCTGCGCCACAGCATCGCCACCCTCGACCGGACTGCCCTGATGCCGACGGGAAGGTCGGAGTTCGGCCTGGCAGCCGACGCTCCCGTGCTGCTGGCCTTCGGCGGGTCGCAGGGGGCTCAGCGGCTCAACGCGACAGTCGCCCAGGCGCTGCCGGGCCTGCGCGCGGCCGGAGTGCAGGTGCTGCACTCCTTCGGTCTGCGCAACGAGGCGCCCGTGGCCGAGCCGGGGTACGTGCCGGTGCCCTTCATCGAGCGGATGGACCTCGCCTACGCAGCCGCCGACCTCGCGCTGACCCGAGCAGGGGCGATGACCTGCGCCGAGCTTGCTGCCGTGGGGCTGCCCGGCCTGTACGTGCCCCTCCCCATCGGCAACGGCGAGCAGCGGCTGAACGCCCTGCCCGTCGTCCGGGCCGGGGGAGGGCTGATCGTCGACGATGCAGACCTCACCGCGGAGTGGCTCGTCGATTCCGTCACCTCGGTGCTGCACGATGAGGCTGGGCTGGTGGCCATGGGGGCCGCCGCGGCCGGTCTGGGCGTTCGCGATGCGGACGAGCAGCTGGCCCGGGCGGTCGTCGACGCGGCCGCCTCAAGCCGTGCCTGACGGTGCGTGAAGGTTATCGACCGTGGATGACGGGAGGGTGAGGATGGTCGACGCGGTGCACGCGTCCGCACCCTCGGAGCCCACCGACGTCCCGACGTGGGTTCGGGTGCACGTGGTCGGGATCGGCGGTGCGGGAATGTCCGGCATCGCCCGGATCATGGCCGCACAGGGAATCACCGTGTCCGGCTCCGATGCCAAGGACTCCAGGCGGCTGCAGGCCCTCCGGGCGGTGGGCGTGGATGCGCGGGTGGGCCACGACGCCGAACTCGTCCGTGGCATCGATGCCCTCGTCGTGTCGACGGCGATCCCCGACACCAACGTCGAGCGGGTCGCCGCGCGCGAGGCGGGGATCCCGGAACTGAGTCGCGCCCAGGCACTGGCGGCGGTCATGGCCGGCAGCCGGGGCATCGCGGTGGCGGGCACGCACGGCAAGACGACCACGACGTCGATGCTGACCGTGGCCCTCCAGGCATGCGGCGCCGATCCGTCGTTCGCCATCGGCAGCGAGATCCACGAGTCCGGATCGAATGCGCATCTGGGCACCGGTGACCTGTTCGTGGTGGAAGCGGACGAGAGCGACGGTGCGTTCCTGCACCTGTCGCCGATCGCGGCGATCGTCACGAACATCGAGCCCGACCATCTCGACCACTGGGGCACCTTCGAGGCAATCGAGCAGGCCTTCGTCGAGTTCGCGCGCGGTACGCGCGATCGCGGTGGGTTCGTGGTCGCCTGCATCGACGACCCCGGTGCTGCGCGCATGGTCGAGAGCGCACGCGGGAGCGGCGTCGACGTGCGCACCTACGGCGTCTCCGAGTCTGCTGACTTCCGCGTGGTGGACCCCTCCGTCGGCCCGACCGGCTGGTCGTTCGATGCGGTGCATGACGACCGCCTCCTGGGGCCGGTGACCCTGCAGGTGCCGGGCCGGCACAACGCCCTCAATGCCATGGCCGCCTTCGCGTGCGGTCTGGGACTGGGCTTCGATGCCGATCGGCTCCGTCAGGGCCTGTCGGGGTTCAGCGGAACGCGGCGGCGCTTCGAGTTCAAGGGCCAGGCGGATGGCGTGCGCGTGTTCGACGACTACGCCCATCACCCGACGGAGATCGAGGCGACGCTGCGCGCGGCTCGCGAGGTCGCGGGCGAGGGGCGCCTGATCGTCGCCTTCCAGGCCCACCACTACTACCGCACGGCGATGTTCGTCGAGGAGTTCGGCGCTGCTCTCGGTCTCGCCGACGATGTCGTCGTGCTGGAGGTCTTCGCGCCGGGGGAGCAGGCCATCCCGGGGGCAAGCGGCCAGACCATGGCGGCCCACGTGCCGCTCGCGGCGGAGCACGTGGTGTTCGAGCCGTCGTGGTCGGCTGTCGCCGGCCATCTTGCCGGGCGGGCACGTGCGGGCGATCTCGTCATGACCCTGGGCGCGGGCGACATCCACCTGATCGCCGGAGAGGTCCTCGACCTCCTGCGGCAGCGGCAGGGGGCGGCATGAGCGCACCCACGACCTCGCCCGCGGACTCCACGGACTCGGCGGACTCCAGGGACACCACCGACACCACCGCGCGCCGTCCACGACGAATCGACTTCAGCGATCCGTCGCCGCGGCGCCGTCGGCGCCGTCGCATCCTGGTGCTCGTCGGGCTGGCGCTCATCGCGGCAGGTGTCGTGTGGGTCGTGTGGTTCTCCTCCCTGCTGTCCGTGCGGGAGGTGCGGGTCGTCGGCGTGCAGGACGCCCGCGCGACGGAGGTGCTCGCGGTGGCTGCGGTACCCACGGGCGTGCCGCTCGCGCGACTGGACACCGGAGCTGCTGAGCAGCGCGTGCGCGAGCTGCCATGGGTCGCCACGGCCGAGGTTCGGCGCGGGTGGCCGGTGGAAGCCGTGATCGCCGTGACCCTGCGGGAGCCGATCGCGGTGATGGAGTCCGACCCCCGCCGCCTCGCGGTCGACGCCGACGCCGTGGTCTTCGAGATGGACCAGGTCCTGCCGCGCGGGCTGCCCCGCATGCGTGCCGAGGGTGCCGCACTCGAGACCGCGGTCGACGTCCTGCAGTCCCTGCCCGACGACATCCGCGATCGGGTCGTGACGGTGGTCGCCACCACCCGCGACGACGTCGACCTGCTGCTGCGCTCGGGGGATGAGGTGCGCTGGGGGAATGCGAGCCAGTCCGAGCAGAAGGCCGAGGTCCTGCGCGCCCTGCTCAAGCGCAAGGCAGACATGTACGACGTCTCCGCCCCGGAACTGCCCACGACCTTCCGCCTGAGCTGAGTGGTCTCAACCGACCCTTGAGACTTTGGTCGCGGAATTGGGCCTTCTCACCTTGCGCAACTCCTGTCACAGCCCCTAATCTCCCGCCGGCCAGTGACCCTGCCGAATTTCAGCCTCAGCCTGAGGTTGAGGGTTGAGGGCCGAGGACGTCGCCGGGTGCAAGGGCCCGGCGGCACCGGATGAAGGGATGGACGCACCGTGGCGGCTCCGCAGAACTACCTGGCAGTGATCAAGGTCGTCGGCATCGGTGGGGGCGGCGTCAACGCCGTGAACCGCATGATCCAGGTCGGCCTCAAGGGCGTGGAGTTCATCGCGATCAACACCGACGCCCAGGCGCTCCTCATGAGCGACGCCGACGTCAAGCTCGACATCGGCCGTGAGCTCACCCGGGGTCTCGGCGCCGGCGCGAACCCCGAGGTCGGCAAGAAGGCCGCGGAAGATCACCTCGAGGAGATCGAGGAGGTGCTCAAGGGCGCCGACATGGTCTTCGTGACCGCGGGCGAGGGCGGTGGCACCGGCACGGGGGGAGCCCCGGTCGTGGCGCGCGTCGCACGGTCGCTCGGTGCCCTCACGATCGGCGTCGTCACCCGTCCGTTCGGCTTCGAGGGCCGACGTCGTTCGTCCCAGGCGGAGGCGGGCGTGGACTCGCTGCGCAGCGAGGTCGACACCCTCATCGTGATCCCCAACGATCGGCTGCTCTCGCTCGCCGATCGCAACATCAGCGTGATCGACGCCTTCCGTCAGGCCGACCACGTGCTGCTGCAGGGCGTCTCGGGCATCACCGACCTCATCACGACCCCGGGCCTGATCAACCTCGACTTCGCCGACGTCAAGAGCGTCATGCACTCGGCGGGCTCGGCACTCATGGGCATCGGTTCGGCCCGTGGCGAGTCGCGAGCGGTCGAGGCGGCCGAGAAGGCCATCTCCAGCCCGCTGCTCGAGGCCGGCATCGACGGTGCGCACGGCGTACTGCTCTCGGTGTCAGGCGGCAGCGACCTCGGCCTGTTCGAGATCAACGAGGCGGCTCGGCTCGTGGCCGACGCTGCCCACCCCGACGCGAACATCATCTTCGGGGCCGTCATCGACGACACCCTGGGGGATGAGGTCCGCGTTACCGTCATCGCAGCCGGGTTCGACGGCGGGGAGCCGCCGACCCGCAAGCTCGCCACCGCGGGTGCCACGGCACGTCTGCGCGACGCCGACACCGGTGACGTGCCGCGCGTGGTGGCTCCGGGCGGGCCGTCCCGCACGATCGTGTTCGACGATGCCGACGACGATCTCGACATCCCGGACTTCCTGAAGTAGTGCCCGCTGAACCAGTGCGGAAGGCGGTGCTCCATTCCGGAGTGTTCGCCCCCTGCACTCCCGGTGGCCGCCCAGCAACCTGGGCGGCCACCGGTCGTTACGAAGGGGTGAGTCGGGCCCCGTTCGACTCCCTCAACCTCGCGCGCCACGTCGGCGACGACGCCGGTGCGGTCGACGCGAACCGCGACCTGCTGGCCAGGAGGGTGCGGGCCATCGGCCTGGCCGCCCCCGAGCACGTGCACGGCGTCGGCGTGGTCGAGGTGACCTCGCCCGGCGAGGCAGGCGAGGCTGACGCCGTGATCACCCGCGAGCCCGACATCGGGGTCCTGGCCATGGGGGCGGACTGCCTGCTGATCGGGATCGCCGGCGATGACGACCGGACGGTCGCCGCGGTACACAGCGGCTGGCGCGGCCTGGTCGGGAATGTGATCGGCGCGACCGTCGATGCCCTGGCGGCGCGCGGGGTCGGGATCCGCGCGGTCGTGCTCGGACCCTCCATCTGCGGCGCCTGCTACCCGGTGCCGCTGGACCGAGCGCAGCAGGTGCGCGACCACTGCCTGCCGGAGATCGCGAACGCGGCGCTGGTCCGCTGCACCGACGGCCAGCCCGGCATCGACGTGCGGCTCGGTGTGCGGGCCCAGCTCGCCGGACTCGGGGTGCCGGACGATCGCATCTGGTCCGTTGACCTGTGCACGGCTGAGGACCCGGGCCTGTTCTCGCACCGGCGCGACGGGCGCACAGGACGGCACGGGCTGGTGATGGTCAGTCACAGTGCGGATCGCGAGCCACCGCGTGCATGACCACAATGACGTCATGAGCCAGGCGCCCGCACCGGTCGGCGATCCGTCCGCGCGCCGGGATCAGATCCGGGCGGGGCTGGACTCGGTCCGTGCGCGTATCGATGTGGCCGTGCGTGCGGCGGGGCGCATGGACCCCGTGCGCCTGGTGGTCGTGACGAAGACCTTCCCGGCGTCGGACGTCGACGTGCTGGCAGCCCTCGGCGTGACGGATGTGGGCGAGAACCGCGACCAGGAGGCGGCGGCCAAGCGGGCCGCGGGTGATGCGGCGGCGCAGCGGCTGCGCTGGCACATGATCGGCCAGCTCCAGCGCAACAAGGCGCGCTCCGTGGCGGGCTGGGCGGATGTGGTGGAGTCCGTGGACCGCTCGTCGCTGGTTCCGGCGCTCGGTCATGCCGCCCGCGACGCGGGTCGCACGCTCGATGTCCTCATCCAGGTGAACCTCGATCCCGAGCCGGTAGACGGCAGGGGAGGGGCCCGGCCGGACGACGTCCCGGCCCTGGCCGATCTCGTGGCGGGGCAGGGCTCGCTGCGCGTGGCCGGGGTGATGGGGGTCGCCCCGCACCCGGACGTCCTCAGCCCCTCTGGTTCGCCGCGTGCGGCGTTCGAGCGTCTGGCCCGGGTGTCGGAGCGGCTGCGCCTGGACCATCCCGACGCCCGCGAGGTGTCTGCGGGCATGAGCGGGGACCTCGAGGAAGCCGTCGCGGCAGGGGCGACACAGGTGCGCATAGGGGGCGCGGTACTCGGGGGCCGACCTCCCGTGGAGTAACGTCGACGGTGGTCGTGCGGCGCTCGAGGGTGCGCACGGCCGCGCTCGGAGCCGGCAGGGATGCCGGCACCCGGGCAGCAGCAGAGGCAGACACAGGGAGGAAGCAGGAGATGGCTGGCGCGATGCGCAAGATGGCCGTGTACCTGGGTCTGGTCGAGGACCACGGCGACGACTCCTACGACGAGTACGACGACTACGAGGATGCCCGGCGCAGCAGTCGCGACTCGCGGGACTCGCGCGACTCCCGGTCGCGCGGCTACGACGCTGGCTACGACGACGATCGCTACTCCTCCCGGAGTGTGCGGCCGATCCCCGACACCCGAGCGGTGCGCACCTTCCGCAGCGATGCGCCCCCGCCCTCGAACCCCACCGCCGCGCCGCTCGCCGATCGGCGCCCGGGCTTCGGCCCCGGCGACCTCGCTCGGATCGAGACGATCCACCCGCGCAGCTACAACGACGCCCGGCGCATCGGCGAGCAGTACCGCGAGGGTGTGCCGGTGATCATGAACCTGTCCGAGCTCGAGGATCCCGATGCCAAGCGCATCATCGACTTCGCCGCCGGGCTCGTCTTCGGGATGCGCGGATCCATCGAGCGCATCACGAACAAGGTCTTCCTGCTCTCGCCCGTGAACGTCGACATCGGCGACGCTGCGCGGGCGCAGATCGCCCAGGACGGCTTCTTCAACCAGAGCTAGCCTGCCCGAGCACGATCCCGATCAGCCGTCCGAGCAGAAGGTCAGGAGGAGCAGCAGGTGTCGATCGTCTTCGAGGTGATCGCCCTCGCGCTCCTCGTCTTCTGGCTGTTCCTGCTGGCCCGACTCGTCTTCGACCTCGTCCAGGCGTTCTCTCGTGGGTGGACCCCCAGGGGTCCGCTGCTGATCCTGCTCGAGCTCATCTACACGATCACGGATCCGCCCCTGAGGCTCCTGCGGCGAGTGATCCCGCCCCTGCGCATCGGGCAGATATCGTTCGATCTGGCCTTCCTCATCCTGCTGCTGGGGACGAACATCCTCATCAGTGTCGTGCGGGGGATCGGCGCGTCCTTCGCGTGACGGACTCGATCGGCTGCTCGCCGGTGGGGTGACGCACCTCCGCGCAGCACGGAAAGGAGTCGCATGTGCCCCTGAACCCTGCTGATGTGCGAGCCGTGCAGTTCGGCACCACCCGGCTCAAGGCCGGCTATGACATGGACGAGGTCGACGCCTTCCTCGACATCATCGAGGCGGACATCGCCCAGTACGCGGATGAGCTGCAGCGCTCGCGCGACAGCGAGGCGGTCCTGCGCACGCAGCTCGAGCAGGTGCAGGCGCGTCTCCTCGTCGCTGAACGCCGCATCGCCGATCTGCACGACGAGACCGCGCGCATCCAGGCGGTGGCTGCGGAGCCGCCGACTGCCGTCACGGCCGAGCTGCAGGACCTGCTGACCGGCCAGCCGGAGGCGGCGGATGTGCTCGGCACGGCCCAGCGCACGGCAGAGGAGATCGTGCGGCGGGCCCAGGCCCGCGCCGAGGCCGTCCGTGCTGCCATGCGGCTTGTGCTGCAGGAGCAGCTCACCGCCCTCGACGATCCCGGGGGGCCTGCGCGCTGATCGGTGCGCGTGGATCAGTCCGCGTGGATCAGTCCGCGCGGATCAGTCCGCGTGGATCAGTCCGCGTGGATCGGTCCGCGTGGATCGGTCCGCGCGAATCAGTCCGCGCGGATCAGCCGGAGGACGGCAGACAGGTCGGCATCGACGGCGAATGCGTCGTCGGGCGCGGATCCGCTCGTGAACTCGACGGCGAGCACCTCGCGGGCGATGTCGTCTCCGTGCTCGACGATGGCGGCGGCGAGGAGGTCGTCGGCCGACGTCCACCACACCCTGATCCGATCGCTGACCTCCAGGCCTGCGGCCTTGCGTCCCTCCTGAAGGGTGCGCACCACCTCGCGGGCGAGGCCGGCCCGCAGGAGCTCGTCGTCGAGCTGGAGATCCAGGGCCAGGCTCTCGCCGCCCTCGGACACCACGGCCCACCCCTCGCGCGGGGTCTCGGTGACGATGACGTCGTCGTCGGTGACGGTGACGTCGCCCACCTCCGGCACGGTCACGATGACCGACCCCTGGGCGCGCAGAGTGCCGACCAGCAAGGCGGGATCCCCGGCGGAGATCGCCTGGGCCACCGCTGGAGTCTGCTTGCCGAACCGCGCGCCCAGCGCGCGGAAGTTCGCCTTGACGCTGACGTCGACGAGGGCGGAGTCGTCACCGGCCAGCGACTCCAGGGTCAGGACGTTGAGCTCCTCGGCGACCTGGTCGCGCAGGTCGGCCGGCAGGCCGGCCCAGCCGGGTGCCGACACCAGTGCACGCCGAAGCGGCTGCCGCGTGCGAACGGACGACGTGGCGCGGGCGGCTCGCCCGAGCTCCACCAGGCGGCGCACGAGGGCCATCTGGTCGGTGAGCTCGACGTCGACGGCTGACGGCTCCGGCCACGACGCGAGGTGCACGGAGGCGGGGGCGTCCGGGTCGGTCGGGCGGAAGAGGTCCTGCCAGACCCGCTCGGTGATGAACGGCGTGAACGGGGCCAGGCACAGGGTCGCGGTGCGCAGTGCCTCGTGCAGGGTGGCCAGCGCGGCGGGGTCGCCCTCCCAGAAGCGCCGGCGCGAGCGACGGACGTACCAGTTGGACAGGTCGTCGATGAAGGTCGACAGCAGCCGCCCGGCGCGCTGCGTGTCGAAGCCCTCGAGGGCGAGGTCGACCTCGTGGGCCATGCGGGCGGCCTCGGAGAGGACCCAGCGGTCGATGACGGGGCGATCCGCGGGGGCCGGGGCCCCGTCGCCGGGCTGCCAGCCGGCCGTGCGCGCGTAGAGCGATTGGAACGAGACGGTGTTCCAGTAGGTCAGCAGGGTCTTGCGCACGACGTCGGCGATGGCGGTGTGGCCGACGCGACGCGCCTGCCAGGGCGATCCGCTGGCGAGCATGAACCACCGGAGGGCGTCGGCCCCGTGCTCGTCCATGAGCGGGATCGGCGCGAGGATGTTGCCGAGGTGCTTGCTCATCTTGCGGCCGTCCTCGTCGAGGATGTGGCCGAGGCAGACGACGTTTCGGTAGGACGACTGCCCGAAGACGAGGGTGTTGACCGCCATCAGGGTGTAGAACCAGCCGCGCGTCTGGTCGATGGCCTCGCAGATGAAGTCCGCGGGGAACTGCGCGGCGAACTCCGCCTCGTTCCGGTGCGGATAGCCGAGTGCGGCGAACGGCATCGAGCCGGAGTCGTACCAGCCGTCGATGACCTCCGGCACGCGCCGGGCCTGTTCACCGCACGTCGGGCAGGGGATCGTGATGTCGTCGACGTAGGGACGATGCGGATCGGTGTCGGTGACGTCGCGGCCCGCAAGGTCGCTGAGCTCGGCGAGCGACCCGACGGCGACGAGGTGGTTCTCCGGGCAGCGCCAGATCGGCAGCGGGGTGCCCCAGTAGCGGTTGCGCGACAGGGCCCAGTCGACGTTGTTGGTGAGCCAGTCGCCGTACCGACCCCACTTGATGGTCTCGGGGAACCAGTTCGTCTGCTCGTTCTGCGCGAGGAGCTCGTCCTTGCGCTCCGTGGTGCGGATGTACCACGACGGCTGCGCGTAGTACACGAGCGGCGTGTGGCAGCGCCAGCAGTGCGGGTAGGAGTGCTCGTACGCGAGATGACGGAACATGAGGCCGCGCTGCTCGAGGTCGGCGATGAGTGTCTCGTCTGCCTTCTTGAAGAACAGCCCGCCGACGACGGGCACGGCGTCGTCGAAGTGGCCGTCCGGTCGGATGGGGTTGACCACCGGGAGGCCGTACCGCCGGCAGGTGACGAGGTCGTCGGCGCCGAAGGCCGGTGCCTGGTGCACCAGGCCGGTGCCGTCGTCCGTCGTGACGTAGTCGGCCAGCAGCACGAAGTGGGCGTCAGGGATGTCGACGAAGTCGAAGGGACGGACGTAGCCCACCCGCTCGAGCTCGGTGCCGGGCATGGCCGCCATGACGGTGATCTCGTCGTCGCCGAAGATGGCGCCGATGAGCTCCTCGGCGACGAGCAGGGTCTCGTCGTCGGGCGTGTGCACGACCGCGTAGGTCGCTGACGGGTTCACGGCGACGGCGGTGTTCGACACCAGGGTCCACGGCGTGGTCGTCCAGACCAGCAGGCTGACGCCCGGGAAGCGCTGGGCCAGCGGGTCGTCTGCACGCACCGGGAACCGCACGTACACCGACGGGTCGACGACCGTCTCGTAGCCCTGGGCGAGCTCATGGTCGGACAGCCCCGTGCCGCAGCGGGGGCAGTACGGCGCCACGCGGTGGTCCTGCGCGAGCAGGCCCTGGTCGAAGATCTGCTTGAGCGACCACCACACGCTCTGGACGTAGTCCTTGTCCATCGTCCAGTAGGCGCGGTCCATGTCGACCCAGTAGCCCATGCGCCTGGTCATGTCGGCGAACTCGTCGACGTGACGCAGTACCGACTCCCGGCAGCGGGCGTTGAACTCGGCCACGCCGTAGGCCTCGATGTCCTGCTTGCCGGTGAAGCCAAGCTCCTTCTCCACGGCCAGCTCGACGGGGAGTCCGTGGCAGTCCCAGCCCGCCTGACGGGGGACGTAGTACCCCTTCATGGTGCGGTACCGGGGGAAGACGTCCTTGAAGACGCGGGCCTCGACGTGATGCGTGCCCGGGGTGCCGTTGGCGGTCGGGGGGCCCTCGTAGAACACCCACAGCGGCCGACCCTCGCTCTGGGCGACGGACGCCTCGAAGACGCGCTCGGCGTCCCACATCGCCAGGACCTCATGCTCCAGGGCCGGCAGATCCACCTGCGCTGGCACGGCCCGGTACATGGGTCCTCCGTCGATGCGGGCCAGGGTGGCCGGTGGATGGGCGGATCCTGTCATGGTGCGCCGCGGACCGGCCGCGGCCGGCCGGCCGCGGCGGTCATGGACGTGGGCCATGTCGAGGTCCCGGCCGGTCAGGATATCGGCGCGCCAGCGGGTGGGATCCGCCGCATGGGCCTACCATCGGCCGGACACCGGACGAGTGGGCGTATGACCTGCTTGCCGACGGCGCCGCCGCAAGCGACAGGGGACCTCATGGCTAAGCCAGCCGCGAAGAAGAGCGCTCCGGCGAAGAAGGCGCCCGTGAAGAAGGCGGCGCCGGCGAAGAAGGCGGCGCCGGCGAAGAAGGCGGCGCCGGCG
>VFQS010004008.1_pt1 | contig 10913 bp, 8 predicted proteins | sample 3512361 | NCBI WGS metagenome assembly VFQS01 (sample SAMN10412375, study PRJNA504923) | tailings metagenome | isolation source: Relicate 1 Philex TSF3 active mining | place: Philippines | reverse complement strand
CAAGTCTTGTCGGCGGCAATAGCTGTTGCGATGGACACCATGAAGCGTTTTTTACAGATTTACGGGTTTACCAGCCGCCGGCAGAACACTCGACCAGGGCTGGCCGGCACAAGGATCGACCAGCAGTACGAACAGACTTAGCAGACTACTGGGAACAGAATGTCTGCAGGGTGGGAAATCCACGCATCCCAGCAAATCAGGTCGCTGTCCGCCACGACTCGCTGACGATTGTTCCGCGCTGAATGATTCGAGAGCAGGGTTGCTGCAGTGATTTCTGCGGCAGAATCTTGACCACAGGCCTGATGCCAGCAGGATCTTCGCAGGTCTGCTGCTTCAACATCCTTTGGAGATTCCCAGTGCGGTCTCTGCTGTTGTTTTGGCTTTTGCTCGCGTGCCCTTTTGCCACCGCTGACGAAAAGGGCGATCCAAGGCGTCCGTTCCACTCGGAACTGGGTATGACATTTGTGCGTATTCCGGCCGGGCAGTTTTTGATGGGCAGCGACGAGTCCGCGTCGGATCTGCGTACGGCCGGGTTCGCACCGCCGGAGGACGTTGATTTCAGTAACGAAAGCCCGGCCCACCCTGTCGTGCTTAGCCGATTCGGGATGCTGACCACAGAAGTGACTCGTGCACAGTTTGCTGCCTTTGTGAAGGCCACCGGTTATGTGACCGACGCTGAAAAAGATGGTCGGGGCGGGAACGGATACAATCCTCAGACACAGACGGCTCAGCAGGATCCGCGATTCTCCTGGCGCAGGACCGGGTTTCCGCAAAGTGACAACCACCCGGTGGTGAATGTCTCGTGGAATGACGCTGAGGCCTTCTGCCGCTGGCTGACGCAGCAATCAGTGGATCGTGGTGAAACATATTCTTATCTGCTGCCGACCGAAGCCCAGTGGGAGTACGCCGCTCGTGCCAGAAGTCGCACCAGATTCGCCAGCGGCGACGAGCCACTCAGCCTGCACGAGTTTGGAAATGTGCAGGATGCCAGTTTCGAGGTGGAATTCACAAAGATCGATTTTGAAAAGCATCCCGGTTTTGGTTTTATCGACGGCAATGTGTTCACAGCAGTTTGCGGGGCATACAGGCCGAACGCTTTTGGTCTGCATGACATGCATGGTAATGTCTGGGAGTGGTGTCGTGATCGGTACGACAGCCAGTACTACGCTCGGTCTCCCAGGGTGGATCCGGCAGGTCCCGACTCTGGTGACACCAGAGTTCTCAGGGGCGGGTCGTGGAACGATGCTCCGCACTTTGTACGCAGTGCGTTTCGGATCAGCCGACCTCCCGATGGTCGCTGCAACCTGGCGGGCTTTCGGGTGGTCCTGCAGGAAGGCTCTGAAGCCGACCGGCCCGGCCGTTGACGCCCCGCTGAGACGGGGACGTCAACGACCTGCGGTGCACAGCCCTCAAGGCTTCAGACGCTCCGATCCAGTTCGGCAATCGCCTGCAGAATAGCATCACCCACCAGTTCCACGTCCATCGTGGCTCATGTTCAACCTGCTGTTCACCCACCTTCGTGAAATAACCCGCCGCATTTGCTGTACGGAACTCAAAGAAGGTGCTGAGAACATAACTGGACAAAACCACCAGATCAGGCCCGGCGCCGTTCAGATCACCCACTGACAATTGTGCCGTCCCTGAATAGTAATACAGCATCAATTCAGGGGGCGTAAAATTGCCGCCACCAAGTCCATTGGAAATCAGCACTTCCCTGTTTTCTGTCATTACAAGAATGTCAGGAATGCCGTCCTGATTCATATCGTCCACAATCAGATTGTGCAGACCCGCGGAGTAAAACAGCGTTGCTCCGGACTGCAGGCCACCAGAACTTCCCAGCAGCACGTGTACAGAGCCCTGTGTGGCACTGCCCACGACCAGATCGGGCAAGCCATCAGCATTCAGGTCACCGTTTGCCAGTCGCCCGGCACCCGGTGCGGTCGAGGTGTACTGCGGCGCGAGAAAGGTGCCGGCAGCTGTCCCGTACAGGACAGCCACACCCGCGTTTTCCGGTAGCGCCACGGCCAAATCGGTCAGCCCGTCGCCGTTATAATCGGCCACTGTGACCGCCGATACCCCGGCACCAACGGCAAGGTCGCTGTCTCGCTGCAATACTCCGTTTCCCATGTTCTTGAGGAATGTCAGGGTGCCATCAAGCGAATTGGCCGTGACGGCATCCTGCAGTCCGTCGTGGTTAAAATCCAGCGTTGCCACACCGACCGGACCCTGGCCAACCGAAAACCTCTGCGTGGGCAGAAAAAGTCCGGTCCCAAGGCCGCGACTCAGATTCAGAGTATTCGTGGATTGGCTGACGGACAGGACGTCCAGTGCACTGTCACCGTCGATATCGGTGGCCAGCAGAGCCGACGGCCTGTTCCCCGCCCCCTCTCCGCGACTGATCGTGGCTCGAACGGGATCTCCACTTTGCTGTGCCGGGTTCCGCAGCAGCAGAGTCATCCCCGTGTTGTCCAGCGATCCATACGGGCTGTCTCCGACAAAAACAGTGTCGGTGATGCCATCGCCGTCGAAATCACCATCCGCGGTTTGATCAATTCGTCCGGGCAGACTCAGTATTTGACTGCTTGATAACTGACCTGTTGGCGAGATCTCAAGCCGCTGAAAGAGAATCGAAATCTGGTCGGTCGATTTGTCATACCTGCTCACACGCAGCTCCAGCCCGTGCTGACTGCTCAGGCGTGACTGCAGCCCCGTACGCTTCAGCGGTACAACCGAGCCTGTGACATCCAGCTGCGAGGCAAGCTGATACTGTCCAGCAGCATTCTGCTGGAACAGCGTCACTCGAGTGACATCCTGTTGATACCCCGAAACCGGATCAATAGCGGTGGAAAACAGCAGCAGGTTGGAAGTTGCATCACCATCACTGGTAATCACAATCTCGAAGGGATTGATCCGCACACGGTCGCTGCCATCGAAACCAACTGGAATTGGGGCGGCAAATGTTCCGTCACCGTTGCCGGGTAAACGCACAGCCCGAGATCCCGGTTCGTCGTCATCAGGTCAGGATTCAGGTCGCCATCCATGTCGAACAGGCGAGTGATGCCACCGTTATTCTCTGGCTCTTCAAAGAAGACACCGGTGTCAACCAATTCACCGGGGATCGTTCCCAGCATCACATGTCCGCGATAGTTGATAATGCCGTCATCCGTCCTGCTCGTTTCGCGGAACAACAGGTCATTGAGGCCGTCCTTGTTGACATCACCCGCCAGCAGATCCTGGACAGGAGCAAAGATGGAATTCGGAAAATCAATCAGCTGCCCAGGAAAAAACTGCCCCTCATTATTGCCGGTCAGAATCCGCAGGCTGCGGGTACCGTAATTGTCGTACTCCAGCGCCAGATCCAGCAGGCCGTCATTGTTCAAATCCGAGAACACTGCGTCACCCGGGCCGTACCAGATTGGTTTGCCCTCAATGCCATTCAGGTCTGTCGCAGACAGCAATGTCGAAGTGCCGTCTTCGGCCAGGCTGTGAACTGACAGCATGCCAGTGTATTCCACCACCAGCAGCTCCGGTCGCCCATCGCCAGTAACGTCCTGCGCCATAACTCGCAGCGGCGCCGCGGTGCTGTCTATGAGCGAAATGGATGACTGCGTCGATGTGCCGTCAGTGGCAACATCGAGCCGTGTCACTGTCCAGGGGCCTCTGTCGGCCGGTGATTCAGCAAACACCACTTCAGACCGGCCGTCGCCGTCAAAATCCGCAGTCAGCAGGTTTTCGTAATGCAGGGCAGCACCCGGGGCCCGCACAGGCTCCAGGAAGATCCCGGAACTGCCATACAGAGGATTACCGTCAGGATCGCGGATTGAACCGTCGTCCACCAAATCCAGACGAACTTTCCCGGCTCCGGAAAGGCCCGCAACGGTGATTGATCTGGAATCGCCGCTGCCACGAACATCAATTGACTGCCACGTCACGCCGGCGTCCGGCGTCACCTGGAAATCGGTCATGTCCACTCCCGTCACAGGTTCACTGAACTGCAGGTTCCACGTGGCAGAAGTCTTCGCTTCAAAATCCACGGCCGACAGCGACTGGACTCGCGGAGCAGCAGACAGCAAACGCCGCTGCTCCAGTGATTCCCCCACGCTGCACCGCGAACGACGCGGACGACGATTTGCTGCCAGATCACCGTGAAAAAGCCGGGAAATTCGATTGATCAGTGGATTGGCCATGCCTGTGTCCTTCGCAGAAATGACGAGCTACTTCGCAAAACTCTCCACCGTGCGTGGTGGCTGCTTCTGCTACTTACGAAAGACAACTCAGATGATCCGCCACGATTTTTTTGAAATTTTTTGGGGCACTCCAGCACATCAGAAAAACGTTCATCATTCCTGCATTCAGGCCGGAACCCCGCAAGCGGATCCCGCACGTGGCGACGACGTCACCAGGCCCGCCATGCTCGAGTTGCTTACGCCGAAATGTTAAAACAGGCAGCCCCCGAGGAAACGGTCACAAGCAAGCTGCCATCATTCGGTCGCTCAGTCAGCCTGGTTCGGTTGTGCCTCACGTGGCCGCAACTCGGCCGACTGCACGTCCTGGTCCCACGTGTTGGACCAGCCATCCCAGTGAATGCGGATTGTCCTGTCGGCATTGGTACACAGAACCGTCACCGGGGCCCAACTTGCGCCGTAGCGAATCTCTGCCTTTTCCCCATCTCTCCACCTTCGCCTGGAACTCGCCGCTGGATTGTTGCCGCCACCCACTGCGACATTGCCAGTCTGAGCCGTCAGGTGCATCAGATGAATCGCCGTACTCTCTATGCCTTCAACATCAAGCCAGGCAACAATGTCATTGTCCGCTGCAGTGTACAGCCTGCTCTGACGACTGAAGTTGACTGTGTCAGGCAGGTTGAGCAACGTCTGGTCTGCCAGGTCCCACACCTGTGTTCGCCCGAAGCCGTGCAGCAGCAGCGTGTTTCCTGCATTACACAGCAGTATGGAATTGAAGGGCAGATTGCCGGCGGAATTGAGCGTGGCAACCGACTTACCCGTGTCGGAATCAATCAACGCAATGGTTCTGTTGCCGACAATGTCGGTCATCAACAGCTTTCCGTTGGCAGAAAAGACCGCTTGTCCCGGGTGACTGTCCGTCACCTTCACCAGCTGCAGTGGGCGAGTACCGCGACTGGAGCCACTGGCGGTATTTCGCCCCGTGGAAAGCCGAAAATCCCGGCCGTCAGAAGACAGCCAGGCAGCCAGAATCTCACCCATCAACGGGTCAGTCAGTTCACGCAGTGTTCGTCGCGTTCGAGGATTCCAGATGTGTACTCTGCGATACGTGCAGACAGACAGCACCGCAGTTCCATCGCGACTGATCAGCAACTGATGTATTCGCGTATTCCCGGGTGGGATCACATGGCCGTCATAATCCCACACCAGATTCATTCTGCCATCATTTGCAACATCAAACACGCAGATCTGCCCGTTGCCCGTGGCCGCAACAATCGTTCTGCCGTCTGCCGAAAAGCAAATCGACTTATCGAAAACGCGGCCTGTCAGAGGCTGGGATGTGGAAATGATCTTACCGGTGCGAGTATCCGCCAGCACAAGCGTTCCGGTTTGAGTCGCCACCACCACGCGACTGCCGTTTGGCTGGAACGCCATGCCCAACACAGTAACCTGGTCAAGTGCGATGCGCGGCACAATCGCCTGGGCAGCAGCAATCCGCTGAATCGCCCCCTCGGACGTCGGGTCAATTTTGAGCATCGCGGCAGCCTCACGGTACACCTCGGTGAACGAGTCTCGTTTCATGGTGCCGCCAGGAACACGCAGGGCTCCCAGAGATCTCGGCAGGTCGGGCAGCCGACTCATACGGTCCAGAAACTGAGCTTCTGTCAGCCCGAACTCCGCAGCCGCCATGGCTGTCGAAACCTCCGCCTGAAAACGCTGAGACATGCTGGAAATTGGCTCGCCCGCCCGACTGGTGTTGATTATCCCCAGCTGCTTAACGGCCTTCATCCACGCTTCGGCGTCGGCCACATAATGCTGATCCAGCTGCTCCTGTCCCGGATAAATCGACTTCAGGAACTCAGCGTTGGCAAAGGACGCCGCATTGACCTCCAGAAAAGGCCGAATCTCATCCGTTTTGCGGATGATCCCCGAAAAATGGCACGAAAAGCAGGACACGCCATTAATCACAGTGCGATCATGCGTGGCAGGGTCGCTGACAATGGCCGTCGGACCACTGTCAAGGCGAGCTCCCTGGCCATCCACCAGCATGTAGGCGTGCAGCCCGTTGGGAAGCGAAAAAATGAATTCGCCTCCGTCGTGCTTGAACGCATCCGGACCGACCGGTCCCTGCGGAAAATCGAACAGGTTCTGCCGTCCCGTATTCGCCGCAAAATCATAGCTTTTCCAGTATGCCCCATAACTAATGTTGTGACGTTCGATCAGGCGATTGTTCCGGGATACCCCCGAACGATTGAAGCCCGCTCGAACAACCTGCTCCTGGTCGATGTTCGTCTGCGCCTCCACATGCAGCATCTGCTCAAGTTCCTGTTCGGTCTCGGGAATCCGCAGCACGGTGTGATAAAGCGGTGGCTGAGATGCTTTGAATACGAACCAGTCGGCCCGGATCCACGGCTGAAACGTGCCGCACTGCTCGGTACAAACCTGCGTCTCCGGCAGGTCAGGCTCGAAAGGATACGGGTTCACCCCCGCAATCTGGTCCCACGTGTCAGCAGACCAGGTCAGATCGCGGATGTCCAGCCGCAGAATCGTACCATGTTCGTCAACCTGGTACGGCAGCACAATTTCACGCCCCCACGACAGGCTGTTGATCAGCTTCGAAAATGCAAGACGGTGAGTCTGCAACTCCTCGTCAGACGCTCCCCCGTTATACAGATGGGTCAGGGTAAAGTAACGCATGAATCGACGACTGCGCTCATTCTGAGCCATCAGGTCTTCGTGCATGGTCTTCAGCAGCATATTATCCGTGATGAACTGTCGCTGAGACTGCGATTGAGGAATTGCCGCGCCGTTCTGAATCCAGCTGCGGACAACCGCTGTCTGCTCGGCCGTCAGACGCGGTTCCTCACCTGCCGGTGGCATCTGTATCGCCTGATCCGTGGCATCGATCCGCTGCATCAGCAAAGATCCGCCAGGGTCACCCGGACGGACCAGGCTGTCACGTATCTTCGGAAGACTGGCAACATAATTCATGCCACCTTCATTCGTGCCACTTTCACCATGACAGCGATAACAGGCCGACTTTAGAATCTCTGCAACAGCTGCTGCCTCCGCAACTGCTTCAGGAGACTGGGCCAGCAACACGGGCTGTCGGGGCTTCGCGGGAGCTGATACCGGAACTTCTGAGTCCGCTGCAGATGCCTGGTCGCCATTTTCTGCAAGTCGCCGGAAGGTCCCGGAGCCACTTCCGAACCTGAGACCGCATCCGCAGGATTGTTTGCTGAGCTTTCCTGATTCGGTGGGAATTCCCCGGAACCGACCGCAGTCTCTTCGCTGGCTGTCAGCAACGCGGCCACATCCGGTGACGCAGAGCCGCCGACATTGGCGACTGCTGCTGAGTCCCGCTGCACTTCGGTTGGTACTACAGCTTCGCCAGAAACCCCCGGCCTGTCGACGTCTGCCGCTACTGCGGTTGCCGCGGGCTTTGCCGGGGCTGACTTTTTCGTTTTCCGGCGAGTACCGGATGTTTCGGGCTGCCCAACCTGCGATTCGCGGACCGTGGCCGGTTCCCCCAACGCCCCACCACCCGTTGCTGCCAGGCCCGTCGTCGGGCTGACAGGCACTGTGGCTGAGCAGTCGGGACAGCGAACGCGCTTGCCCGCAAGCTGCGGACCAACACGCAGAATTCGCCCGCAATCCGGGCAGACACACTGAATCGACATCCACACAACCCGAAAAAGACCGCAACCTGTTTCCACACAGTCGGAATCTCTGCAGTGTCGCGAGCAGGGCTCGGAGAGTCAACTTCAGCAGGGTTCCAACTTCTGAACACGGTAATTCCTGCAGACCAACGGAACGCCACAGCGTCGCTGCCGGAACATTTGGAAGCGTCCCGCCGACGGCACGATCCCGGCGGCAAATCTCAGCTACTCCGCACTTTCCGCGGCGGAGCTCCCACTTCGGAAATGATCTGCTTCAGCTTCTGACCGCGAGACGTTCGCGGGATCATGTCCACTTCCTCCGGAGTCACCTCCACCAGAGTCCCCAGACGTTCCAGATCAAGGTACTTCCGGAAACTCTGCCGAATGTCAGCCGCCACAGTCGCCCCGTCCACGCCAGGGGACTTCACAAACCGTATCCGCAGATGATTTCGCTGCGTCTGAATCAACTGCCACTGACGAATGCCGGCTACAGGATACATCTGCGCCTGAAGAGAGGGGGGCGAGCAGGACACAAAGTCGGAAGGGCCTCGTTCCAGCCACAGCATTTCGTCACTGCGACCTTCCAGCTGAATCGTCGGCAACGGTGAGCCGCAGGGACAGGGCGTCGTCTGCCACGAAATCGAGTCAGTCAGGCGAAAACGAATAATCGGCTGAAACAGGTTGACGAGATTCGTCAGCAGAGTCTGATGAGACTTGACTCCGGGCGGCACCAGCTGATCATTTTCATCCACGCCTTCCAGAATCACGTAATCACTGTTAACGTGCATTTGCCCGGCCCGACACTCGTTGCCCAGCACGCTGCATTCAGTAGAACCGTACTGTGACGTCACGACCGCCGGGGCAAAGACTCGTTCCACGGCGGCTCGACCAGCCTTCGAAAATCCCTCACTGCCTGACGAAATGAATTCCGGGCGGATTTTCAGAGCCCCGTCATCCGCCTGATACGCCAGCAGTTCCAGCATACTGGCGTAGCCGTGCACGTAGTCCGGCTGATACTCGTTCAATCCCCGCACAATCTCAGCAATCGGGTCTTCAGACGGAAACAGCCGAATCTCTGCCATCCGCCCGCTTTGCTGCTTGCCCAGCAGGCACGTTTGAGTCGAAATACAGCCCGACAGGCGAGTGACCACAAAGGCCATGCGGTAGCGACGACGGATGAAGCGTCGCACATGTTTCCACGCCAGCCGATCGCGGAAAGTGCGAGCAAACACGACGCCCCGCTGAATGTCCACCGAACGATGATCGTTCAGAAAATAGCCAGGCTCACCAGTCGTCCCGCTGGTCTGTGACACCATCCAGCGATCACGCACCCGCGCCACTTTTCCCGGCTCGGACTGCGCGGCAGCACGAGCCTCCGTCAATGTAATTTCGGCACCGCACACCGTGTCCGGGAAATTGTCCATCATCTCCCGGACATCGACAGGACGGATCCGCTGCAGCTGTTCCAGCGGCGAGCCTGCAGGCTGAATCCGCCGCCCGTTGAAAGGGCTGTACCTCGCTGCATGCTGCAGCAGGTGCTTCAGACGCCGCTGCTGAACCCGCTGAACAGTGGCGGGACTGGCAAAACGCTCCCGCAGCAGAGCCTCAGCCAGTGATGTCAGAAAGTAGCGGGATGTCATTTGCAGAATGCTCCCTGAACCGGTGAACGAAGACCGGTGCGGAGTCTACAAAACCGGCAGACGGCAAAAAACCCCAGTTGAAAAAATGGGGTTTTCGGCTGTCGATGGGACCAGCATCACGGCTGTCTCGCGGGATCCCGGTGTGTTTTGAACCACGAATGGACACGAAGGAACACACTGTCAGGGTTTGGTCTTCACATTGGCGATATTGGAATACGCCGAGTTGCCGCCACTGTTCCACGCCCGAACTCGAAAATAGTACCGTGTGCCGGCCAGCAATCCGGTGGCAGACCACGTCTGGACGTTCGGGCCGACCATGGCAATCTGAGTAAAATTGATGCCATCCAGCGAACGCTCAATCATGAAGCCGGATTCATTGTTGGAGTTATCCAGCCACGACAGATTGATCTGCGAACGGGAGATGGCGGTCAGTTTCAGCGTGCTGGGCGCTGCTGGCACAGGTACCACAATCGTAACGGTGGCAGAGCCTGCCAGTGTACCAATGGCAGCCCGCACCACTGACGTCCCTGCCGTGGCGGCGGCCGTAAACAACCCTGTCGAAGTCACCGATCCTCCGCCACTGCTGACAGTCCTGGCAAACGCTGGCTGCGTGGCCATGGCGTTGCCAAACTGATCCCGCGCCACAGCCGCGTATTGCTTCGTGGCACCGGTGCTGATGATCGCTCAGTCGTATCAGCCACGCAATGCGATGTCGCTGCCGTGGCGAACCTGCGGAGTGATCACAACGGGATCCAGCATCCACAGCAATGGCCTGCTGTGGCAGGCCATCAGCATACTGGTGCTGACCTTTTGCGTCTTTGCAGCTGCTTTCCGCTGGTCCGCAGATGATCTGCCCAGCTTTTTTCACAGACAACGACTGCCAGTTACGCTCAATCTGCTGATGGCTCTGATGGCCGGCTGGGACAGCCTCACTGCTGATGCCCTGCTGCCAACCGTACTGACCAACATGGTCATGTTGTCGTTTGGAGTCTGGCTGCTGCTGCTGGGGGTACGGGAAGAGCGAGGTCGGCCGTTTGCTGTCGGAGTTCTTTATGTACTGCTTTGGACAATCATTCGCTATGTCGATCTGTTCGGCAGCATTGGCGGAATGCTGGGGGCTTCTGCAATGTTTTTTGCCGCTGGCGGCATACTTTTCACCAGTGCCTGGTACTGGAAACACCACAGGAGTGAGGTGAAATCATGAGCAACAAACAGGCTGGGTCTGCGTCTCTGGAATTGCTTTGGCAGCGGATTTCTCTCTGGCGCAGTCCGGTGCTTGTGGCTGCAGTGGTGTTCCAGCTGCTGGTGCTGATGTCAATCGTCGCTGGCCACTACAGCGATATTGCTCGCGGTCAAAGCGTCATGCTGCAGGTTGTTCCCGTTGATCCCCGTGACATGTTTCGCAGTGACTATGTCATCCTGTCCTATGA
>VFQS010004007.1_pt1 | contig 10913 bp, 11 predicted proteins | sample 3512361 | NCBI WGS metagenome assembly VFQS01 (sample SAMN10412375, study PRJNA504923) | tailings metagenome | isolation source: Relicate 1 Philex TSF3 active mining | place: Philippines | reverse complement strand
CTAAGACCATGAGAATGCCTGCCGAATGGGAAAGGCACTCAAGAACTTGGGTGGCATTTCCCCATGCCCAATACACCTTGGGTGAGACGGGAAGTGAAATTGAAGCCGCTTATGAAACCTGGTCAAATGTCGCTAATCAGGCATCAGACTTTGAGCCTGTAAGTGTGGTGGTTCATCCAGGAGATGTCAAAACAGCGAAGCAGTATCTTTCGAGACATATTGAAATTGTTGAAATTGAAATTGATGATGCCTGGATTAGGGATTCCGGGCCAACCTTTGCAATCGAAAACGAAAAGCTGGTTGCAATTGATTGGATCTTCAATGGCTGGGGTGCTCAGCAGTGGGCTTCTTATCAGCAGGACGCCAAGCTCGCCAGCAATCTCGCCGAGAGTATTGGCATAGAAGTTATTAGTAGTGAACTTGTAAATGAAGGAGGTGGAATTCACGTCAACGGTTCAGGACTTGTGCTACTGACCGACACCGTCCAACTCGGCAAAGAGAGAAACCCGAGGTGGAGCCGAGATGAAGTTGAAAATGAAATCCATCAAAAGCTAGGAACCAAGAAAGCAATTTGGTTCAAAAGAGGTCTAACCCGCGACTATGACCAATTTGGAACAAAGGGACATATCGATATAGTGGCCTGCTTCGCCCCTGATGGCAGAGTGCTTTTCCATGATCAAAAAGATGCCTCTCACCCTGACTTTGCTATCAGTAAAGAGGTGAAGCAAACCATTATTGATGCCGAGCTCGAGCCGCTAGCCATCCCCGCGCCGACCACCCTTAGGGATAGCCACGGCTATGTCGATTACAGCTACATTAATCACTACGTTCTCAATGACGCAGTCCTGCTTTGTGGGTTTGGCGACAAAGTGGATAAAGAAGTAGCGGCAATGATGAAAGAGATTTACCCAGGCAGAGAAATCCGCCTGCTGGATGCCAGGGAGCTGTTTGCTCGCGGTGGTGGCATCCACTGCATCACCCAGCAGCAACCGCAGATATAGGAGAAGAAATGAAGCGCGAACTAACTGAAATTGACAAGCTTGCCAACGACTGGGTTGCCCACATGGTCTCCCGCTACCCCTCATATGCGACCTATCTTGGCCGCCCAGGTGGGGAAAGAGACATGGACGATCACTCGCCAGAGTCATTGAAGCAGGATCGCGACGATGCGGCGAGCGTCATGCAGAAACTTGAAGCCCTCACCCCAAAGGATGATGTTGATGAGGTCACCAAGGATGCGCTTCTTCAGTCACTGAGTAAAGAAATCAGAACCTATGACTCGGGTCTTTATTTCCGAAACATGAACAACATCGCCTCGCCCGCTCAAGATGTTAGAGATATTTTTGATCTCTCCCCTACCGCCACCGAGCAGGACTGGGACAACCTAGTCTCGAGAATGAACAAAGTTGGCAAAGCGCTGGAGGGCTATGCCGAGACGCTGCGGGTTGGTATGCGCGCTAGCGATGCCCCTGCGAAGCGACAGGTTGAAGAAGTAATCAATCAGGTCAAGCAGATCACCGCTCAAGAGGGATTCTTCAGAGAGTTTGCAAAGAATGCCAAGAGTCAGTCGGGAGAACTACCACAATCACTTAGAGATGAGCTCGCTAAGGCCGCCGAAGCAGCCACCGAGGGTTATGCGAAGTTCGGTGAGTTTTTGGCAAATGAACTTATGCCAAAGGCCAATTCGAAAGATGCCATTGGTAAAGATCGCTATGCACTCCTTAGCGAGAGATTCCTAGGAGCCAAGATTGATCCAGACGAAACCTATGAGTGGGGTAAAGAAGAGCTAGCCCGCATCATCAAGGAGCAGACTGAGGTTGCCAATCTCATTAAGCCTGGCGCTTCGGTCGCAGAAGCAGTCGAAATACTTGACCAGGATCCAAGCAAGAAGTTGCACGGCACCGACGAGCTCAAGGCTTGGATGCAGAAGCTTTCTGATCAAGCCATCGAGAAACTCAGTGGCACACACTTTGATATTGCTGAGCCACTGAAGAAGTTGGAGTGCATGATTGCACCCACCAAGCACGGTGGTATTTACTACACAGGACCCACAGATGACTTTTCGAGACCAGGAAGAATGTGGTGGTCGGTTCCTGAGGGTGTCAATGAATTCAACACCTGGAGAGAGACCACCACCGTATATCACGAGGGTGTTCCCGGTCACCACATGCAGATTGGTCAGTCGGTGTTCGTCAAGGACACTCTCAATGACTGGCGAAGACTGGCATCTTTCACCTCAGGTCACGGCGAGGGCTGGGCACTTTATGCCGAGCGACTAATGGAGGAGCTTGGTTTCCTTTCAGACCCAGCAGACAAATTAGGAATGCTAGACGGCCAGAGAATGAGAGCAGCCAGAGTCGTGCTAGATATCGGCGTTCACACAGAGAAGCAAAATCTAGAGGGCTCTGGTGTTTGGGATTTCGACTATGCACTGAACTTCATGAAGCAAAATGTGAACATGTCCCCCGAGTTTGTTCGCTTTGAAGTTACCCGCTACTTCGGCTGGCCAGGTCAGGCTCCTAGCTACAAGGTTGGTCAAAGAATCTGGGAGCAGATCAGAGACGAATACAAGGCACGCAAGGGGGCGAGCTTCGACATAAAGCAGTTCCACATGACTGCCCTGAATCTTGGTGGTCTCGGCCTTGATACCCTGCGCAGAGCGATGGCACGAGCCTAAAAGAGGCTTTTTTCGTTACGCTTTAGCTCGTGTCCAAGGTTCTTTCATCGCTCCCTATTGGTGAGAAGGTCGGTATTGCTTTCTCAGGTGGTCTCGACACATCTGTCGCAGTTGCCTGGATGAAAGAAAAGGGAGCTATTCCCTATGCCTATACAGCCAACCTCGGGCAGTATGACGAGCCAGATATCGATTCAGTCCCGGCTAGGGCCAAGGAATATGGAGCAGTCGGAGCCAGGCTCATCGACTGCCGGGAGCAACTAGCCGAAGAGGGCCTGGTTGCAATTGCCTGTGGGGCATTTCACATCCGGACCGGCGGCAAGGTTTACTTCAACACCACACCCCTGGGAAGAGCTGTCACCGGAACCCTTTTGGTAAGGGCTATGCAGGATGATGGCGTCGAAATCTGGGGTGATGGATCAACATATAAAGGAAACGACATCGAACGTTTCTATCGCTACGGACTTCTGGCTAATCCAAACCTGAGAATCTATAAGCCCTGGCTCGACAAGGACTTTGTTAGCGAACTCGGTGGAAGAACAGAGATGAGCCAGTGGCTCAGTGAAAGAAATCTCCCCTACCGAGCATCAAAGGAAAAGGCTTACTCGACCGACGCCAACCTGCTCGGTGCCACTCACGAGGCAAAGTCGCTGGAAGAGCTGAATACTTCCCTGCAAATAGTTGAACCAATCATGGGCGTTAGGTTCTGGGATGAAAGCGTGAGCATCAAACCTGAAAGAGTTTCAATCACCTTCGAACAGGGAAGACCAGTAGCAATAAATGGAGAGAAACTAACTTCCGCGCTTGCGGTATTGGAAAAGGCCAACGAAGTGGGCGCAAGACATGGCCTAGGCATGAGCGATCAAATTGAAAATCGAATCATTGAGGCTAAGAGTCGTGGCATTTACGAAGCTCCTGGTATGGCTCTTCTGCATATTGCTTATGAAAGATTAGTGAGTGCTATCCACAACGAGGACACCATCGCGAGCTACCACGAGCAGGGTCGCAAGATGGGAAGACTTCTATATGAGGGCCGCTGGCTTGACCCCCAAACGCTAATGATTCGCGAGTCTCTGATGCGCTGGGTTGCAGCAGCAATAAACGGCACAGTCACCTTGGAGCTAAGAAGAGGCGACGACTATACAATCCTGGACACCCAGGGTGAGATTTCATACCACCCGGAAAAGCTCTCCATGGAGAAAACCGCTGATCAGGCTTTTGGCCCAGAGGACAGAATTGGTCAGCTAAATCTTCGCAACCTAGATATCGCTGACACTAGAGCAAAGCTTGATCTCTATCGCAGGCAGGGACAAATTGATGGTGGAAATTTGGAGCTCACCTAGTGAGCGTCCACATCTCAGCCTCCCCTGGGGAAATTGCCGATGTAATCTTGCTGCCAGGCGACCCCCTCAGAGCCAAATGGATTGCAGAGAACTTTTTTGAAGACGCTAGGCAATACAACTCGGTTCGAAACATGTTTGGCTACACCGGTTATGTGAATGGCAAGAGGGTCTCTGTCCAGGGAACTGGAATGGGAGCGCCATCCATTGGCATCTACGCATATGAACTTTTTAATGACTACGGTGTTCAAAAGGCAATTCGCGTTGGAACCTCAGGGGGCCTTGCTCCAACCAAACTTCGAGATGTTGTAATTGCACTAAGCGCTTCAACCGATTCAAAAATCAACCGCAGAACCTACGGTGATCTGGATGTTGCTCCAGCTGCCAGCTTTGAGCTCCTGGAGAAAGCAGTGGGCAAGGCTAGAGAGCTTGGTATCAGTCATCATGTTGGCATGATTGCCTCTGGTGACTTGTTCTACGACGAGACAGATTCGTTGGAGCACTGGAAAAAACTCGGAATCCTTGCTCTGGAGATGGAAACCAATCAGCTCTACACTCTCGCGGCTAAATTCAGAAGACAGGCACTGAGCATCGTTACAGTATCGGACATGATGGATGGCTCTGGCCACACCTCGTCAGAAGAGCGCGAGTCGGGATTTAGAAATATGGTTGAGCTAGCGCTAGCTGCAATCTAAAAAAATGCCTTCCACCTCCAACCTCATCGGCTTTTTGCTGCTTGCAATCGTCATTATCGTCGTTCCAGGTCCAAGTGTTCTTTTTGCAATCGGCAGGGCTCTTGTCCTGGGAACCAAGCTCGCTGTCCTATCAGTGCTAGGTAATGCACTCGGTGTTGGGCTGCAAATCGTTGTTGTTTCTTTTGGGCTCGGGGTAATCATCCAGCAGTCTCCCCCAGTTTTTTTCGCGATAAAAATTATTGGCGCCCTCATGATTTTTTACCTAGGCGTCAAGGCTTTTCTAGACCGTAGAAAACTTGAAGTAGCTGATGATCAGAACAGTTCTACCAAGACAGTCCTTCGTCAATCTGTAGTCGTCGGCATAACCAATGCCAAGACATTTGTTTTCTTTGTGGCTGCCCTTCCCTCGTTTGTCTCACCCGCTGATGGGAACCCAACAGTTCAGATGCTTGTCCTAGGGCTAATCTTCAGCGTCATTGGAATTGCCAGTGACATGGTTTATGCAATCTCTGCTGGGAAAGCAAGGGATTGGCTATCCACTTCCCAGAAAAGGATAGAAATCTTTAGGGGCTCAGGTGGCATAGCTTTGGCCCTGCTCGGTCTCTACATGCTCTTTGATGCACTCTTATGATGGCTAGCCGAACGAATTCCAATTAGTCTGAAGAAGGCTTCAGAGAGTAGTTTGATGTGAAACAGTTTCTTAAATCCCAGTGGGTAGCAGTTATTGCCGTTGTGTTTGCAATCGGTTCGTTGGGCTTCGATGTTTCGCAGTCAAACCAGACAATCTCGACGGTTGACGCCGTCCGAATTCTTTGCGAAGAGGGCGAGGCAGGTGCAACGGGATCTCCTGGTTTAGCAGGTGCAACCGGCGCTACTGGTTCTCAAGGTGTAGAGGGCCCACAAGGTGAAACAGGACCACAAGGCATACAGGGAGAATGTGGACCTCAAGGTGAAACGGGACCGCAAGGACCAGTTGGCCCCCAGGGAGAAGTCGGCCCACAAGGACCCATTGGTCCTCAGGGTGAGGTTGGACCCCAGGGTCCCCAAGGGGTAACTGGACCACAGGGACCAGTGGGAGGAACTGGACCACAAGGGCCTGTGGGAGCTACCGGGGCAACGGGAGCACAGGGCCCTGCGGGACCAACAGGCGCTACAGGTTCAACTGGCGCCACTGGTCCAGCTGGACCAGTTGGACCACCGGGCCCAGCTTCCTCGGAAGTATCTTTCACGGTTGAGGGTGGAACAGCAGGTACGCAACCAACGTTCGATGGATCGCCCCTATTTTTTGGTTCTTATATAAAAAATGGAAGCTTGGTTTTTTTCCGAATCAACGTAGATTTTGATAACATCACGGGCTTTGGAACGGGCCAGTATTTTGTAAAGCTGCCTTTCACTCCAAAGTATGACTTCACCTTTAGAAATGGACACATAACGAGAAGCTCGAATCAGAGAAATTACGCAATCACGGGCTATGCCCAAGCGGGAAACACAACCCTTACCCTCTGGTACACAGCTGGCACGAGCCAGGATGAGCCCTTCGACTATCGAAACCCCTTCACCCTGACTACGAGCGATAGCTTCCACATCAGCGGCAGCTATATATCCCAGTAGCCCCAAGCCTGCCGACCGCGGCCTGACTTGGCCCACCGTAAAGCCACTAAATATAGGGTTTTCGGCCTGTCATGGCACTAAATGTGCCAGTTTCCAGTAAAAACATCGCTATGGTGATACTTCACCGCTCCCTCACAAACAAGGAATCTCGATGAGAAAATCTCGTTCCCTGGTGGCAATAGCCGCCCTATCCGTTGCCGCTCTAGGCCTTACTGGCTGTGCCGGCTCCACCGAAGAATCAGCAGAAGGCTATGGAGACCTTGCTGTTCAGTTCTCATGGATTAAGAATGCAGAATTCGCAGGTGAATATTTCGCAGACAACAGCGGCTACTACGAGGAGGCTGGCTTTAGCTCTGTGAACTTCATTGCGGGACCGACCGCTACCGCAGCCGTTGTTCTTTCTGGTGAGGTTCTAGTTGGGCTTTCAGATGCAGTTGCAGTAACACCGGTGATCTTGGAAGAGGGAGCGCCACTAAAAATTATTGGTGCCACCTATCAGAAAAACCCATTCACAATTCTTTCGCTTAAAGATGGTGCGAACATCGCATCACCGAGCGATCTGATTGGCAAGCGAATTGGAGTTCAAGCTGGTGGTAACGAGACACTGTTCGATGCTCTTCTTGCAGCCAATGGAATCGACGCCAGCCAGGTGACAAAGGTCCCAGTTGAATACGATCCAGCTCCTTTGGTAAATGGCGAAGTTGATGGTTTTCTTGCCTACGTGACGAATGAGTCAATCACCGTGCAAAACCTAGGATACGAAGTCACCAACCTGCTCTTTGCTGACAATGGCCTCCCATTCGTCGCCGAAGCCTTCGTGGTTACCCAAGATTCAATCGACAACCGTCGCGAGGAGCTTAAGGCATTCCTATACGCAACGATTCGCGGCTGGAAAGATGCAATCGCCAACCCGGATGAAGGCGCAAGACTTGCTGTTGAAATCTACGGCAAAGACTTAGGTCTAGATATTGAAAAAGAGAAGCAGCAGTCAAGCGCTCAAAACGAACTGCTGGTCGTAACTGACGAGACCAGAGCTAACGGTCTGCTGACGATTTCAAGTGACCTGCAGGCACTCAACATTCAGACTCTGGCCAGAGCTGGTTATCAGATCACGGCAGAGCAGCTGTTCGACATGAGCCTGCTGGCAGAGGTCTATGCCGAACACCCAGAGCTTCTGGACTAGTCTTCCTAAATGACTTCAATGGATGCCGCTACCTCCTCATTGGGTAGCGGCATTACCATTTCTGGACTCAGCAAGACTTTTACCCTTGGCAGACAGACTGTAAACGCGCTGGAGAATGCAACCCTTCACTCTGACAAAGGTTCCTTTCTTTCACTGCTGGGTCCATCCGGCTGCGGAAAATCGACAATTCTTCGCATACTGGCAGGTCTTGAAACGCCAACCAGTGGAACAGTCACAGTTGATGGAATGGCACCAGCGGAACTAAGAAATGATCACCGCTTAGGAATTGCTTTTCAAGACTCTGCGCTAATGCCATGGAGATCGGTGGTTTCCAATGTTCGACTCCCTTTTGAGCTAGCCCATGTTTCACCCGATGAGTCACTCATTAATGAACTAATCAGACTTGTTGGGCTGCAGGGATTTGAGAATGCTAAACCAGCTCAGCTCTCAGGCGGAATGAGGCAGCGTGTTTCAATTGCCAGGGCTCTGGTGGTTCAACCATCAGTACTACTCCTTGATGAGCCTTTTGGTGCGCTCGATGACATGACCAGGCAGAGATTGAATTTAGAGTTGCTGAGAATTTGGACTGAAAAGCCAGCCACCACGCTGATGGTGACGCACGGCATTTCAGAGGCAATCTTCCTCTCGGATCAGGTAGCTGTGATGACCCCTAGGCCTGGTCGCATTAAGGAAATTATCGAGGTTGATTTGCCCCGACCAAGAACCCCAGAGATGATGCGAAGCAAAGAATTTCACGAACTGCATGACCGTGCCTCTGAGCTTCTATTTGGCTCAGGTGATTCGGATCTGCATGATGAATAGCCTGACTCGAGTCCGACTGCCAAGCGGTCTTACTGGAATGCTCGGCGTCATTCTCACCGTTGGAATCTGGTGGCTCCTTGCATTGACACTCTTTGCTGAGGTTGGGGCTCGCCCAGATGGCTCTGGTGGTGCCATACCTACTCCACCGCAGGTGCTGAGCCAACTGGTAACGGATGGCATTGAGTTCTACTGGCGTAATGGATTAGTCACAGTCGCGGAGGCGGCAATAGGTTTCGTCTGGGGTAACGCCTTGGCGCTAGTGGTTGCCATGATCGCACTGCTCCTGCCGCGAATGGAGTCACTAGCTACTCAAATCGCGGTCATCACCTACTGCATTCCCATAGTTGCAATTGGACCAATTGTTCGCCTAGTTGTCGGCGCTCCAGGGCCAGGAGAACCTGCGCCAGCGGCAATAGTGCTGGCAGCACTCAGCGTTTTCTTCACAACTGTGGTTGGCACACTAACCGGTGTGAAAAGCGCGGATAGGAAAGCGCTAGATCTGGTAACCGCATATGGGGGCAATGCCTGGGATCGAATGGTTAAGGTCCAGTTCTTATCAGCACTTCCCTCCATCCTCGCCGCCTTCAAAATTGCCGCTCCAGCTGCTTTTCTAGGAGCCATCCTTGGTGAGTATGTAGGAGGACCTGACCTTGGCTTTGGGCCTGCGATGGTGAATGCCCAGCAGTCACTCGAGATTGCCAGAGTCTGGGGAGTTGCGTTGGTCTCTGGATTGATTGCAGGAGCAGGATACGCAGTCTTTTCGTTACTCTCCAGATTCGTCACACCTTGGGCAAGGGGTGAGCAGTGAGTTTCAAGATCGAAGATGCGGAAGACAAGTCACTAATTGCCGTTAGGTCAAAGGTTCGCAGGGAAGAGATTCAATTCCAAATCAAGCAGTTTGTTGAGGGAATATCAAACACCCTGCTGTCCCTGTTGATTGTCATCCTGCTCTGGGTGGTTGCCCTGTGGGCATTTGACGTCTCCCCTTACATCGGCAAGGGGCCACTGGATGTTTTTGACTGGATGTTCCTCTCAGAAGCTTCCTCCGAGAATCAATCCTTGGTTTGGGTCGCACTTAGCCAGACCATGGTGGATGCTGCCATCGGCTTTTCCTTCGGGTTGTTATTTGCGACCTTTATTGCAGTCCTCTTCACGCTCTCCAAGGGAATCGAACAGGCCCTGATGCCAATTGCAATGTTGCTGAGATCAGTTCCGCTGATCGCCATGGCACCAATTTTGATTTTGATATTCGGTCGTCAACAAGCAACCGTGGCTGTAATGGGGGCGATTGTTGTGTTGTTTCCGGCTCTAGTGAATATCGTTTATGGACTGCGTTCAGCCTCGTCTGCGATGCTCGATGTTGCCAAGGTCTATGGCGCAAACCGTCTTGCCACTCTTAGATATGTTGCCTTTCCTGCCTCGCTGCCCTCTTTCTTCGCCGCGGTGAAGATATCTGTTCCCGGAGCCATCACCGGTGCTCTGCTAGCAGAGTGGCTAGCAACGGGTCAGGGCATGGGCTATGGAATTATTTCGGCAATCGGCAGGGCTAAAACCAATGAGGTTTGGGCCTACGTAGTAGTAATCAGCGTGGTGTCGATTCTCCTCTACAACCTCGTAGGTCTATTGGAAAACTACATGCTCTCCAGATTTGGGCGAACAATGCGGAAAGCAAGGTAAAACTACTTGCCGTTATCTTTCTTTGTAGCCAGAGCAAAAATTGCCAATCCAGCCAGTATCGCGCCAGCACCTAGGCCATAGGAAATCACATCAGATGCCCTATTGGAATCAACAAATACACCTACGAACACGACCGCGATAATCGCTGCAACTACGCCAATCAGCTTCGATTTGAGATCATCCAGATTGTTTATTTGAAGCCACGCAGGAACCTGAAGATCTGTGTCGATAAACAACTCATAAAGCCCATAGCCAATTACCAACAGAACAGTCCCAAGCAAAATGGCATCGACTGCGGTGAGAACGGCGACGATCACATCCTTAAGAGCGGACTGGTTGGCTATGGAATCAATCACGACCAGAACCATTTCAACAGATCCCTGTGCCATCAGTAGCAGCGCTCCGACAATCGAAGCAATTGAGGGAACAATCACCGCATAGCGGGTGAGACCTAGAATTCGACGCATGGTTAGTTATACCACGCACCACCCAAGTAGCAGTCGATTACCCCTTGTAGGCACGTATTTGGGCTATCTGACCTTGGTCGCTAAAGGTGATGACGTCCACGACATCTAGCTCCAAAGTGTCATCCAGCGTGATTTTTAACTGAGCGGCAACAGTATTGCCAGAGGACAGCAATTGCCTGACTTCTATATTGATTTTGTCAGGACCCTGAAAGTTCAATCGGGTTTGTTCTAGAAAAAAGTCCTTACCTTGGCCAGAAATGTTCCAATCCTGGAGCAAGACATCATCCGTCAGCATCGCTGCTATTGCAGCTAAATCTTTACGCTCATAAGCTCGCAAATAATTCAGAGCCTGATCTTCTAATTTTGAGTTCATTCAAGATTCCTTCGCTGGCGCCCTCGGCAGGAATCGAACCTGCGACCAAGAGATTAGAAGGCTCTTGCTCT
>VFQS010004004.1_pt1 | contig 10919 bp, 9 predicted proteins | sample 3512361 | NCBI WGS metagenome assembly VFQS01 (sample SAMN10412375, study PRJNA504923) | tailings metagenome | isolation source: Relicate 1 Philex TSF3 active mining | place: Philippines | reverse complement strand
CCCCAAAACCCCAAAACCCCTATATCTCTCACTCTTGATATCTGAAATAATTTCTCAGTGTGAAATTAATGCTTCTTCTTTACGGTCGTAAAATTTTCAGAATAATTTGAATATTCTTTAAATATGAGAGCTTAGCAATAGTTAAATGCTTACTCGCATTAGCAGGCAGCAGTCACTCATAATAATAATAATGCTTTGTACAACTAGAGACCTCTGAGTATCTAGACATCGCAGACACCTTCATAGAAATAACTATAGACTGGGGCCACTAAGAAGGGCGTTGACTCCAAGCCTCAGTAAAATCATATCGGCAGTCGGCCGCAATCTCATCAATAGCAATATGCCTCAGCATCAAATTTCTACTCTCAATAAGTACCTGTAGCTGTCCCTGCTGGCAATTCAAGAAATTCACACCAGTTTAATGTCTCAAGTAGCTAAATCGCTAGAGACAAGCTGCATTACGTGCCAAGCTCTCAATCTTAGGCCTCTTTAAAACCCATGTACAGTACCGCACAACAATTCAGAAATATGAAGCAACCATCATCCAATAATATATATCAGACGACAGCCTCCCATCCATTAGCTGTAGTAAGTACCAAAAAGAACGCTTAATAGTCAACGACCAAGAAGAAAGAGAAGCCTGTGATGAAGAAGCAATACGAGTTGACTGTGAGAGTCATTGAGGCGAGTCTATACGTGAGCAAGACCAAGTTCTTCCAGATGTCGGTCCACGTCAAACTCCGCATGGATGCGCAGGACGACAAAAAGACCACGACTCAGTCCGGTCAGAACCCCAAGTGGGATGAGACCTTTGTGTTCCCGAACATCCAGAAAAAGAGCTCGATCGAGTTCTCGGTCTATCATAAGAGTCTGTTTTCGAGTGAGGAACTGATCGGCAACGCGATCTTCGTGTTCCAAGATCTCTACTCCTACAACCTGAAGAAGCACGTGACCCTTCACGACCCAGACAACAAAGAAGTCGGCGGGCTCTCCATCATCATCAACCTCAAATCCAAGCAAGTTCCTGCCTCAGCGAATATCAAAGTCAACAGTGGCGGTATAGAAAACAGCGGCAAGCAGTAGGATGAGGAGATACCGGCGGAGGTGTTTCTGTAGTAGCAGTAAGTGATGGTGGAGAGTGTGGGGACGGCCGAGGAGCTGAACATAGGGGACATAGAGCTTGAGGAGGAGGACTTGGAGCAGATGATGGGCGAGCAAGAGGCCGACAACTCCATTGACTTCAGAGATCATGAGGTGTCTAGACAGATAGTAACCACCAAGAATTCGCGTAATCGCGCAAACTTCACTGGAGGTGCAGACACACAGCTCCAAAGGACAAACGAAAATCTTTATTAGTAGAGATCAATGAGCAATCTGGGACCATAGGATAACCATCATCACAAACAATACCAGCAGTAGACAGATAGTTCATTATTACACAACTATACCCATCAGAGTCAGTTGAGTGGTGGAGGGCGCCAAGAAGGTTTCCCATTTGAAAACGATCCCTATGCACCCCGTAATGAGCAAGAGGAATACGAGATGCTTTAGAAGTAGCTTATGGTACAAAAGTAACTTGAAGCTGAAGTCAAGAGGCAACAACAATAGTTGTAGTACGTATAACAACAGAAAAATAATGGATTCAGTAGGAATCAAGCGTAGGCGTATAGCCGTTCACATGGTGTGCAAATACCGCAACATGGGGAAAAAAATTAGCAATACATGCTCTCTGGGTAGCCATAATCCAAGATGCAAAACATGCAGATGATAACTAATTCTCATGGAAAGTATCCAATCGAACGAAGTACTTAATCAGCCGTGAAGAAGTTAACTGGGCTTTTGCACTTGGATCAGTCAAGCTAACTCATAAGAAGTCCTTACGGCAAGGGTCATGGCCTCGGAGGCTAAGGCCTTGTTGTGGTTGGAGGAGGATCTGATGGTGAAGGTACTGAAGAGGAATAGGACCTTCTTATGGCTATTCCTGCTGAGACTGAAAGCGCTGATCAAGACCTTATGTAGTAATAAACGTTAGAAGGTCAAGAGCTTCTTGAAGATGAGGGAATGCTTGAATTCATTGGAATCCCAGACTAGTAGCAATAGTATAATCAAAAGCCATAACAAGTCAGATATCCTTCTAACTTGGTACAGAATCCAAACAACTTAAGTATGGTGCATAATCAGCAGTCCTAGAATATGAGCCAGGCTTATATGCAGCCTCAAGTGTATCAACAGCCGCAGCTTATTATTCAACATTAATAGCCTTCATACTACCCACAACAGTTACAATTAGCTTAAACTCCAGTTAGTCATGCGCCTCAATAGTATCTCTTAGTCTACCCTAATGGCCCACAAGGTCAACCTATTGCAGTACCTGCTCCCCAACCAAATCCAACTTCTCACCCAAATTTCTTCGAGCTCACCCCAAAGCAACAACCTTTAATCTATCCTGCCAACGACGACAATGACTTGCTTCTTCATCTCAGAGAAGAACTGAGGGAAGAAAACGAGCGCATTAAGAATCAAGACCTGCAACTCAAGCTTGCCTTCGAAAAGTACCAAGCTGACCTTGCGAAATTACAGAAAGAAAAGCAGGAGGTAAGGTAGATGAAGGAATCGCTGAAGTAGGAGGCGTCTAAGGTACAGAACCAGCGAGAAGAGTTTGAGTATCAAAGGGCGCAGATGGAAAAAGGGTATGTCAACCTGAAGAGAGAGAAGGGGATCGTGCAAGAGTAAGCGCAGTGTTTGGAGGAGATGGTCGGTAAATTATAGGACATGCTCAAATAAGCTAAATAAATTCGTGGAGCTGACTTACGGAGGATAGACGAGGTCCACTTGTCAATTCAAATTTTCACGCAGACATTATCAAATCTTATTAAACAAACATAGCTTCAGCACTATCCATAAGACTCCACATCAAGTTGTGCGACAAACTCAAACAATGGCGGTGCCTTTAACTTCATGATAGGCGGCAGTAATCATCAACAGATGAAGTAAGGGAATCCTATAGTGAGACAATCACTTAACGGCCGAGGCGGAGAAGAAAGACACAGACATACTAGCAATTTGAATGCCAATGTCCAGCAATCACCTCCAAAAGTGATCACAGATGTCATAAATACAGATGAAGATGGACTCTCTGGAGGAGTTATTGGAGGTGCTCAGCAGCAGAGCCGAAACGCATCGTCAAATGATGCTGACTTGTTCAACGGAAAGAAACTTAATATTCAAACAAAGATGCAAAAGGCTAACTCAAGTGGCACAGCCATGGTCGCTGCAACTACTGGACACAGAAATATGGAGTCAATGGGTGAAGAACTTGAGGGAGGAAGTGACACAGCTGTTAATTTGAATCAGCGAATTGCTGCCACACACACTAATATCATGAATTAATAGTACCAGCCACCAATTAATCATCGTAGTAATAACTATCTGGCATATTAGAACTCTGATCATCACGAACTTAGCACAATTATGGAGAGAGAATAGCTGACCACTAGCCAAAGAAGGTCTAGCCACGATAATGAGGCCCTCAATTAAAGACATCCAGGAGGTTAATTTAAAGCATAGCAGCAACTATTGGGTCTGTCAACCGATCTTATCAACCCAGATGAGGAAGAGGAACTTAATGGAGGACAGGTTAATTCTCACTTTCCCGTTATAGCAGGCGGCAAAAGACCCCATCCATTAACAGCCACACATAAACATCAGAAACTCTACCCTTAGAATAGCGGTATGCAAACTGCTGTCGATCACAAAAGAATTTTGATACCGACAACCCCTACAACTATTGGATTTGATCAACAGATTGCAAGAGAAAGATAGCAGCAGCTGGACCTTGATCGGAAAGACTTTGAGGAAAAGAAAACATAGCTCGAAGTGATGTTTACATAGCTTAAGAAAGAACTGGATGATATCTAAGTGATAAAATCTGCTTATCACCAGCAACTCTAATAGAGTCAAAACCCCATTCCTTAACAAAATGAATAACCAACTCCAAGTGTTGAGGAGGTAAAGGAGTCTCCCAAAAAAGAGGAGCAGGAGAGCTTTACTTTTACTCCTGATCCTGACTTCCTCAAGAAAATAAATTAAAACATGCTGCATAACGATCGCAACTTCAATGTAATGGGATAGCCTATCACTCAACAAGCTATGACCATCCAAGAAGATGGTGGGTAGTAAGTTGAATAATACTAGGATGAATAGCGGCAATACGAACAATTGCAGTTTTTGGAATCGCAGCAACTCACCCAATAATTAATCATGGGAACTGAGTTCATGAACCTTAACGATGAGTATGGCTACGAATTGATGCCTAACAATGTTGAGGATCCAAACTAGCTTGCAATGAGCTAATCAGACATTTACTTGATGTTTGGCACAAACCAGCAATAGCAGCAATAGTGATTCGCGACCTCTCCCCGTGCTATGCTACCACATCAGCATCAAGAGTCAGATCAATACGAGGAAGAGAAGCACACAAATTTGGTGTTAAATTAGCACAATCACACTAATACGAGCACATAAGGTTAGGGAGACAGAAAAATTGAATACATCCAGGACGACTTTTATGAAGAGTATGTGGACGATGCAAACAATCAGTTCGATGGTGAAGATGGGGATTTATAACATCAGTAGTTCACAACTGGCGTCCCTTAGCACAACATGCTTGATGATGATTACCTTCCTCCGATGCATGATTCATCGAAGGGAGGCATCGCAACATAGGAGCATGACTACGGCACAATCAAAAGAGAGAATCCTAACTATGATACCAACTCTCAACTAATAGACCTCTCAGAGTCTTCTCAGATACACATTAACAACAATATGGATGATAACCAGCAATTGCCTTTAGAGCTCCTCATCAAGGGCAAGAGAGAAAAGTTGACTGACGAAGAAATTCAAAAGCTCATCGATGACAACTACCTTGAAGAGTGCTCCTCCACGACCACTGGCAACGCTCAAGGTGCCATGCAGGCCGCACATAGCAAGGACCATAGTGTCATCTTTTACAACGGCAAAGTCTATGATGAGAGAAAGAGGGCAGTGTACGGGATTCAAAAGTCTAAGTTGTAGTTTTGACTTAAATATATATTTATAAGAAAACATATATTATTTAAAAATAATTAATGAGTTATTAAGGAGGACGACCTTTCGAGCAAAAGTCCTCTGCAGCCAAATCAAACACCGGATAGAAACCAATATTTATCACACAAGTTAAATCTCAAGCAAGCCCTGACCACTTAGGATCTTAGGAAATTTAGGTAAACCACGAGTAGTTTGAAACAAATCAGCCTTTCTAAATTCTCGGAGTTGGGAAAAACCAATTAAAGCAGGATATCGTAAAAATGTTAGGAAACAATAACATCAACAGCTATAACAACTTACCTTTAAACAATTTCGAATAGTACGAAGAAAGTGGCAGAAATTAAAAGTAGAGCGAATTGCAATTTTAATTTATGGACGCAAACTAATAGCAGGAGCGACAATAACAGCAAGATACTTCGAGTGAGATCATCTAGCAGAGGCCAACTCATCGCAGGAAAAAATCTCAATAGCCGACATTGATGACAACAAAGTAGAAGTAGCAATCGAACAATCTTCCTGGACAGGCTTCGAATGCACCATCTTCAGCTTCAAATACGAATAGACAATAATAATAGCATGTTCAATAACACCATCCAACTCAACTTTCAGAATGTAAGGAACAATCTCTCAATGAATCTAAAAACTTACTTACTTACTTTCTATAGAACTAACCGGAGATCTGTCAACACATTTCAGACAATTAAATCAGCATCACCAGTATTAGTAGTCTGTTGTGGCTCCATCGACAATTTTTGAATTTCTTGACGAGGATGGCGGTGATGGGTAGACTCCACAAAAGTTAAAAAGCATTGCAGTTGGAAAGAATTCAAATTTGAATCGTGGTGTCGAGTCCGCCAGTTTGAATCATAGAAACCCTCAGATTTAAATGGCTTTGGCGTCATCTTCTTTAGATAAGAATCACGGAGAGTTGTAGTCAATAGAGGCAAACAGTCATCGAAGAGGTCCTGGATAGGCAGTAGCCAAAAATTCAAATTTGAAAGATAAAATTTTAGCGGTAGAATCCAGGACTGCTGCTGTTGCCCATTCTTCATCCGCCTCTTCTTATCAATAGTTGCGCACAGCTGATCAGTTAGAGCATTAGAAATTTGCAATGCAGCAGTCCCGATAACTTCAAACTCTCTCTCCGAAATTGTAGCAGCATTTTACTGCTTTGAATTAAGTCAGAGAAAATGTGAGGAACGTCATTGGATTCGATTCAGCAACTTCGCTCTCTTCTATTGAACGCAGTGCAAAGCATGTAAACGCTTCATCACAAGGTTCTTCCGCCAATTCAAATTTAAAAAGACTTACTTAAAACGTTAATAAAGAACAAGTGGCAGCCCCTCAAAAAAAGTCTGCACTTGCTTCTACCAATAATACGAATCCTGCCTCGAAAAATGTCCTTGGCTAAGCCAGGCAGGCTTCTCATCACAAGAGAAATTAGACAAAGACTCATTTGCCTATTGCACAATTGCTACCTGGCAATGGAAGCTAGCTTAGGCCATCAAATAATGTAGGCTTGCAATATCACCATTAGAAGCATGCGACTATTGATCACGATTTCCCACATGCATCACCCTTTACACAGTCTCATCCACTTCTTCCAATAGAAAGTAGTAGGTAAGTATCTTTTTCTTTTGCGTGCGCCATTTTTAAATAGTCTTGTTGTTTAAATTATTTGAATTGTGCTCTTACGAAAATTTTCTATAGTTTGAACACCAACGTAGTCGGAGTCTCAATAAGCTCAAATACCCTGCACAACAATGATTCAGGTATCACAATTTGAATTGAAGTCTTAATAATAAATGTAGCTGCGATGTGTATTCAAAGTAATCATAGTTAAAACTTGAAGTTGCAGCAACCAAACAGCAACCAAGCTATGCATTCCATCCCTCTCAAATAAGGTAGATCCCATTGAAAAGTTTAACTCATGATAATAATAGATTACAGTTTAAATCAGCATTCACATACAGCATAGCCAAGTATATCAGCCTAATCACAAATCGGTGGGGGGGCTCAGTAAATGATGAGTGCGGCAACAAGGTTAGGGACTGAGAGTGGTATCTCAATGAGTTAGTAAAGTGATGCTTTAGCTGCAGTAAACTAATTGATCAAAAGGCATTTTAGGAATCCCAAAGGCAGTGAAATACCGTCAAACTTCATTTCCGCAAATAACCTCCATAATCACTAAGATATCAATACTTAAGAGGACCCAAAAACTGCATATCTGAGGCATGCAAAAGATGCACCTCATCAATTCCACAACTAACCTATGGTCGATCAGAGTGAATCGAAGAAGAGTGGAAATTCTTTGGTGATAATGCACAGTGGTGCAACCTCAGTTCAGCATTCACAGTAATTTAATTATCCAGGGGAAACACCCTAACGACCGATGGTGACAAGTCTGGTCAAAGGTATTGAGGGGAGCTCGAATGCAAAACATTAAAGTCTTTCATCTCAAAGCGCTGCACCAAAGAGAGTCACATTTGATGCCCCACAAGTTGACTCCTCCGATAGTCAACGTCATTAGTAGTTTGATTCAGGGATCAATGAAGAAGAAGATGAAGAGTCCTCTCATTCATAAAATGCGCAAGGTGACAAAGATGAAGTTGACGAATAGATGATCAGCTATGTTCTTCATGATGATCTCGATAACAATATTATAAGACCTTAACGTCACTAGCAGTAATAGTCGATTTAAATGGTTTCAGGACCCAGCGAAGAGGACGAAGGCCTTGAATGTGAGGATGCTCCCACAGTAGTTATTGATGAATCACTTGACGATAATAACAACGCTGTTGCTTCAATGGGTCAATATCGCAAACAAACTGAAGATGATGCCTCTCACGAATATGGAAACAATTCTTCTGGCGGGATAAGAGTGGTTAAGGACAGCAAACCCTCATCGACAGCTCAACATCATTAATTCTTGGACAATATCCAAGCTGCCCTATAATCGATTCGAAATTAGGAGGCTCAGGAAAACGAGGATCATCCAGATTTAAAGTCTAAGAAAAGAGGAGTCACTATCATGAGTATTGAAGAAGAAGAGGCACTTATCAATCAAATCAATGAAATAAGGGATAGGATCCGTCGGGGAGAGACTGTTGCTTAGAAAAGTCAGTAATAGCCTCCTATTGTTTAAGTTTCAGAAGAAGAACAAGAATAGATTGAGAGTTTCAATGAGTATGGTGCGCAAAGTAATAACACAATGGGTTTGGTTAACTAGCCAGGGATCATAAACAAACCTCCCCTTTACTCTCTTACCTTCGTGAATACAGAGATTGATCCTCAAGAATTCGGCAGTGATTTGCATGAAAACTAAAGCTAGTCTCAGGTGAAGCAAAGAAGTTCTTATTCTATTGATAATGGTCAACAAAAGGTAAATTGCCTCATTGTGACTGACGGCCCAAACATATACGAAAAGAAGCGCCAGAGGTTTGAGCGTATTCAAAAAATGAGGCATGGCGGAACCAGTGCTGACTCAGGCAACACTGACTCACTCAATTCTAGAGTTGGTTAAGTTGCTGGCTCCACTTAAGCCATTTCACAAAACAGTGGATTAAATGCTATCTAAGAATATGGAACTGTAGTCAATCTCTTAAAACATAATGATCCAAGGTTATTGAATCCCTAAGTGAGATCTGATGGTTAAAATTTGACACCCATAAATTCAAACAATATTAACTTTAGGAACATGATATCTGGCAATTCTAAATAGAAACTCTAAGATGTGCAACAACCTAATAGCAATAAACGGCTCTCAGATGGAAAATTGAAGAAAAATCAGAGTTCCACTAAAGTTAAATCCTTTTCTCAAAAGTAAATTAAAAATGTGGCAGCCGCCAATCATGGCATCATCAATCATATTTAAGTCAAAAGACCTGCAGGTGCAAACAAATCAAGGCAAAACTCAACAGTCGACTAATTAGTTCACAGTCTTACTTCTCAAAGTTAGAACTACACTAATTAAGGTGGCGTATATCAGAGCAATCACAGGAACGCAGCTGAAATGCAAATAGTTAACTTGACAAACTTGGGTACAGCCAATACCAACTCAGTAAAAGCTTAGAGTCTGCAGAATAATCGCGGAGGGGGGCATCATGTGAGACATCCCACAGTTTTCACAAATTAGCTTAACACCCTTGAGAGATGTGAAAATACTTCCTAAATTATAGATGGCATCAACTAGCAAGCAGCGAACACCTATAGACCTAAGAGGACATCTGGTATAGGTATGAGTAGTGCTAGCTATGATGAGGATGATGAGGACCTTCAAATTCAACTGTATAGTCTCAGGAAGGTCATTGCCGGAGGAAATCAATAGCAGTTCACTTCAGTTGAGAAGAGTCGGCCATAGACTAGGCCTTAGACGACATCAGCTGTCAATAAAAAGAAAACAGTGAGCAAATCTAGGAAGGGAGTCGCCAGCATCCATATACCTGGCACTGCATTAGGATTTGGAGTAATGCCATCAGCTAAGGCTTCGATCGTGGTTCCTTCAATTCAATACCCTGGCACTGTCATTCACTAAAAAGGTAAAAGCATATCAAACAATGTGGCTTCTAAGAACAATCGAAGCAATCTGATGATCAACGTTCATGAGCATCCATCTTAGCATTACCCGAACCCACACCACACTATCACCACTTCAAGCGGTGGCCAAACCTTGTCCCACTCGCTTTCACTCAAACGGCTGAAGACGCCAAAAATTAAAGATGTGAAAGAAGACCAAAGTAGCACGCCCCTTCTCGATCATTAATTCAAGGTGTCTTAGCACCAATAATTCTAATCTGTGCTCCCCTAGTCCTCTCTCGGCCACCATGCGCTTTAACATTAGTTTAGGACTCCGAATGGTGGATAGATATCGACGAAAAATCAACAGCCGGCACTGAACTATCAAACCAATACGACAGTGGTGCACAACACTACTACTGTGTCAAAGAGTCCCTTCGTGTATCCGTAGACGTCAAAGGCGGCTTCAGGGTCGATAGGGAAACACAGCAACTACTCCGGGGGAGGAGAGTAGTAATAGTAGTCGAGGGGTAATAAGAGGGGCGGCGGGGCTCACAGTAGCTCTCACGTAAAGCAAAAGTCCATGCAGATCAACTCAAACAATCAGCTGGGGACAAGTGCACATCACTCAAGGGGAAATACTCGAGGAAATGGGATGGCAGAGCACGGGAATGACTCATCAGTTCGCAGTGGGAGCACAAATAAGGTCCCGCTTGAACCAAGAGCCATCAATAAATTGATGAAGACCAAGAGAGAAACAGATCAGGCGTTTGAGACCATGAAGCGTAGGATCAATGAAAAGCCACTTCTACCTCCTTCCCTACATCATAATTAGTTAATGCAATCGCCTCAAATGTTGTAACCAGCAAAGAACATATCATCATTGACAACCATCACAACTAATGTAAGGTTTAGCGCTAAATTAATCAAACTTTTAGAGCAACTAGGTATTGCCTTCCTCAAGCTCATTCCAAGCAAGTCTCCAAGATCTACCTACCACTAGTAAATTCCATAAGCCTACACAATCAATAGTCGTTATACCGACAAAACAAACGCCAATCTTCGGCGCTTAAGAAGGCTCCTTATCAAGCCGCACTAAAAATCAATACGAATCAAATGCTTAATAATCAATAAACGAATTCGAGCGTCACTATAAGAAGCTAAGTGGAATGCTCGACAAAATATTCTTGTGACATTTTTTTGTTGTTTTTAAAGTTTGTCTGAAATTACATATTGCGCGCGCATCTTATATTAAAGTTATTAAATATTCTCTTCTTCTCTAGGTGTCTCTTTGAAGGGGTTTTGGGGTTTTGGGG
>VFQS010004003.1_pt1 | contig 10924 bp, 7 predicted proteins | sample 3512361 | NCBI WGS metagenome assembly VFQS01 (sample SAMN10412375, study PRJNA504923) | tailings metagenome | isolation source: Relicate 1 Philex TSF3 active mining | place: Philippines | reverse complement strand
ACCCCTGCGTCGGCAATCTGGCCACTCCCGTCAACAGCAGCTACTTCAGCCGTGCGTTCCTGAACGCGCTGCCGGCCTATCGCCCGTCCCTCTCTCCCAACCGTCGCGGTCTGGAAGTGGGCATGGCCCATGGCTTCTTCCTCTACGGCCCCTTCGCCATCACCGGCCCGCTGCGCGCTACTGAATACGCCAGCACTGCCGGTCTGCTCGCCGCTGTGGGCCTGGTGTCGATCCTCACCGTGTGCCTCTCGATCTACGGCACCGCTGGCCGCGGCCCCAACGTGCAGCCCGCTGACGCCACCATCGACAACCCTCCCGCCGATCTGTTCACCAAGGCTGGCTGGGCTGAGTTTGCTAGCGGCTTCTGGCTCGGCGGTTGCGGCGGTGCCGCCTTCGCCTGGTTCCTCGCCGGCACCAGCATCGTGGCTCCCCTGGTGAACATCGCCGGTGGTGTGTGGAGCGTGGGCTGAGTTCAGCTCTCATCCCTCACTCACTGAATCCTTGAAAGCCCCGCCCATGCGGGGCTTTTTCGTTAAAGTTCGTTCGTTCTGTCAGCAGTGGTGTGGCGATTGAGCGGCGCTTGCGCCTCCCGGTTGCCGAATGCATCGCCGGTTGACATCAATCCCCCAAGGAGGAGGTGCCCGTGAGTTCCAGTTGTTCCATGCAGGGTCTGCTGATCGCGGAGAACGCCGGCTGATTACGGCGCCTGATTCCTAGATCATTCGGTTCCGCGTCAGAGCGGACCCGGCGAGAGCCCCCGGAGAGCCAGCGTCAGCTGCGCCCTTCGGGGGCATCGTTTTGCTGAGTGAACCTGCCTGCGGCTCAGCGCTGCGGCGCCTGGCAAAGCTCGAGCCCGTTCGCCCATCGCTGGCAACGCCAGCCGGCGGCCTTGGCTTCGCGCAGCAGTTGCTGCTGGCGCTGGCGTGAGGAACCCCAACCGGGATCGCGTGGGTTGAGCAGCAGCGTATCGAGTTCCGCCAGCTGAATTTTGTCGCGGCGGGCACGGGGGAAGCTCACCTGCTGGCGCTGGCTCAGCTGTGGCACCAGATAACTGGTGGTGCTCAGCCGCGCCTCGGCTGGCACGGCGGCGATCGTTTCGCGCACCGCCGGTAGTTGATCCACCCGCTCGAGGTAGGGACCGGTGAAGAACCAGGGTTTGGCCAGGGCGGCCCAGCACACCACGCTCCAACCAAACCGCCGCCAGGGCACCGGCTGCCGCGGCTGCAGGGCCAGGCCATCGATGGCAGCCACCACGGCGATCACTGCCACGGGCAGGCTGTAGTGGTGCACCAGGGTGCGCTGGGGCGCCTCCTCCGAGAGCACATTCACCAGCACCAGCGGGATGGCGCCGGCCAGCACCGGCAGCGATACCTTCCGCCAGAACGGCGCCAGCGCAACGCTGATCAGCAGCAGATACACCAGTCCGCCTGCCCAGTCCACGTGCTGGATCAGCAGATCGGGTCGACTGACCATGTTGAGCAGCACCTGATCGAGGCTGTCGCCCAGATAGGAGAAGAGGGCGCCGGCTGCCTTCGGTCCGGCGTCGCTCCCCTTGAGCAGCGGATAGAGCCAGCGATTGAGCAGCGCCAGCCAGCCCAGGGCCAGGCCGATGGCGGCGCCGGCCCAGATCCAGCGGCGCCGCAGCGCTTGCTCAATTCCCAGGCCTGCCACCACCAGCACCAGGCCATCGCGGCAGCCGAGCAGCAGAAGCAATAGCGCAAACCACAGCCATGGCCGCTCGGTGCGGCTGGTCCAATAGCAGCCAGCCAGAGCGGGCATCACCCACACCTCAGGGTGGAAATCGAACAAGTTGGCGTTGAACACCACTGGCTGCAGCCACCACAGGCCGCAGGCCAGCCAGCAGAGTTTTGGGCTCAAGCCCGCCTGGCGGCCCACCCACCAGAGCGGCAGTGCCGTGAAGCTGAGCGCGGCTGCCTGGCTGGCCAGCAGCCACTGCACGCTGCCTAGCAGCCGGTAAGGCAGTGCTGCCCCGTAGAGGGCCCAGGCGCCGTGGTCCGCCAGGATGTGCACCCCCTCCATCGAGGAGATCGGCGGCAGGCCGCGGCTCACCAGCCAGATCCACTGATCGAACAGGCCCAGGTCGTAGGCGTTGCTCTGCAGCAGAGCATGACGGGCCGCGGCACAGATCCAGAACAACAACGCAATCGCCCCACTGGTGATCAGGAGATTGCGGGGGGGCAGGTTTCGGGTTTCGGGCATGGCGGACGCTCAGGCGCCGAGCTTCCCATAGGCTGCCGGCCCTGGCCATGGATAGCGGTGGGCGTGCGGGCGAAGCTGGCGGAGCTGACGCGCTTCGGCGGCGTGGGGGTGCTGGCCGCGGCGATCCATGCGTTGGTGCTGCTGGGCGGCGAACGCCTGGGGGCGCCGCTGCCCCTGGCCAACCTGCTTGGATTTCTGCTGGCTTCGGTGTGGGGCTATCTGGCCCATGCACTGTTCACCTTCCGGGAACACACCGGAGGCAGCACCTTCCCGCGGCGCTGGCTGCTGATCCAAACGAGCCTCAACGTGCTGGTGAGCCTGCTGCTGCCCGGGTGGTTGGGCGGCTGGGCCCGCAGCGCCGGCGGCATGCTGGTGATGGTGTTCACCCCCACCGCGATCAACTACGTGCTGTGGTCGCTGGCGGCACGGCACAGCCGCGCCCGGCGGGCCCGCAAGGCCGCCGCGGGGCCGATTCACTTTCACGCCGATGATCTCGGTCTGCATCCGGCGGTGAACGCCACGATCCTGGAGCTCTGTGATGCAGGCGCCCTCGATTCCGCCAGCGTGCTGGTAGCCGCCCCGGCGGCAGTGGCGGCGGCCGAGGCCTGCGCCCAGCGGCCGGATTTTGAGCTCGCGCTTCACCTCTGCCTGAGCGAGGGGCCGCCTGCGGCGGCTCCGGCTCGGATTCCAGAGCTCCTCGATGCTCAGGGGCGCCTGGCCCTGGGCTTCGGGCGGTTGCTACTGCTGGGCTGTCTGCCGCCCTGGTGGCCGCCCCGGCGGCGGATCGAGGCTCAGCTGACCTTGGAGCTGCAGGCCCAGATCCGGCGCTTTCAAGCGCTCTTCCCCAAGCGGCCGCTACGGCTGGATGGGCACCAGCACGTGCACCTCACGCCACTGGTCTGGCGTCAGCTGCGTCAGTTGCCGGTTGAGTTGCAGCCGAGTTGGATCCGCAGCCTGCGCGAACCCTGGCCCTGGCGCGGGATTCCCCTGGCGCTGTGGTGGCAGGGCTGCCTGGGCCTTGGGCCGATCAAGTGGCTGCTGCTCCGCCTGCTCAACAGCGGCCGCGCCGCTGAGCTGGCCCGCCGCGGCATCGGCACCAATGCCGGCTTCTGCGGCGTGCTGTTCACCGGCCGGATCGATGCGGCGGTGATGGCGGCGGCCCAGCGCCAGCTACGCCCCACCGGTGGTTTGGTGCTGGCCCATCCGGCCAAGGGCTTCCTGTCCGAATCGGCGGAGCTGCAGGCCTACCCCCTCTCGCACCGCTTCTACGCCTCCCCCTGGCGGGTGCGGGAAGCGGAGGTGCTGATGCGGCGCACCAGATAGGGAGGCCGCCGCTTGCTCTCTTCAAAGATGCGGCCGATGTATTCCCCGAGGATGCCGATGCCGATCAGCTGCACGCCGCCGAGAAACAGCACCGCCACGATCAGCGAGGCGTAGCCCGGCAGATCGATGCCATGTAGCAGTGTTCTGATCACCAAAAACAGCGCATACACCAGGCTGATCAGCGAGATCACCGTGCCCACGCCGATCCAGATGCGCAGGGGCAGCACCGAGAAGCTGAAGATGCCATCGAGGGCATAGCTGAACAGCCGGCGGGCGTTCCAGGTGGTGGCCCCGCTGCTGCGCTGGGGGCGGTCGTAGCTGATGTCCACGCTGCGAAAGCCCGTCCAGGGGAACAGCGCCTTGGAGAAGCGGGTGCCCTCGCGCATGTCGGTGAGGGCGCGCACCACCGGCTGGCTGAGCAGGCGGAAATCACCGGCGCCATCCACCAGCTGCACCGAATCGGTGAGCCGGTTGAACAGGGAATAGAAGCCGGAGGCGCTGAGGATTTTGAGGGTGGATTCCTGATCGGCGGCGCTGCGGATCGCCGTCACCATCTCGGCGCCCTCCTGCCAGAGGCGCACCATCTCCGGGATCAGTTCCGGGGGGTGCTGCAGGTCGGCATCGATCAGCACCACCGCATCGCAGCGGCCGCGGGCCTGATCCAGGCCGGCGAGCATCGCTGCTTCCTTGCCGAAGTTGCGGGTGAGCTCGATCAGGCTGATCGGTAAGGCTGCAGGCTGATCCCGGCGGGCCTCGATCTCGCTGCGGATCACGGCGGCGGTGTTGTCGCGGGAGCCGTCGTCGATCAGGAGGAGCTGCTCCGCTCCGCCCAGTGCCTCGATCGCGCGGATGAATGCCCCAATCCCGGTGGCTTCGTTGAAGCAGGCGGCCACCACCCAGAGGCTGGGCGGCGATGGGGCGCTCGAGGGCGGGCTCATCGGGCAGGCCCGATCAAGCGGGCGTGAATGCTGAGTATCAGCAAAGCATCTGCCTTGTTAACGCAGCCTTAAGGTTGGGATCGGGTTTTGAGGTTGTTGCATGGCTCCCGTTCATCAGCCACGCACTGTCCATACGCCTTGGGGCAGCCTCACTCCGGCGGTCGATCTGGCGCCGCTGCTCTACATGCTTGTGCTCTACGGGCTGGTGTATTTCCTGCCGTTTGGTGTGTTTGAGGCCTGGACCACCGGCGAAGACGGCCCTGTGGAGTGGTTGCAGTTCGCCGCCTATGCCGGCGCGTGTGTGTGCAGCTTGCGCGTGTTGTGGCTGCGCCGCCGCCAGTGGCGCTCGCTGCAGTGGCTGGCTTGGCTGTTGCTAACGCTGTTTTTGTTTTATGTGGCGTCCGAGGAAATCAGCTGGGGAGAGCGGATTCATGGCTGGGGAGTGGAAGCGCTGCGCAGCGTGAATGCTCAGAAAGAAACCAACATCCATAACCTTCCGGCGGTGCAGAACTATTTGCACGTGTCGTTTATTGCGGCGGGGTTGTTTTTTGGCTACGCCGGCTGGCGTTGGATGCCACGTATCGAGGCCTGGCCTGCACGGCGCTTCAGCCTTTACTTCCTCTTTGTGGCGTTGTTTTACACCTATTTCGACCTGAGCTGGATCAGTCACGCCGAGCGCATCCGCAACGATCAGGAAGGCATCGAACTGCTAATGGCGCTTGGACTCTTCCTGCACACTCGCCAGTGGGCCTTCAGCTCTGCTTCGCTTGGAGTAGCAGCTGATCCAGTTGCTGCTGAGCCTTTGGATTAACCACTCCACCGCGCTGGAGCAGTACCAAGCCATCGCTCACGCGCTGCACGTGGTAGTTTTCGGTGCTGAGCGTTTCCAGCAGCTTGATACTTTTCCGGAGGGCGCCACGCTCCTGCCGAAAAGCAGTTGCGTAGCGCATCTGGTGGTTGAGATCCACCGCGATCCAGTCCACCGGAAAGACTTTCCCATCACGGTTCTGATAGGCCCGGTGATCAGGGAAGCGAATCAGCACCTCCCGTGCGGCCAGATGAGGGATCAGCTGGGTGCCGGCGGCCACGCTCGCGTCAGCGGGGATCAGGCCCAGAGCCTGATGAACCTGCTGGGCGTGTTGCCATTGTTTCCAGGGGCTGCTGTACACCCAGGGATTGACGCTATCTGGAATGATCCAGGACAAACTGCGATTGGGATTGCTCCCCAGGGTGAGCAAAAGCGAAAGCAGAATGCAGCCTGCCCAGACGCGCCGCAGCCGCCTTGAGGCGAACAACGGCTGGTGTCGTTGCCACCAGAGGGTGGCCCCAGCGAACAGGCCAGGAATCACCAGATAGGTGTAACGGATGTTGATCGAGAGGGGGTTGTTCGAGCCCTGGGCAAGCAGCAGCCCCATCAAAGGCAGTCCCATCAGCAGCCAACTGTCCAGGGCGATCCAGGGAATGAACAGCAGCGGCAGTCCTTGGCCGGTGAGGTAGAGCAGCGTCTCGCGCGGGGGGCTCACCAGCTCCTGCAGCAGCACCAGCGGCTGCTGCAGCACCAGCGCCGCCACCTCCAGGCTGCTGGCCTGCTCCTGGCCCTGCAGGTATTGGCCGAAGTTCTCCACCATGAAGCGGCGGGAATTGTCGTGGCTGAACAGCGGCATCAGCACGTTGGTTACCAGAACCACCCAGCCGCCTCCCCAGGCGATCAGGGCCAGGGCCAGGGGCCAGCGGGCGCGCTCCCGCACCAGCAGCCACACACCGATCCCCACCAGCACCACGCCGGTGTCTTCCCGGATCAGGGGCATCAGCAGCGCTGCGGGCAGGATCAGCGCCGGGCGCCGTTCGAGCAGCCCCAGCAGCAGCACGAACACACACAGGGGCAGCTGGCTGAGGTCGGTGAAATTGCCCAGGGCAGGGCCGATCACAGCGTTGGCGCCGTAGAAGGCCAGGGTGAGCATCGCTGCTAGATCCGGTGCCAACCGGCGGCAGGCGATGCGATGCAGCACCAGGCCCGCTGCTGCGATCAGCGCCACCTGCAGCATCGGCAGTGCCCACTTGCCGAGCAGCGCCACCAGAGGAATCCACAGGGCCAGGGTGGGTGTGAAGTGCTGGCCGAGGCGGTGATAGCCCAGAGCGGGCAGTTCACCGCCGTGCACCACGTTGGTGGAAAGCTGCGAGGAGAGCGTGCTTTCGAACGGATGGCCGCTCAGCCCGTTCCACAGCACCTGAAACAGGATGCCCTGATCCATCGTGGCGGCCAGGCTCTGGAGCCTCCACCACTGCAGGACCCAGCCCACCAGGGTGAACATCCCGGCGGCCAGCCACACCCGTTGCTCTGGACTGAGGCGTTGGTTCATGGCTGTTTCAGTTGATCAGTCACGGTTTGAACGGCTGCCGGCAGGCTGCTGCGCAGGGCCAGGGGGCCGCGCGGATCAAAGCAGAGGCTGCGGCTGAGGTCGCGGAGGGCGAGCAGCACGGAAGCGGCGTCGCGATCGCCGGCTTTGACATCAGCGACCCGGGCTGCATTGCAACTGCGCCAGCCGGCCAGCTGCACCACGCTGCGGTAGGCGCTGGGCCAGCGGCCTGGGCCTTCGAGCTGCTCCAGGCGGGCAAACCAGTGGTCGGCCTGAAGTGGCCTGTTTTGCAGCACGGCCAGCAGGGCGAGGCTCCAGAGCGCATCACGATCGCTGGAATGGCGCTGGAGTTGAGCCTCGGCCCATTGCTTCACCTCCGCTTGGTAACTGAAGCGCGGATCCAGCAGGTGCCAGGGGCCGATCGCTGCGAACAGCGGCTGCAGGCCTCGGGGCCCCTGCTCCAGCCCTCGGGCCAGGCTGATGAAGCGCTTCTGGAAGCTGCTTGGGGCCGCTACCCCTGGCTTGCGGCGCCATAGCTCTAGTTGCCGACCCTTGCTCCACGGCCAGATCTGCACCCGTTCGTAGCGGCCATCGCGGCGCACGGCACGGCTCAGGGCTCGGGCCGAGGGGCGCGTGGTGCCCTGGTCGCCGCTGGCCAGCAGCCACCATTCCCCTTGCTCGAGGGCAAGCGCTTCTTGGCCGGGATTGCGCCCGAGCCGGCGCACCAGGATTTGGCCCCCTTGTTGGCGGCCCAGCAGGGTGAGGCTGTGCTCATTGAGATCAGGGCTGCTGCCGCTGATCAGCAGGGTGGTGGGGTCCTCACCCACCCGGGCGCGCAGGCTCTCCATCGCCGCCACCACGCTGGAGGGTGGTTCGCGATTCAGTTGGCTCCAGCTTGCCTGGGCTTCGATGCCGCCGGCGCTGAGCAACCCCAGAGCCAGGGCGCCGCCGGCCCAGCGGCCCGAGCGCTGCTCAGCAATCCATTGCCCCAGGGCCCACCAACCGCGGGCCAGCAACAGTGCCAGCAGCGGCAGCACCGGAGCGATGTAGCGCGCATCTTTATTCGGGCTGAGGCTGGTGCAGAACCAGCCGCTGATCGCCACGCCCAGCAGCCAGGCCCAGCCGGCCGGCCAGCGCTGGCGCCAACGGCCGCGCTGCTGCCAACCCAGCAGGGCCAGGCCCGCCAGGCCGGCGCCGAGGCTGGCGGCGCCCAGTTGTTGGCTCCAGAGCCGCGGATACCAAATCAGGCTGCGCGGATCGAGACTGCCGGGATCGCCTTCGGCGGCGCCGGAGCTGATCACGGCGCGCTCGGTGCCGCCCAGGGTGGTGATCCAGTTGTGCTGCAGCCAGGGCAGCAGCAGAGCCAGCACCAGGGCCAGGGCCGCCCAGGCCTGCCAGCGGCGCTTGGGCTGCGCCTGGGCCTGGCCGAAGCTCCACAGGGCGGGCAGGGCCACCACCAGCAGGGCGCTTTGTTTGATCAACAAGGCTGCGGCAATGGCCCCGCCGGCCGCGAGCGCCTGGCCCCAGCGGCCCCCGCACTCGCGCCGCTGCCAGCGCCACAGAAGCCACAGGGCCAGGCTGCAGCTGGCGGTGAGGGGCATGTCGAGGGTGAAGTCGACCCGCAGGCTGGAGAGGGCGGGCGCCAGGGCCACGAGGGCAGCGGCCAGCAGGCCAAAGCCAGGGGAGAGCAGCTGGCGGCCCCAGCAAGCGATCACGAGCAGCAGCAGGCCGTGCCAGAGGCTGAGGGCCCAGCTGGCGCTATCCACGCTCTCGCCGGCCGTGGCCATCACCGTGCCGCTCACCAGCGAGGCCAGCGGCGGAATCTTCGGAGAGAGATCCAGCAGCCCCGGCCATCCCGGCCAGCCGCCACCCCGCAGCAGCCCGAGGGCGCGGCCGTGGTCGATGGCGCTGTTGAGGTAATCGGCCTGATCCCAGGCTGGCAGCCGTTGATCGGCATCCAGCCAGGTGCGATCGGCGGCGGTGGTGACGAGCCAGAGGGCCACGAGCAGCAGCCACCACAGCCAGGGCGAGCGCTTGAACACAGGCAGTGGTGGGGCGGCGAATCAGGAGAAGTCTGCGCGAGACGCGCCAACGGCTTGATTCGGTATCAGCGGCTACATGCCATTGCGGTTTGTGGCACAGGAGCGCTGTGTTGCCTGTGGCATGGCTTGCAGGATGGTCACACGGCGCATTGCGCCCAATTCCTCTTTTGGTGTGAGGACCATGAAACTGTTCCAGAAGCTTCTTCTGGCGCCTGCTGCCCTGGGCCTGATGGCTCCTGTGGCTGCATCCGCCGCTGATCTCAACATCGCTGGTGTTAGCCAGTACGGCTCTGAGGAGCAGGTGACTTCGATCACCCAGTTCTCCGATGTGCAGCCCACCGACTGGGCTTATCAGGCTCTGAGCAACCTGATCGAGCGCTATGGCTGTGTGGCCGGCTACCCCAACGGCACCTACCGCGGCAGCCGTGCGATGACCCGCTTTGAAGCGGCCGCCCTGCTGAACGCCTGCCTCGATCGGATCACCGAAGTGACCGACGAGCTGAAGCGCCTGATGAAGGAGTTCGAAAAGGAACTCGCCGTGCTGAAGGGCCGTGTGGATGGCCTCGAGGCCAAGGTTGCTGAACTGGAAGCCACCCAGTTCTCCACCACCACCAAGCTGAAAGGTATCGCCACCTTCGTGCTGGGTGCCAACAGCTTCGGCGGCAGCGTTTCTGAAATCCGTGACGCGGCTGCAGCATCCGAAGGCGCGACCGTTTTCAACTATGACGTCCGCCTGAACTTCGATACCAGCTTCACCGGTAAGGACCTGCTGCGCACCACCCTGCGCTCCGGCAACTTCGGTAGCTCCCCCTTCGGTGGCGGTGCAACTATTGGCACCAACCAGGCTGCTCTGGGTCTGAACCAGCTGGAAGTCGCCTTCCAGGAGAGCGATACCGCGAACACGGTGATGATCAATCGCCTGTTCTATCAATTCCCCGTGGGTGACAAAGTCACCGTTACTGTGGGTGGCCGCGTTCGTCAGGACGACATGCTGGCTATGTGGCCGAGCGTGTATCCGGCTGACACCATCCTCGATATCTTCACCTACGCCGGTGCTCCCGGTGCTTACAACCTGAACCTCGGCGGTGGTGCTGGTATCTGGTACCAGGACAACGGCTGGAGCTTCAGCGTCAACTACGTGGCTGGCAACTCCCAGATCGGCAATCCCAACGAGGGTGGTATCGGTACCTCCGGGTCTTCTGAGACCGGTACTGTTCAGATCGGTTACGCCGCTAGCAACTGGGGTGCTGCTGCTGTTTACAACTACAGCAACGGTGTAGGCCCTGCTTCCGGTACCCCTCTGGCCGTGCTTGGTGGCAGCGGTGCTGGCAACCTGTTTGACTCTGTCAACTCTGTCGGTGTGAGCGCCTACTGGCAGCCCAGCACCACCGGCTGGGTGCCTTCGATCAGCGTTGGCTGGGGCATCAACTCCTACAACGAGAATGATGACGCCCTTAACTTCGACGGCGCTGCTAGCCAGAGCTGGTATGTGGGCCTGCAGTGGGATGACGCCTTCATCAAGGGCAACGCCCTCGGTATGGCTGTGGGTCAGCCCACCTTCATCACCTCCTGCGGTGACATCTGCCGGGATGGTCAGAAGAGCACCTATGACGCTGGCTACGCTTGGGAGTGGTGGTACAAGTTCCAAGTCACTGACAACATCAGTGTGACTCCTGCGATCTTCTACCTCAGCAACCCCCTGGGTGCCTTTGGTAACGCTGCTCGTGTGGCTGCTGACGAAAGCGGTGCTGCCCTCACCAACTTCGGTGGCGTCATCAAGACCACCTTCAAGTTCTGATCTCTTGATCTGAACAGCCAGCTCACTTCTCACACACTCGAGCTCTACTTCTCACATACTGTTCTCACCTTCAGCCCCGGCAGCAACGCCGGGGCTTTTTCATGTATCGCAAGACACCTGCTGCCGTGCTCATCGGTTCTTCTTGGGTCGTGTTCAACCGATAAATTCGAATCAACTCAGGACTAGTGCCTGAGCTCCCTCAATTGGTGTGAGGACCATGAAACTGTTCCAGAAGCTTCTTCTGGC
>VFQS010004001.1_pt1 | contig 10930 bp, 12 predicted proteins | sample 3512361 | NCBI WGS metagenome assembly VFQS01 (sample SAMN10412375, study PRJNA504923) | tailings metagenome | isolation source: Relicate 1 Philex TSF3 active mining | place: Philippines | reverse complement strand
AGCCAGAGCGAACAGTGTTTGATTTTTCCACTAAGTTGCTTAAAGGCGTCTTCAGGGCATCAAGATTTTTCCAGCGTAAAAGTGAGCAACGTTGTTGACCTGCAACTGCACAACTAATCACGCATCTGCAGCACTATTTTTCTGCACGGCTCGCACTGGAACAGCACGGCAGCGGCACGGCAAAACTGTCCCCGAAAATCGTGCCAAGCGCCTCTGCACGCGGTTGCATTTGCGATGTACAACAGTACGCTTGAGTGATGTTGGACCGTTTTACCGAAAGCACTCACGCAAGTGCAAATGACAGCCATTACAAGACGCACGAACGCGAACGCACCGTGCCAATCCCATCAACTATCACGCCAGTGCCAGGCTATCCACAAAAGCTTGTGATCTACAAAATCGCAGCCAGCAAGTTCTGGCAAGTGCGCTGTTGGATTGCAGGCAAGACGCACCGCAGCAGCACCCGCACACAAAGCCAACGTGTGGCACAAAGTTATGCACGCACTTTTTATGAACAGCGGCTTGCGCTGTCGGCCAGCTTTCATACACTTGCACCCACAGCACTGCAAGATGTTGCTTGCACTCCAGAAATCAAGCCACAGCACACCTTTGCAGCATTGGCTGCACAGATGACAGCGAACGAACAAGCACGGGTTGATCGCGGTGAGTTTGCACTTGGCAGCTTGAAGGTATTACGTAACCGACTGGATGCACACATCTTGCCGAGATGGGGCCAGCAGTCACCAACTGGCATCGATTACTCCGCACTGCTATCGTTCACACAATATCTCAGCAAGAGCTTTTCATCCACAACCGTCAGCCAATACCTGATCATTGTGCGCAAGGTACTGACTTTGGCTGTAGCAGTGGGCGCACTGGACAAGCTGCCAGAGTTCCCCAAAATCCGTGTGCAAACAACACCACGAGGTGCCTTTACGCCAACTGAATACTGGCGCATCATCCGCGCTGCACGCAAGTTGCAAGGCTCACGGCATCCAGACAGCGATAGCACTTTGCGCAAGAACTACCGGTTGCGTTCCGCTGAATACACAATGCCACCAGATGTTGCCTGGGTGATCGGCTTTATGGTCAACAGCTTCATCAGGCCAAGCGACCTTAAAACATTGAAACACAGGCACATTGAAGTGGTGCGCAATGACAACACCTACCTGCGCCTAACTCTGCCAGAAACAAAAAGCCACGGCCGTCCCATTGTCACGCTGCAGCCTGCCGTGCGCATTTACCAGCAACTAACACGCCACTATGCAGCCAAGAAACTGGCAGCACCGGATGACTACTTGTTTCTGCCACACCTGCGTGACCGTCACTATGCACATTGGGTCTTGGCGTTTTACTTCAACTGGGTGTTGGCAAAGCTTGGCTTGAAGCTTGGGCCACACGGTCAAGAACGCAGCTTGTACAGCTTGCGCCATTCCAGTATCACATTCCGTTTGCTGTATGGACAAGGCATCGACTTGTTGACACTGGCACGCAATGCACGCACCAGCGTCGAGGTCATCAACAATCACTATGCAAGCACGGTGACTGGGGAGCAGAACATTGCATTACTGCAAAGTCGCCGCAGCCGCCAGTCATCCACTTCTTGAGTGCGTTATTTCTTAAAACCATCGCGCAGCTTCACGCTGGCACTTTCGATCTGCACATCCAACTCACCATTGCGCACAGCTGCGATCACCGTATCCAGCACTGCGCACAGATTGGATTGCTCACCCACATCAATCGCCGTCTTGCCTTTTTGCAGCTCGATCTGTTTGCTGCCATATTGCACAGCCAGCAACATTTCACCTTTTTCTCCAATCCAAAACCAAGGCTTAATACGCACGGGAACTTCTTTGACCACTCGCGCACCTGTGTCTGCATCTGAAAATGATCGGTAGCGTGTGGGGGCATAGTGCCGACCTTCGTTCAGCGCCGCAGCCAACTCACGCTGCTCCCCCAACTTCATCAACAACTTATTGCGGCGTTTGACAACATCTGGCAATGCTCGGGTCTTGCGTGCCGCTGTCAGCTTCAGGGTGTTCAGAATAGTTGTGCTCATTGCCATTTCCTTTCGTGTTTTTGAATGGGCACAGACAAGTATGTTTTCAGCCTCCACGGTCGAGCAACCGAAGTCCGTTCAGTTTGGCGGGTCGTTCAGATGACGTGTTGAAACGACAGCTGCGCTAGCTAGCGCAGTCCCCACACTTGCAGTCTGCAGCGTCGTTTTTCGGGTCGCTGCGCACGACTGCTATGGATTGGTTGCAGCAATCACGCTTTGGAAAAGTCGAAAAGTGTTTATTGTTCGCAAGCCGTTTGATTCAGCGTTATCGGCAGAGTTGATAACCATTACGGTTTTTGTATCTCGATCTATCCCTGCATATTGCCCATTAGTACCTTTCATAAAGTACCGTCCGGGTTTCTCGCGCAACCAGAATTGGTAGCCGTATCCCTCGTATGAGGCAGCCTGTCCGTACTTGAAGCCCTCTGGCTGACGCTCGACATTTGTGGCTTCATCAACGTATTCCGCAGACACAACTCGCTTGCCATTGATTTCGCCCATATTCGCCAACATCACGGCTACTTTGGCATAGTCAAGCTGTGTGGCATTGAAGAAGGCGTAGCCCAGCTCATTTCCTTCACTGTCAATATTCCACCAAGCATCGTGCTCTGCGCCAATCTTCTCCCACAGTTTTTCCTGCATAAACTGACACAAACTTTTCCCCGTTGCGCCACGCAAAGCCTCGGCTAACACAACTGTCTCGACACTGGCATAGTTGAATTTTTTACCTTCGCCACTGCTCGAACGCTGCATACTGTTCAGCGTTTTGACAACACTGGAATTGGAACTGAACCGCAGTGCCTGATCCAAATAGTAAATGTCGTTCTTACCAGTATAGGTCTCGTTGAACGGGATGCCTGACGACATACGTAGCAGCGAACGAATTGACACCTTGCTATAACTGGATTCGTTGATTCGGCTTGTGTAGCGCGACACAGGATCATCAAGACTCTTTATCAGCCCTTCATCCAGTGCAATGCCAATCAAGACGCTGATCATCGACTTGGCCATCGAAAACGAGGTGAACAGGTCTGTCTCGCGGCGTTCGCTGCGGTAGTGCTGATCAATGATCTTGCCGTCACGCACAACCGTCAGGCCCATCACGTTGTTCTTGTCGACGTGCTCTTTCAGGGTGTAGCTGAAAAGTGGCCCCTTGTACTGCACTACCGAAAGGTCTTTAGGCGCACGCTGGAAAGGAACTGACACCGAGGATTTAGCAACCTTGCAGCTTGGTGAAACTTCGGCCATATGCGTGAACAGGCCGACTTTGTGCGGTGTGGTCGTGTCTGGTGACCTTGGCACTAAATACCGCTTGTCTCGCTCTTCGTGTTCGATGAACTGCGCGTGTGCAGCAATAAATACAACTGAAAAAAATGCAATCACGAGCTTTTTCATTGCCGACGCTCCAATCAATGAAATGCAGTTTAGCGCCACGAAATTGAATGACTTGCCCGGACACTGCGCTAGCTAGCGCTGCGTCCGCACTTGCCATTTGCAGCGTCGTTTTTCGGGACACTGCATAAGTGCGTTATGCCGCTTTGGCCGTGCTGTTCAAGCTGGCCAGTTGATGCACGGCCTTCTGTTGCTTCTGTCTGTCACGCTCTGCCTTGAGCCGGTGCGCTGCGGCATCCTTTTGCTTCTTCAGGCTGTCAATGCGTGCCTGATCTGGTGTGAGTGGCTTGATGGATTTGACGGTCGTTATTTCTGCGATCTTCATAAAAAACTCCTTGTCCTGTATTTACACAGAAGCAAGGAGTGTGGTGTTTTATGCAAAATCAAAATGGGATTTTTTATTTCGATAATTAATTACACAACCCTAATTTCCACGTCTTGCAAATTTCCACACTTGATGCAATAAAATTTACCCGTATAAGTTGTCTCAAAATCGCATCTATGAGACTGGGTGATGTTTGTTGTAGCGTGACCACAAGCCTCACATTTATGACAATAATTAAACGAGGCTTCATTATCGTACTTGCCCCGCCCTAAAAGTACTGCACCTCTAATAGCAACAGGAGTCCTTGCGGGAAACGCCGATGATTTTTCTTGATTGTAAGAAGCTTGAGCGCCAGAACTTTCATTGTTGTCTTTGGAAGAGTAATCTGCCTTCTGTATGCGTTCAGGTTTATTGATGGATCCAGCAGAGTCAGACCGTACGCCGACCGCCCCTTTTCCAGCCAATGCACCCATTATGTTGGCAAGTGAATTTATAGAATCAATGGATTTTTTATCAGCCTTCTCTTTAGTCTGGGAGAAATATTCGTTTGCCATTGCAGAATTTGTTTCTTTTGCCCTCCATTTTTTCGCTGCGTAAAAATAAAACACAGCAAATACAAAACCTAAACCAACAGCAGCACGTACGCCTTCGCCTACATTGTCTTTGCCCGCTCTAATCATTACCCAGAACACCAGGAACAATGAGAAAGCTCGATACCACAAAGCTTTGTGCCCGAATTTATGAGCAAGTCCAGCCAAGACTCCCTTCCATAGTTTTTTATCTGCACTTCTGTAAAATCCAGAGAACTCTTTCTTCAAAGTGGATTTTTCTATTTCTTTTTTTTGCCTTTCAAATTTTGCGCGCTCAGCAGCTTTCTCTGCTTCAATTTCATCAAGCGACGCCTTCAAAGCATCAGTGTCAGTGCAATAAATTTCCGTAGCCCTGTCACCCTCTACAACAAAGTCCACATTGACACGAGAAATGACTGGACAACTCTCTTTCCAATCAGCCTTACTGAACTTGTATCGACTGCCACCAGGCCCAGTAATGATGCCCACATCATTATCTTCAGAATAGTTCAGGATGTTTCCTTGCATATGCTCCTCACACGTGGCTGTTGATTGTGGTTTTGTCAGATTCAGTATTAAATCGACAAGATTTTGCAACTTGCTTTTTTAGCTGAATTTATAATTTGAATAGCAACTCGAAGTTGGCAGTACTTTTATATTGCCAACTTTGGATTGGCATATGCACATTTGAAGTGCGCAAAATTTGGTTTTGCAATTTCAACGTGCAACCTAAATATCCTGATGGCATCCGCCCGCAAAACCGAAGAAACAGCGAGCCGGGATGCCTTACGACTGAACTTCAGCGATGCACTGCGGTCAGCACTGCTCAATCGGCTGGGGAAAGTGCCCTCTGCGACCTACTTGGCAAATCAGTTCAACTTCAGGGCAAACGGGACAGCTGCGATCACACGGGAAACGGCACGCAAGTGGCTGACCGGCCAAGCCATTCCGGAACTGCCTCGACTGACCGTATTGGTTGAGTGGCTTGGTCTTGACCCGCATCAGCTACTTGCAGGTAGTAAAAAGCTGCCAGCTTCAGCGACAGCGGGGCACGGCGACGACCTCACGATCGAAACCATTGTTGAGTTGCTGCGGACGATGGATGCCAAGACACGCTCTGTTGTGCTGATTACGGCGTGGGCGCTGCGTGAGACAAACAGCACCCCTCTCGGCAACCTCAATCTTCAAGCTCTCAAGCGAACGCTGCTCAGTTCTCTGGCCACGAAAGGCAACGATTGACGCTACATCAAGTGTCGTTTTTCGAGACGCTGCAATACAAGTCACCCAAACACGATAGGCAACGGTGCAAGGTCATTGTCAACGCGACTGACCTGCACCTTGGCCACGGCCTTGACGATCATCTGCCTCACAGCCCAGTTGCTGCTGCTGTTGATGCTCTGCATCCTGCGCGCCACTTCCTCCGCAATCATCACCAACGCTGCATCGAGTGCGTGGCTTGGCTTGATCTGTTGCATATGGGTCAGCACTTCGGCCAAGTGGATCAAAGCGTTTGTGGACAAAGGCAGTGCTTGTGCTGTGATGCTGCCGTAGTAGCCATCACTCATTCCGCAATACCTGCTGAATCGGCGCACAGTCATATCTGGCGCTGCGGCTTTGAGCTTGCCGTATAAGTCGTTTGTAAAAGTCATATTATCTCCTTTGTAGTTATATTGGTGTTTCATCGTTTTACTTGCTGACGCAAGTGCAATATCGTTTTCCTCCAGAAAACTCATTGCATTTTTAAAATATTCAGGCTTGATGAATTGTGATGCAAGTTAATGCAATAAATCAATATTGAAGCTGATTTACTAGGAAGCGAAGATCCACGCCTATTCAGGCGTGCCACGCCTTAAAAAGGCGATGGATTGAGGTTTACTGAGGTATTCTCGATCTGCATAGACACAACTTGTTTATGGACAAGAAAGGCAGGTATTGCGATCTCCTAATTACGCGTAGCTTATACGCAAGCAATAGACGGCCTATGCAGCAACCTGTGTCTACGCTTTGTGGGGTTTTGTGGTATCCCATCTCACTAGATGCATTCCATAATATATGCATCCGGATTGATTGAACCTTATGCGGTTCATTCTCTGCAACGTTTACACGCTGCCCAACTCAATAAGACATTGCAAACGGTTCTACCGCATAGGGGCGTCGTTTTAAATAAGCATCCTGCCATCAGCAGGGTAGTGCAATGAATCGCGTAACAAGTACCGCATTGCCTGCCGTCGCACATCAGAACGGATTCAGCAGCACTATTTTCAATCGGCGTGCCAACCTTGACCTTGTTTGTATAAGCTATTTATGGCGCAGCCAGTTTTTTAGCGCGTTATGCGCGTTTTTTTGAAGTTCTGAAGGCCTGGGTAGCTGGATCACCTAAAAAACGCTTGCAGGGCTTTTAAAGCTGTCGTGTTGCACGACACTGCCAAAGAAAATAGCAATATCCTTTGCCGCCGTTGATTTTATTGAGGATTTTTACTCGCCAATTCCGGTTGACCATTTGCGCCAATGAATAAACACTTACATAAAAGTTTTTATTTGATTTGGAGCAGGCACAAAATGGCACAAGCAAAAACACTGACCGCAGACGAGTTGCAGCAAGTTTTCGAGTACACCGCGCAGCACTCCCACGCAATGCGCAACCGGATGATGCTGCTGTTCAGCTTCTGGGCCGGGATGCGTGTAGGGGAAATCGCCAGCTTGCGTGTTGGGGATGTGGTCGATGCAGGCGGCAAGGTCAAAGCCGAAATCAAGCTCAGCGCAGAACAAACGAAGGGCCGACACGCACGCACCGTGTTTCTGCCGCAAAAGTTGCGTGATGAGTTGCAGGGCTACTGCGACATTCGGGCTGTGCAGGATCGCAAGCAGTCGTTTTTCCTGACAGCTGGTGGCAAGCCCTTCTCGGCCAATGTGATGACTCAGCACTTTTATTGGCTGTACAAGAAAGCCGGCATTGAAGGTGCAAGCAGCCACAGTGGCCGCCGGACATTTATCACGACACTTGCAAGCAAGGGCATTGGCGTGCGGGTGTTGGCCAGTCTTGCAGGCCACCGCAGCATTGCCGTGACCCAGCGCTACATCGATGTGAACGACGAGATGAAGCGCAATGCGGTGGAACTGGTGTGAGGGTCAAGTTGTTCCAAATGGAACACGTCAGGAATTCAAGTCATCGCCCTCTGCTTCATCCTGGTCAAGTGGCTTGGTACAGGGGAAGATGCCCGCTTCTGCGTTCTCGATCAACTGCTTGGCTTGACGTAGCAAGCGACTCACCTCGATGCCGTAGCGAATCCGTTTTTGCTCGTCGGTCATCGGCTTGGTGACCTTGCTGCGCTGCTGGAAATCAATGTCCAGTTCCGTTTTGATAGCGATGCGGTACAGCGACACATTTGGGAATTTCGCTCTGCACTCGTACACAGCAAGCATCCGGCGCACAGTGTCCATACGCACCTTGGACGGGTGCAGCTTGCGAATGGCCGTGCTGGCCTTGCGTGGCACGACTGGCTCACGCCCTCCGTAGGCTTCGTCCAGCAGTTTGTTGATCTGCCGAATCACAGTGCTGCGGCGCAGTGTCAGCGGCACCTCCAGCACAACCCGGTCTTTCATATTCTCGATATGAACCAGATCGCTCATCTTGCTGTGCATCTCGACCTTGGGCACAGGTCTGCGCTCTGCATACAAATGACGGCCCGTACTCATCCACCAAGTGACGAATGAAGTCCTGACATCCCCAAAGTCTTCGTACAGGTGCCGCAGCGAGTGCACGCCTTCCGCCTCACAGCAAGCCATATAGCGGCCACTGTTTTGAAGCGTGCGAAACCACAAGCTGTACCAGCTGTTCTTCGCTTTGATCAGTTCTTTCTGCAATTCCGGGTTGCCAGAACCACTTGGGCGTGGCCGGTTGTGCCGAATTCCCAGCTCTTTGTGCTGCAAAAGGTCGTCGTCGTGTTCCATTTGGAACAACTATACACGAATCTAATTTTATTTTTATAAAGACAGTGTTTTATTTTATTTAGTTAGCACTTTAAAGTCCTTCAAATCAATAACTACTAGCACGAATATATATGAATATCTCAAGTTTTGACTGAAAAATCGCAATTTCGTACACTGCAAGTACTGAATCACAACAACGCGATTCAGTAGCCCTTAGCGCCAGCAACGCCAAGTGTTCTTAGTTCAAATGCATTCACTTATGAAAGGTTACAAAATGCAAAACGCCATCGCCCCTACCGCTTCCGCCAACATCGTCGAAGCTCCTACCGCTGCAGATACTGTCGTGACTCACGACACTTATGCACCTGCTGCAAACGATGCAGTGGCCCCTCAGCAAACCAATGCTGCTGAAAAGCAGCCCACCGAAGCTGAAGTGCTGCGCGCCATCAAAAGCACCAGCGACTACTTGGACGACCTGCACAAGCAGAGTAACGAATGGGCAAACAATGCCTACAAAACGAGCAATGACCAGCTGTATGCGCTGCTGCAAAAATGCTACGGCCTGTACAAGGCAATGGAAAGTGATTCCCCCCAAGCCGAAGCACTCCGTGATGGCTTGAAGTCGTACATCTCGAAGAAGGGTTACATCTTCTCGAAGAGTACGCACGCACTGACCAAAATCGTCAAGTGCGTGTTCGGGGCAGATCGCCGCCGTGTCAGTGCTTACAGCATCGTGCTGCGTTCGGCGCTTAAAGATGGCACTGGAATGTTCGACATTGCGGACTTCATCCGCAATGCGGGCGGCGTGGAAGAGGTTCGCTTGGGCAAGTCTCCGACGGCAAAAACGCCAAAGCAGAAATCCGAATTGGTGCGTGATTTGGTGCAGCGCAGCAACTTGGGGGCGGTCAATGCCGATCAAGTCAGCACGAAATTTGATGCGCTCAAGATCGGCAGCAACACGGTGCTGATCGGCACTTGGCAGGCTGACGGCAGCATTGTTGTGCGAGCTGTCGTGGAAAGCGACACTGTGTTGCTGGCTGCAATGTCCAGCCACTACACAAGCGTCAAGAAAACGCTCGAAGATGAGAAAGATGTGCCTCCGGCGCCGGCTCTCCCCACTCCCACCCCGGCCAAGGACAACAAGTCAGCGGTCGACGAAGCGGTGGACAACGCCGTCATTACCGCCTGAACGATCAGGGGCAGCCCAGCGCTGCCCATCTATTACCTATATCTAATAAGGAGTATCAATATGTTCAAAAATTTTGAAGAGCGCTTTTCCCCCAAGTCCATTGCCGACATTGTCTACAGCGACGATGCCACGCGAGAGTTGCTTGAAGACCTTGTGAGCGGCGCACGCCCATTCCCGGTTACGGCAGGCAAATGCGGCATCTTGCTGTACGGCGTACCTGGCACGGGGAAAAGTGCATTGGCTAGACTGTTGCCTGACGCAATTGAGCGGGCACGCGGTGGCACTGCTGCACACGAAAACTTTATCCGTGTGCAGCAAGGTAGCAACGGAATGAAAATGCTCAACGGCCTGCAGCAGCGTGCGACCTTGATGCCCTTTGGTGAGTTCAACTACTTCGTCCTCGATGAAGTCGACAATCTGACCCAAGATGCAATGCCATTGCTCAAGTCAACAATGAATTACCCAAAGACGCTTTGGGTGATGACCACGAATTACATTGGAAAAATCGATAGTGCTGTGCGTGACCGCTGCCACTGCATCCCGTTCAATGCTGCTCCGGCAGACCGCTGGCGCCCGCTGGCTCGTCGCATCCTGCAACACGCCCACATCAGCGGCATCACCGATGCACAGCTTGATGCCATCATTCAGCCTTGTAACGGGAGTGCACGCGGCATTACCGATGCCATCGTCGCCTTGGCCAACAAAGTGCATCGAAAAAACGCAGCAAAGTTGGCAGCACAGCAAACTGTCGTTTAAAACGTCAAATGCACGCAAAGTAGCCATCACCAAACCCGCCTCGTGCGGGCTTTTCTTCGTTCAAAATCTTGTGCGCAGGAGACACAAAATGAGCCAGTACAGCCAAGAAGAACTCAAACGGCACCACGACCGATGTAGCGGCAACAGGGGTGCGCTTGCCATTAGCAAACTTGCAGGCTGTTTTCACTGCCAAGAAATTTTCCCCGCTAAAGCAGTCATTGCATTTGTGTCCGACGGGGATGACGCGTACTGCCCCAAGTGCAGCATTGACAGTGTGATTGTTGATGACGGCATCAACGAATTCACACCAGAGCTGCTGAGTGCGCTTCGGCACAGATATTTTGAAGAGCCGCACGACTGGAGTGCCGTTCTCAACAATCCGACTAGGCAAGCGGAAATCGAAGAATTCAGAAAACTCTTTGAAGAGGCGGTACGGAGTGCCGAGCTCGAAGAGACACCTCCACAATCAGGCGAAGCTGCCAGTTAGCGCAGCTGTCGTTCCCACACGACCCAGCATCACGCGGCACTCAAATCCTTCGTGCAGCAGCTTCAATGCGCTTGATCTGCTTGAGGCTATCCGGCGGTAATCATCGCAGCTTGTAGGGCGGACAAGTAAGCACCGTGCGCCTACAGCACCGGGCAATCTACAGACAACAAAAAACCCACCGTGTTGCCACGGTGGGTTTTTAGCTTTTAACTGTCAGCTGGCT
>VFQS010004000.1_pt1 | contig 10931 bp, 13 predicted proteins | sample 3512361 | NCBI WGS metagenome assembly VFQS01 (sample SAMN10412375, study PRJNA504923) | tailings metagenome | isolation source: Relicate 1 Philex TSF3 active mining | place: Philippines | reverse complement strand
AATTTCCTTTACGGCTATTTGCATGTCAGCTACGTGATTAGATGACATGCGGATATCCTGCGTTAAGTCTTCTTGGTCAGAGGGCGCGTTCATCACCATCACTGCCATCTTTTTTTGTAAAAGAACTTCCCGTTGTCCTAAAAATAGATGTGGTCTTTCGGCTTTTGCTTGACCATCTTTTAGGCTCAACCCGATGTTTCCTGAGCCACCAGGAATCAAGAGGATGACCGTTTCTGGATTGGCAGTATGAGGTTCCCAAAGTAGTAGAGATTGGGAGACGTTCGGCCGACTCTTGACTGTGATGAGTTGGTCTGCGAGAGCAAACGGAGTGAACAAAAATGAGATCACCGCGATGACTATTTGCAGTTGGCGTAAACACAGTGCCTTCGTAGATAAATACCAATTGAATTGAAGTTGTATTGTGTTCATTTGCGTAGCGTCACGGTGATGGAGGGTAAAAAAAGATCACAAAATTTTGCGTTCTACTTATGACTTCCGACGATAATGTGCACACATAAACTGATGCCAAGTTCCATCCTCGCTTTGCACGCGCGAGGTCAGTGTGCGATGATCCGGCGTGATAAATTCGATGATGTCTTGATACTTTGCCATATTGCCGTTGTCCGCAAAGCTCGGGCCTTCTGAGTCTAGTGTCAGAATTTTTGCAGACGCATCGAGCGTGCCTTTGTACGGCCACAAATGTGTCATCACCGATGCGATGAACGTGCCGACAAAGCGCTGTGCTTGCGGATCATACCCAAGTGTCATAATCGAATTCCATGGCCCACCGTCTGGTGAGTCACTTGTTCCCTCGCCGATAGTCCACAATTTTCCCAATGATCTAACCACTTCACTTCCTGCCGTTTTCATGGGGGGCTGGTCTGGGCCCATGAGGCATTCCGATTCAAAAGTCCATTCACCGACGAGTTGCTGTAGCCAAAGATGTTCTGTTTGTGGTTCTGGGATTTGCATGATAAGACTCCTTCAATAGTGAATATACAGCGTGGATGTTTTAAACGATGCTAGCTTCCACTTGCTTTACATCAACTGCAAAAGTGAGAATGGCGTTAGGTGTTTGAGGCTTGGACACATTTTGTGCACACCGAGTTCCACGATTAGCAGTGATGTTTTTCTCATTTTTTTCTAAGAAGCGAAAGTTCGCAATTGAGTTTGAGTTTGAAACTATTGCGGTGATGGAATTGCCGACATATCCATCCAAACCGCGCCCCAGATATGCCCATCCGGGTCGGCGAAGTCGCGCCCATACATAAAGCCATGATCTTGTACCGGATTGATATCCGCAATACCACCCATGTGCATCGCGATTCGATTCATTGCATCAACCTCGTCGCGTGATTCGCAAGAAATATTCAAAGCGACTTCGCTTGAAGTGCTTGGGGGAATTGGTCGGGTGGTGAAGCCGCTCCATTTTTCATGCGTTAACAACATCACGCTGATGGTTTCACTCCATTCCATCAAGGCGGCACTGTCGTCACCACATTGTGGATTGAATTTGAAGCCGAGCTCTGTATAGAACGCCTTGGACGCATCGAGATCTTTGACGGGTAAACTAATGGTGATGGTCTTAGCCATGATTTTCCTTTTTGACTTGTGTTGCCTGAGCATGCAGGGTGGTTTATTTGTGTGTGAATTGCCTGTGCTGCGGTCTTTATGTTGTGGCTGAACTTAAATCTAATTCACGTACTGGTCGCACTTCGATACTGCCGAACTTGGCCGGCGGAATTTTTGCAGCCCAGTTAATTGCTTCATTGAGATCTTTGGCATCAATCAAGTAAAAGCCTGCCAACTGTTCTTTCGTTTCGGCGAATGGACCATCGGTCATCGACATTTGCCCATTGCGCACACGTACCGTAGTCGCTGTTTGTGTTGGGTGTAGTGGCTCGGCAGCGATCATGTGACCACTTTGTGCTAATTGTTGGGCAAAAGCAAAACAAGTTGTGTCAGGACAGGCATTCCAATTTTCTTCTGACAGATAGACGAGACAGAGATATTTCATAGCTGGGTTTCCTTATTCAAATCGACTACTTAGGCATTGGCGACGGCAGCTGGGTCCATCCAAAAAATCTCCCACACATTGCCATCTGGGTCTTGAACCGAACGACTAAACATAAAGCCGAGATCTTGTTGTGGATTGGGGTCTGCCATCCCGCCCGTCGCAGTGGCACGTTCCACAGTGGCGTTGACCTCATCTCGACTATCGAAAGTTAATGCCAATAGGCTAGCACTTGTGGCACGAGCGTCTGCAATTGGCCTGCTGGTAAAAGAACGGTATTTATCGTGGGTTAGCAACATCACGTGGATAGTCTCTGATAGCACCATGCACGCTGCTGTGTCATCCGAAAACTGTGGATTTTTGCTGCCGCCAATTGCGGTATAAAAGCGGATGGAATTGGTAAGCTCAGTAACTGGCAAATTTATGAAAATCATTTTTGGCATAGCGAGTCCTTTTTCGTTAACTAATGAATTGAAATTATTTATCCAGCGATTTCTGGCTCAACCAACTTCGTCAATTGTTCTAATGATTCTTGCCACCCCAAGTAACACATCTCTACGGGAATCATCTCGGGAATACCGCTCTGAGTGATATTTAATTCGGTGCCACAAGCGACCTCTTTGAGCGATACCTCGACGAGTAATTCTCCCGGCAGATTCGGGTCTTCAAATTTGTCGGTGTAACGCAGCAATTGACCTGGGATTAATTCCAAATATTCACCACCGAACGCATGTGAATGTCCAGTTGAAAAATTTTCGAACGACATACGGAAAGTGCCACCCACCTTGGCATCCATGTGGTGGACAGTGCAAGTGAAACCATATGGGGCAACCCATTTTGCCATAGCGGCTTGATCTAAAAATGCACGATAAACCTTGTCAGGGTTTGCTTTGAGAACGCGGTGCAGTTGAACAGTACCAGTTGCCATCGAGATATCTCCTTTTTGTTGATTTGTTGAAGTCAATATGCTTGGGAAAAAAGCAAAGCTCGTGATGTGAAAGCAATACTTTGTAGTTTAATTTGTTCCCAATCTACAACTAGTCGAACGGCAAAACTTCAAATCGACACTAGCTCAAAAATATTTTGAATTATTTGCGGACTGGCTAGCGAAAATTATGATCTTTCAATTATTTGACTCTAGGCTAGCCCGAAATTTCGCTTGTTAAGCGATTCATTTCGGCGATGCGTTTCTGTAAAAAACGCTGCTCAGCACCTTGCTTAGTTAAGGCGAATGCATGTTCGTAAGCGCATTTTGCTTCTTGGTAGCGAGCCAAACGGCGGTACAAGTCTGCCTGCGCGGCGTAGGCTAAGTGATATTTTTGCAGAGATTCTTCTTCTAAAAGTTGGTTCACTAAAGCTAGGCCGGTCGCCGGACTATCGTGCATTGCAACAGCCACTGCGCGATTGAGTGCAACGATAGAACTGGGCTCCAGCCGAAATAGAGCGTCGTATAAACCGACGATTTGAGCCCAATCGGTGTCAGCACTTGTTGGTGCTTCTGCGTGCACAGCAGAGATTGCGGCTTGTAGACTGTAAGCACCGAATTTCTTTGTGCGTAGTGCTTGTTCAGCCAGAGTACATCCTTCGGCGATCAATGCGGCGTTCCACAAACTACGGTCTTGTTCATCTAGTGGGATTAAGTCATCTTGTAAATTGATACGTGCAACTCGCCGTGATTCATGTAATAACATGAGTCCCAGTAAGCCCATAATTTCTGCTTGCTCAGGTAGTAATTCACTTAGCAAACGCGCTAAGCGAATCGCTTCATTCGACAGATCGCCGCGGGTTAACATATCACCACTTGAGGCAGAGTAGCCCTCGTTAAACACCAAATAAATCACGCGCAAGACACTTGCTAGCCGCGCAGGAAGTTCCGTTGCATCTGGTACTTGGTAGGGAATTCGTGCATCACGAATTTTGCTCTTGGCACGCACTATGCGTTGCGCTAAAGTTGGTGCGGGTAGTAAGAACGCACTGGCAATTTCTTCGGTAGTCAAGCCGCAAACTTCACGTAGTGTCAGTGCGACTTGTGCATCAAATGCTAGACTAGGATGACAACAAGTAAACACCAAGCGCAGCCTGTCGTCTTCCAACATGATTTGTTCTTGTAACTCGTCCCAAGAGGGTGTCTCGTCCGCAATGCTTTCCGCTTGCTCTAGTGCTTCATCCCATGCGGTAAAACGTTGATTGCGCCGAATACCATCAATTGCCTTAAAGCGTCCCGCTGAGATCAACCATGCATGCGGATTGGAAGGAACGCCCTGTGTCGGCCACTTCTCGATAGCTGCTCTAAAAGCCTCATGCAGCGCTTCTTCTGCCAAATCAAAATCACCAAGTAAGCGCACCAAGCTTGCAAAAATCTGCCGCGACGATTGCCGATAAATTTGGTCGATGGTCAAAACAATGTCGTGATTGGTAGTGTGCATACGACGCGCGTGGCTGAACAATAGTATTTATATTATCTGCGCAAGTGGATTCAAAATGTAAATTTAAGTTGATTTCGGCAAATTGCTCTTAGATAAAAACTAATCGGCGTAATCTAAAGTAAGCCTAGAAAAACGGCAGAGCTGGAATGTGTGTTCTGAAAAAAATAATACAAGAATCTAGAATTGCATTGCTGTGAAATTTCTGATGTCTATTCATTAGCACATCAGCTACCTGTGTATTACGCTGTTCGATAGTCGTTTGATCAACAAGAGTTTCTTTTGTGATCAAACGACGCAAAAAATAATTGCTCATCATGGGCACATGTCATACGGCATGATAAGTCTTCGGCTAATTCTATTTGTCTAGCAAGTTCATTTTTTTGCTGCCTTGCGAGCCTCGTCTTCAGCTAGCGATTTTTTGTAGCTTTCTAGATCCCAAGTGAGGTTCCAATTCTGTAGATAGTCAGCGATGGGTCCAAGTCCAACCGCAGCGCGACGCTCATCGAGGCGATCGGGGTCTTCAACTGGCATCAACTTGGTTACGCCGTCGACTGTTTGTAATTGGCTGCCATATAGCTGCTTCTTGCCTAAACCGAAGGCAAGATAACGATCTTCGAGCAAAGCTAAACTGGATGCGCTGGCCTTTTTCTCTTGGACCGCTTTACGCATCATTGGAAGATACTTTTCCCATACTGCTTTATTCGCGTGTTGAACGACTAAGAATAAAGTAGAGCTGGCTCTTTCGCCTACTTGTTCGGGGCCTAGCCAGCCCTTGCTATCTAAAATCTGGGTGACACGTTTCAAGTTAGCCGCATCAAGTCGCTCGATTTCGTCCCAAGTTGCTTTGACTTGCTCAGATTTCTCACCATATTGTTTGATGATTGCGTCTATGCCAGTTCGCAGTTTTTGATCTGCGATGAAGATGTCTTCTAACTCTTTTTTGAGCGCGTGATCATAATTTTTCTCACGTGCAGCAAGTTTTGTCTGTAGCTTGTTGAGCATGATTGGCCACTCAGGACGAACATGTAAAGATTGCAGATCGGTATCTGCCTTCAAGTGGTCGATATTCCACCAATTTTTGTCGATCGATTTATTCAGCCAAGTGAATGCTAGATCATGTTGACCTGCAAGTGCCGCAGCGCAGGCTGCATCATAGTATTCGCCACGATTTGCATCTTTCTTTGCAAATATCGCTTCAAAAACCTTGACTGCTTCGGCATACGATTTTTGATTTAACAGACGTTTCGCTTGGCTCATAGTGGCGCTCTCCTGCTGCGCCAACGAAGGAAAACTGAGTGCCAGTGAAATAATGAAAACTAATCTCTTGAACATGGATTACTCCAATCACTTGAATTGAAAAAATTGAATAGGACGATTTGAAAGATACATCGAATTTGTATTTTTACCCATACCAATTGCTCGCTTTTTAGTGGAGTAATTTTATCAGAATAAATTTTAATTTATGCAAATCATTGATCAGAAAGAGTAGCTTTGAACTTGGCCAAAATGGATGAGTATGATCAATGATTGTGATTAATAGTATGACGGGAGGAGCAATAGCTCGCAGGGGAATGACGCCATTCGGTCATCCTCTGCAAAAACAGAAACCCAACTTAATTTCTGCAACAAATAAGCAAAGAAAAGAATTTTTCTCCACGAGCGAACACCTCAAGCAAACACCTCAAGCAAACACCGTCACTGTCTGGCGACTAATCGCCACGAGTTGACCATGTTCATTCCATATTTCAGCTGCGATGTGGCCATAGCCATTGCGCGCTGCATCTGTGTGTGCACGGTATTGCCACCATGGATTTGCTTGTTGCGACAAGGCTGCCTCGTCTATGCTTGGAAACTCTAGAGTCCAAGTCAAGCTGCTGGCAGGATTTGGGCTATCCAGCATTTGTAGAATCGCTGGTGGCCAAGCGTCGATCAGTGCAATTAAACTCAACAGTGGCGCGCGGGTAGCACTCACCTCAGCGCTATCGATCCAGCGCATCCAGCCATTGATATGCGACTTGGATGACGCGCTAAACGGCAAATCACAATCCTTATAACGAAAGTCGATCTTGCGGGTGAATTCCGGAATGATTCCTTCAAGAAAAGGGAAGGACAAGCCATCTTTGATGTCACCAAAATCGGGCGCAACCTCACTCGTGACGACTACTTGCGAACTACGTGCCACACCAAAACTGGCCAGCGCACTTAAGACGACATTACCTTGTTGCAGTAAATGGCATTGCATTTGCGTGACCGATTTTCCAGCACGCAGCACCTCTGCTTTAAATTCGACTTCACCGACTTCAACGGGTGCAACAAACGAAATCGTCAGCGCGCGCAACTTTGCATCACCGCTCAAGCGCGCTTGCATATGCGCGACAGAAAGGGCCGCCAAAATGCCACCAAAAATAGCGCGACCTTGCCCCCAACCTGGTTCCATCTGCACGAGCGAAGATCGCTCGGCTTGTACTAACATAGTTTCAAAACTCATTGATATCTCTCTTGGTCATTTCAATCTATCTTACGCGGATGAAGTTTAGCAAATTTTTGTAGGCTTAATTGATATGCACAAAATTGTGCTTCCAAACACAGATTGCCGTGTTAGTGAAATTGGTGCGAACCCATCGGACATTTCGTAGGCTGGACGCAGCTTTAATGGGCTTACGCGTGTCGGTTGGAAACGATTAAAAAGATAAAATGAGGTGCGAAGTTTTAGTCTTTATCTCAAGCAGTTCGTCTGTGCGCAAAGATTGTGTTTTCCCCACTTGACTTGGCTACATTGATTTAACGTAGATTGATTTCACCGTTTTCATCATAGGTCTCTTTTTTGTCCATAACTCTATCGAGATTTGTATCGATTTCACATATCTTGATTTTCCCGAGGTGAATTGAGCAGATTTTTTTTGCGTAACCTGAATAGACGTTGATGTATTCAATTGAAGTAGCGACGCCGAATTTGAAATTAGTGATGAAATCAGCGAAGTGATCACCATCGGTGTCGGTTTTCATTTGGGTGATATTACCATTTTCGTAGCTCGCAGTTGACTCAAATACTCCGTCGAAGTTGTCATCGAACTCCGCACTTTCAATCAGCCCATTTTTGTCGAAATGAAAGACAAGATCTAATTTTCCATCGAGATTTCGATCAACTTCATTGAGGAGCGCTACTCCGTTGGGACTGTATGTCCATTGATCGTCTAAACGGCCATCATAGTTATAGTCATAGCCACTTCTATCATATGGCGTCCTTGAGAATGCGTATGCCAATACCAAGCCTAGTAGTAGACCCAAAAAAATCAAACCCAGCGAGCTCTTTCGAGTTCGGGTTGGGATGAGATTTGATGACACATAGGTTTCTTGGGATTGGTTCCACTCATCGATGATCTGATTAGCATTGGCGAAGTCGGATTCAGCCACAAGTATTCTTACGAGATTATGAGCGGGCAAGTCTCCAACGCCACCTTGTAAAAATTCGCCTTCAATAAAAGCGTTTATTTCATGTTGTTCCAGCATATTTTTTACCATGTGGGCTTCGATATTATTGCTGGCTTGATAGATTGTTTGCATCGTGAAAGTCAGTTGGTAGTAATCGTTCTATTATATGGAGAAATCGGATGGGCACAGCTACATCGTGCCCACGGATGACGGTTGAAGTCGGTGAAAAAGACAAAAAGCAAGGCAGGGTTTCAGTCAGTGTGCGCAAGCAATCAGCATAAGTACAAAAAGTGTACTGAACCTAAATGGCTGACCCAAATTGTCCTCATTGGCACCAATTATTTTTTTGTGCAGGATCAGCCGTGTCGCACTGGAGCGTGATGTCATCTAAGAAAAAAGCGCGGCTTGATTGACGTTTCTTCCAAGTTACCTTGGCCTTGGAATTGCTAAAGTCATTTAACCCCGTGCTTATTTTGATTTTTCCAGTCAGATAATTGGTGCTGTATTCGGATCTTTCGCCAGTGCTGCGAGAAGACTCGGAACGATCATAGCCTATCAATTGAAATCGCGTTCCATGCAGGCGAAAAGTGAATTTTTCATCGACCACGCCATAGCTACCGCAGCTTCGCCAGTCTTGCAAATTAATGGTGAGATTACCTCGCTCAATTGCGATACCTCCGTTCGCTAAGGGATCTCCCAAACAGCCCATATCTTCAACATGCTCGCTTGGTAGTAATGCGTCTCGGCGTATAAGTTCTTTAAATCCATTCTGCGATCCCAATAGAACAATTAGACGACGCGGATTAAGATTCAGTATCGATGGCCCAGATCCGCTGTTTGCTTTGAAGTTGTTAAGATTTTTCTCTTCAATGACAAGTATCGTGTCGTCGATTCCGTCGCGGTTCAGGTCTCCTTTCTCACTGTCGATGATTTTCCAATTATTGGGAAGCCACTTGCTAAAAGTCTCATCGGATTGAGCGAAAGTTGGAGTGGTAAAGAATACTAGCAGCAGAAAAAAATTGTTTCTTAACATTGAGAACCTCTTTGAAATGATGCTTATCTACTGCAACCACATAAGTTGGAAATGAGGAGTAAACGTTAGCTTATTGTAAGTTGTCGCCTTAATTCAAGTGTTGAGGCGAAAGTGTGCTTGTTTAGCTTAGGCGGTGAACAATAATGCTCTTCAACCAATTTGGAGTTTAGCTTAGTGAAATGTCTAATGGCGGATAAAACATGTGTCTTGAAGGGACAATGAATTGCCGTCCCTGCGTGATACGGTTGTTGACGGTAATTGAAGCTTGCAATCAGCAACGTAGCTTAGCGATGGGCCAATTGTGGTTTTGATCGCCCTCTATGCCGGGAAACCCGCCACTCTTTAACGACCGATCAATGTGTTCCAAAAACGTCTCTGTTACAGGCGATGCGTTGAGAGGAGGATCATTTGCCACGGCAGGAATACTTATCGAGTATGGCGCTCCTCCGCTAACATTGGCCTTGCGCAGCTCGTCTGGCGCAATAATGATTTGAAACGGCTCGTCATACTCAAGACGGTTTCCGTGCTCGTCTTCAAAGTAGTAGAGCGCATAGGACGCTGGATAGATGATGAGTTGATCAGGGCAATTTTCAGTCTCAGTCCAAGAGGGATGGTGACCAGTTAAATTGACGCTTCCTACCTGCCGCCAAAAAAGTTTCAGTGCTTCTGGAATTTCGCCAACCTCATGCTCAATCTTTTCGATGATAGTTTCGGTTTCAGTTTCAGGTCCTGGAAATACTTGTGTGGGGTCTTCGAATACGTAGCCCATATTGCGCAGGCGCTCGATCAACATGGCAATTCTTTGTCCAAGTAAGTCTGTTTGAGAACGCATGGTAGTCATTTGTCAGAATTGTTAGGGATGAGCCCGCAGCTATTGAATCGTTTGTTATTGGTGATTATTGTTGCTTGGGCAGGTAATTTATCGGAATGGCTATAGCAAAAGAGTCATGCACTTTTCCGTGCCTTTGACGGTTTGTTTCCATGATATTTCACATTAGGACTTACGAAAAGATTGCACCTTACCGGTTTTTGGATTTTTTGATTTCGGGTGTGTAGGCCTAGAGAAATTATTGCGAATTCATCGGATAGGGCGTAGGGTGGGCACAGTTTGATCGTGCCCACGCGTTACGGTTGAAAAAGGTGAAAAAGATAAAAAGCGAGGTGAGGTTTTAGTCGGCATATCAAGCAATCCGCGTGGGCACATAAAGCGTGCCCACCCTACCTAGCTGCGGTTCAAGCGCACGACGAACGGCCCCTCGGATGGAGGACGACTTGATCAACTTTGAAGCCAGAGCGGTGAGGCTATCTGCCTCTTGAGACTTCCCCAAACCTCGAAGGACTGAGGCGACAAGTTGCACCTCTGAGGCGTAGATGTGGACGTAGGCATCGCGAATGTGTGGGCGCTGCGCCTCGGGAAAGCTCTTGAGGTCTTCGACGTCTTGGTTTAGCGACTCGCTGAGCTGGACGATTCGATTCTCTGGCTGTGCCATATGACGACTGGCAAGGGAGAAGTCGCCAGCGGCAACTATGGCCGGTAGAGCGAGCTTCGCGGAGGATTCGGCGAGCTGTGGGCTGCTGGCTTCGAGCTGGACGAACAGGGCATGGGTCTCCGCTGTGCTGCCGAGGTTCTCGTTTATTGAAATGACGTCGTGGAGCAGTTCGCGATCGCCCTTGCCAACGCGGAGCGCCTCAGCCTTCCTGTCTCTGATTTCAACCAGAACCTCTCTGGCCCTCGGATACTTTTCTGCAAGCTCCATCCAGTAGCTGAGGGCGAAAGACAGACGAACACCATACACCGAAGGCTGCTCTTCGAGTGCGTGATCATGGAACCAGACGTACTCATTCAGAGCCTCCTCGTAGCGGCCTTCGAAGGCCGCATTCCGGGCGGCAGTAAGGCGGTCGCTTGGGGTCATGGTGCAGGCTTAACGTGATTTAATTTTTATTTTGCAAAGATACCCGATAGCGAAGAATTTCGCAATCTGTTTCAAGTCTCTCGAAACCCGCATGTGGCTTGGTTGAATTTGGT
>VFQS010003999.1_pt1 | contig 10933 bp, 12 predicted proteins | sample 3512361 | NCBI WGS metagenome assembly VFQS01 (sample SAMN10412375, study PRJNA504923) | tailings metagenome | isolation source: Relicate 1 Philex TSF3 active mining | place: Philippines | reverse complement strand
GTGACGTTTCATAAACTGTTCGGGTGTTAAACCACCCAACAGGGTCAAAGCTGTGTTTTTTTGCATGGGAACCTGATCTAAATCGATTTCAAAACTGCGACAATTCTGGGATGGATATTACTTCTCAATGTGTGGTCGAACTGACCTGGACGCTCAAAGATACTTTGGGCGAAGTTTTGGACGAGCTCGAAGAGCCAGTGGCTTTCTATATTGGCGGCCATGATTTGCTGCCCAAAATTGAGGAGGCGCTGCAAGGACATTCTGTGGGTGCCAAAGTTGATTTGCACCTAGAACCCGAAGACGCCTTTGGCGATTTTGATGAAAACTTGCTCTTTTTAGAGCCACGCTCGCTTTTTCCCAAAGACATTGAAGAAGGCCTGACCATTGAAGGCACGGCATTGCCATCAGCTTGCAACCCCGACGCACCCCGCAACGTGTTGTACACCATCACCGAGATTTACCCCGAGCATGTGGTGCTCGATGGTAACCACCCTTTGTCTGGCATTGCTTTGCGCTTAAGCCTTAAAGTTAACCATGTGCGACTGGCCACCGATCAAGAGCAAGAAGCGGGCACCTGCGGCACTGGTTTCTTCAAAATTGAAATTGGCGATGTGCCCGGCTCTGGTGGCGGCCTGCTGCACTGATCTTCGTTGAGACAAAAGCTAGCGACCCTCATCGCCTGCGAACTTCAAGCACTCAACGCTTGCCGGTTGAGCCGTAACCGCCCTCACCCCGCTCGCTGGGCGCATCAAATTCAGTAACCACATTGAACTTGGCCTGCACCACTGGCACGATGACCATTTGCGCAACGCGCTCCATGGGCTGAATGGTAAAAGCCTCTTGGCTGCGATTCCAACAGCTCACCATCAGCGGACCTTGATAATCGCTGTCAATCAAACCCACCAGATTGCCCAACACGATGCCGTGCTTGTGCCCTAAGCCAGAACGAGGCAACAACATGGCCGCAAAGCCTGGATCTTTGAGGTACACCGACAAGCCAGTAGAGATCAACTGCCAAGCATTGGGCTGAAGCGTAATGGGGGCATCCAAGCAAGCGCGCAAATCGAGGCCCGCACTGCCAGGCGTTGCATAAGCAGGCAATTGATTGGCCATGCGGGAGTCTAAAATTTTGACGTCAACGTTCATCATATTTTTGTCAATCAAATTTTGCGTAGGCGGACAGCAATGTCTTGAATCAAGTCATGCGCCAATTGATATTTACTTGCGCGAGGAAACTCTTTGGCGCCCTGTGAGTCGACCAACAACAAGGCGTTGTCGTCTTGACCAAAGGTGCTGGGGCCAATGTTGCCCACCAACAAAGGGACGCCTTTGCGTGTGCGCTTGGCCGTCGCATGCGCCAGCAAATCGTGGCTTTCGGCAGCAAAGCCGACGCAAAACAAGTCGCCGCTTTGTGCTCGGGGAGATTTCGCGACATTGGCCAAAATGTCGGGGTTTTCGACGAATCGTAATTCAGGCGTATCACCTGAACCATCCTTCTTGATTTTTTGATCTGCCGCAGAGGCTGGCCGCCAATCGGCCACAGCTGCCGCAGCGATGAAAACATTGGCATGCATCGCCGACTGTTGTACGGCCTCGCTCATTTGCAAGGCAGAACGCACATCCACGCGCTTCACACCACGGGGCGTTGGCAAACTCACAGGCCCAGCGACCAAGCTCACCTGCGCGCCTGCGTGATGCGCAGCTCGCGCAATGGCAAATCCCATCTTGCCACTGGACAAATTGGTAATGCCGCGAACAGGGTCAATGGCTTCATAGGTAGGACCTGCTGTGATCAATACATGTTGGCCAAGCAAAACCTTGGGTGTCCAAAATGCATAGAGTTCCTCCACAATTTCATCCGCTTCCAACATGCGACCATCGCCGGTCTCACCGCATGCTTGGTCACCTTGTCCCACATCTAGGACATGTGACCCATCCGCTTTCAACTGAGCCACATTGCGCTGTGTGGCGGGATGGGCCCACATTTCGCGGTTCATGGCGGGCGCCAAAATCAGGGGCACTGTTTGTAAAGGTCTGGCCAAGCACATCAGGCTCAGCAATTCATCGGCCTTACCGTGAATCAGCTTGGCCATGAAATCGGCGCTGGCAGGTGCAATCAAAATGGCATCCGCCTCTCGGCTGAGGTTGATGTGCGCCATGTTGTTGCCCTCTCTTGCATCCCATTGAGAGGTGTAGACAGGGCGACCAGACAATGCCTGCATGGTGACTGGCGTGATGAATTGGGCTGCCGCCTCGGTCATGACCACCTGAACTTGCGCACCCGCTTTAACTAGCGAGCGACACAACTCAGCCGCCTTGAAGCAGGCGATACCACCTGTCAGTCCCAAAACTATGCGTTTTCCAAGCAAATCGTTCATGTTCGGCAATGTAGCAGATCAGGACACCTTTATAATCTCGTTTTCCATCTCTCGGGTGCTCAGCATCCCGTCCTGGACATGACCAAATTCGTCTTCGTCACCGGCGGTGTGGTGTCTTCCCTGGGTAAGGGAATTGCCTCCGCCTCTCTCGCCGCAATCCTTGAATCGCGCGGCCTGTCAGTCACCCTCATCAAGCTGGACCCGTACATCAACGTCGACCCTGGCACCATGTCGCCTTTTCAACACGGTGAGGTGTTTGTCACCGACGATGGTGCCGAAACTGACCTGGATTTAGGCCACTACGAGCGCTTCATCAACACCCGCATGAAGAAGGCCAACAACTTCACCACGGGTCAAATCTACAAAAGCGTTCTTGAAAAAGAGCGACGCGGCGATTACTTGGGCAAAACCGTTCAGGTCATTCCACACATCACCAACGAAATTCAAGACTACATCAAACGCGGTGCGGGCTTTGGTACTCCCGAAGCGGTTGATGTGGCCATCGTTGAAATTGGTGGCACCGTAGGCGACATTGAGTCTCTGCCCTTCTTGGAAGCTGTGCGACAACTGAGCTTGCGCCTCGGCCCCAACAACGCGGCCTTCGTCCACCTCACATACGTGCCGTGGATTGCCGCTGCGGGCGAACTCAAAACCAAGCCAACACAGCACACCGTGCAAAAACTGCGTGAAATTGGCATTCAACCCGATGCCCTGCTGTGCCGTGCCGACCGCATGATTCCGGAAGACGAGAAAGACAAAATTTCGCTCTTCACCAACGTGCAAAGCTGGGGCGTCATTTCCATGCCCGATGTCGACACCATTTACAAAGTGCCACGTGTTTTACACGAGCAAGGTTTGGACGGCCTCATCTGCGACCGCTTGCACATCAATACACCGCCTGCCAACCTCAAGCGCTGGGACGACTTGGTTTACGAAACCGAGCACCCTCAAGGCGAGGTCATCATTGCCATGGTGGGCAAGTACGTTGAACTGTCCGACAGTTACAAGTCCGTCAACGAAGCCTTGCGACATGCGGGCATGCGCAACCATGTGCGCGTCAAAATTGAGCACATCGACTCAGAAACCATTTCTCCAGAAACCGTGGCGCAACTGGCCAAGTTTGATGGCGTCTTGGTACCAGGCGGTTTTGGCAAGCGCGGTGTTGAAGGCAAAATTCAAACTGCTCGTTTTGCTCGCGAAAGCAAAGTCCCCTACTTGGGCATTTGCTTGGGCATGCAAGTGGCCACCATTGAATATGCGCGCCACGTCGCGGGCATGGCCAATGCCAATAGCACCGAATTCGAGCCCGACACACCTTTCCCTGTCATTGCCTTGATCAACGAATGGAAAGATGCAGACGGCACCATTCAAGTACGCGATGCGCAGTCCGATTTGGGCGGCACGATGCGTCTTGGTGCGCAAAGCTCTGACGTGTCTTCAGGCACTTTGGCACATGACATTTATGGCCCGGTGGTCACAGAGCGTCACCGTCACCGTTACGAAGCCAACGTGAATTACTTGGACACTTTGCGCAAAGCCGGTTTGGTTATTTCAGCTCTGACGCAGCGTGAGCAACTCACAGAAATTGTAGAGTTGCCCGTTGATGTGCATCCTTGGTTTGTCGGCGTGCAATTTCACCCGGAGTTCAAATCGACACCTTGGGATGGACATCCATTGTTCAACGCGTTCATCAAAGCGTCCATCGATCATCAAAAAGGCGCCAAGCACCTCAAAGCAGTTGCTTAATTTTGAAGTCATCAGACAAGGAACCCCATGAAACTGTGCGGATTTAATGTTGGTCTCGACCAGCGCTTCTTTTTGATTGCCGGCCCTTGCGTCATTGAGTCTGAGCAATTGCAAATGGACACAGCAGGCACCTTGAAAGAGATCACCTCTGCCCTTGGCATTCCCTTTGTCTTTAAAAGTAGCTACGACAAAGCCAATCGCTCCTCTGGCAGCACCTTCCGCGGTCCTGGCATGGAAAAAGGTTTGGAGATTTTGGCCAAAGTGAAGCGCGAACTGCACGTCCCCATCCTCACCGATGTGCACACCGAAGCCGACATCCCCACCGTGGCCGCTGTGGTCGACGTATTGCAAACGCCCGCCTTCTTGTGCCGGCAAACCGACTTCATTCGCGCCGTGGCGCAATCGGGCAAACCCGTCAACATCAAGAAGGGGCAATTCTTGGCGCCCCACGACATGAAGAACGTGATTGACAAGGCCCGCGCTGCAGCGCGCGATGCTGGCTTGCCCGAAGACAACTTCATGGCATGCGAGCGCGGCGCCAGTTTTGGCTACAACAACTTGGTGTCCGACATGCGCAGCTTGGCCATCATGCGCGAAACAGGTGCCCCTGTGGTGTACGACGCCACCCACTCCGTTCAATTGCCTGGTGGTCAAGGCACCAGCTCAGGCGGCATGCGCGAGATGGTGCCTGTGCTGTCGCGCGCAGCGGTGGCTGTGGGTGTTGCGGGCCTTTTTATGGAAACCCATCCCAACCCTGCCCAAGCCATGTCTGACGGCCCCAACGCAGTGCCCTTGCAGCACATGAAAGCCTTGTTAGAAACCCTCTTGGAACTCGACGCGGTAACCAAAAAGAACCCGTTTCTCGAAAACAATTTCCAGTGATTGCTTGCATGATCCAAGTTGGTTTTTTGGATTAAACGATTTTTAATTTAGACAGAGAGAAGTAAACATGAGTGCGATAGTTGACATTGTGGGCCGCGAAATCTTAGACAGCCGCGGCAACCCCACCGTTGAATGCGATGTGTTGTTAGAGTCTGGTGTGATGGGCCGCGCTGCAGTGCCGTCTGGCGCTTCCACCGGCAGCCGTGAAGCCATCGAATTGCGTGATGGCGACAAAAGCCGCTATTTGGGCAAAGGTGTGCTGAAAGCTGTAGAGCACATCAACACCGAAATCTCAGAAGCCGTTTTGGGTCTCGATGCCTCCGAGCAATCTTTCCTCGACAAAACTTTGATCGACCTGGACGGCACCGACAACAAGAGCCGCTTGGGCGCCAATGCCATGTTGGCCGTGTCGATGGCCGTGGCCCGCGCTGCTGCCGAAGAATCTGGCCTGCCATTGTACCGCTACTTTGGCGGCATGAACGGCTGCCAACTGCCTGTCCCCATGATGAACGTCATCAATGGCGGTGCACATGCCAACAACAACCTTGACTTGCAAGAGTTGATGATCATCCCCGTGGGCGCGCCCAGCTTCCGCGAAGCCGTGCGTTACGGTGCTGAAGTGTTCCATGCATTGAAAAAAATCATCCACGACAAAGGCATGAGCATTGCCGTGGGTGACGAAGGTGGTTTTGCCCCCAATGTGCCCAACCACGAAGCGGCCATCCAAATGATTTTGGATGCCATCAGCGCTGCCGGTTACACGGCTGGCGAGCAAATTGCCATTGGACTCGACTGCGCTGCCAGCGAGTTTTACAAAGACGGTAAATACGAACTCGAAGGCGAAGGATTGTCCTTAACCGGCGAACAATGGATCGACATGATGGCCACCTGGGTCGACAAGTACCCCATCATCAGCATTGAAGACGGCATGGCCGAAGGCGACTGGGATGGCTGGAAATTGCTCACCGAGCGTTTGGGCCAAAAAGTTCAAATCGTTGGCGATGACTTGTTCGTGACCAATACCAAGATTTTGAAAGAAGGCATCGACAAAGGCATTGCCAATTCGATCCTGATCAAGATCAACCAAATTGGTACTTTGACTGAAACTTTTGCCGCCATCGAGATGGCCAAGCGCGCAGGTTATACAGCCGTCATCAGCCATCGCTCTGGCGAAACCGAAGATTCCACCATTGCCGACATTGCGGTAGGCTTGAATGCGGGTCAAATCAAAACCGGCTCTATGAGCCGCAGCGATCGCATGGCCAAGTACAACCAATTGCTGCGCATTGAAGAAGACTTGGGCGACATAGCCGAATACCCTGGCCGCTCAGCGTTTTATAACCTGCGCTGATTGAAACACATCGAATTTTTCAATGCTCATGGAAAACCGTTTTTGGCCAGCCCTGTTGATCGCTTTGTTGCTGATCTTGCAGGGTCAGATTTGGCTTGGCAAAGGCGGTGTTCCTACAGTCATCGAGCTTGAAAATAAGATCAAAGTGCAAAATGAGTTGAACGCGAAAGCCAAACGCATCAACGATCAACTCAACTCTGAGGTGAGCGACCTCAAAGAAGGTTTAAACACCGTCGAAGAACGTGCCCGCCACGAGCTGGGCATGGTCAAAGCCAACGAAATTTTCGTGCAGATCGAAAAATGATGAATTCGGTCGAGTTGGCCGGCTTTGTTTTGTCGTTGGCAATGGTTTATTGCAACATCAAAGAAATCCATTGGGGCTGGCCATTGGCCATTGCCAGCTCGGCGCTTTACGGTGTGGTGTTTTGGAACACCCAACTCTACGGCGAAGCCTCTTTGCAAATCATGTTCATTCTGACCTCCGTTTGGGGCTGGTGGCAATGGTGCTCCGCTGTACAAGCTCCACCAGATGAAAGCTGGGTCAAGCCCGCCGCTTTGCAAATCAGCCGCCTTTTGCCTGCACAAAGACAGAAAGTCATCTTCTCTTTTTTGATTGCATGGCCTGTATTGACGTTTTTTTTATACCGATTCACCGACAGCGATGTCGCGATCTGGGACGGCCTGGTCACTGCCTTGAGTTTGTTGGCGCAATACTTACTGGCCAAAAAGAAAATTGAAAATTGGTGGGTCTGGCTAGTGGTTAATTTAATCACGGTCGGGCTGATGCTGGTGAAATCGCTTTGGCTGACCGCTTTGCTGTACCTGATCTTTGCTGGCCTGAGCTATGTCGGTCTTAAAGCTTGGCAACGTCAACATGCACGCTAAGCCTGTTCGAATTGCTTTATTGGGCGCCGAAAGCACAGGCAAAACCAGCTTGTGTCTGGGCATCACCAGTGCCCTGCAGTCTTTGGGGCTGAATGCTACAGCGGTACCCGAAACACTGAGGGATTGGTGCGATGCCAAGGGCAGAACACCGCATGCGCACGAGCAAGCCGCCATTGCAGCACAACAAGCCGAGCGAATTTTCTCGATTGCCAGTGGTTGGGTGGTGGCAGACACCAGCCCCCTCATGACGGCTGTTTACAGCGACTACGTTTTCAAAGACAAAACACTGTATGAACCCGCGCTTCTACAGCAAGCTCAATTTGATTTGACACTTGTCATGGGCCTCGATTTGCCATGGGTGGCCGATGGTTTGCAGCGAGATGGTGCGCATGTACGCGAACCCGTCGACACTTTGCTACGGCAAGCGCTGCAAAGTGCAGGACTACCCTTCAAAGTGATCTATGGACAGGCCGATGCGCGGCTGTCAGCAGCCCTCATGGCCATCCGCAATGGCATCAACAACTTGAGTGAAGAATTGGGGCAGCACCTGAGCAGATTCAAGGCCCTTCAAACACAAAGAGACGAGAGTCAATACGGTTTGAACAAAGGCAAAACAGCCTGGCGCTGCGATTTGTGCAGCGACGCAGAGTGTGAACACAAATTGTTCAGCGACTTGTTGAAGTGAGGCAACTCAATGAACTGAAGGCCCTGCAGGCGGTGTGATCTCGGTTTGGGTAAACAAGCTGGCGGCATCCACAGGATCGAAATGGTATTGCTTGCCGCAAAACTCGCAGCCCACTTCAATGTTGTCGCGCTCAGACAAAATACTCTCAACCTCTTCCACGCCCAGGCCTTTGATCATGCGACCTACGCGCTCACGGCTGCAACTGCATCGAAATTTGGGACCCGTCTCACCCACCAAAGGTTCAAAGCGCAACAGTGGCTCCTCCCAAAACAAACGGTGCAATACCGTTTCAATGTCTAAACCCAATAATTCCTCGGCTTTCAGGCTTTTGGCCAACATAGAAATGCGGTTGTAGTCCTCGCTTTGGCCCAAGGCGGCTTCTCGCTCCACTGAGTCATACTTGCCTGCCAAGTTAGCAGCGCCCTCTAAAGGCAGGCGCTGAATTAAAAGGCCAGCAGCGACGTCCATGTTAGCCGCTAAAACCAAGGTGGTATCGAGTTGCTCAGATTGCAACATGTAGTGCTCTAGCACTTCACTCAATTTTTCAAGCTTCTCTTTTTGATCACCAAAAAGAGGAACCACACCTTGATAGGGTTGCTGTCCAGGCATGCGATCTAGCGGATCCAGCGTAATGGCACAACGGCCATCGTTGTTTTGGTTCACCATCTGACTGAGGCGGGCATCTTCGGCCACATCACCTTGCATAGTGGCAGTAGCGCGCACGCCAAAGTCGGGCTGCACTTCTACCACAGCCAACTTCACAGGACCGTCGCCAAACACCTGCAAGACCAAGGCACCATTGAATTTGATGTTGGCTTGCATCAACACCGCAGCAGCCGACATCTCGCCTAACAACTCGGTGACAGGCGCTGGGTAAGCACCCGTTTCGTTGTTGGCAGCTCGGCGCTTGAGAATCTCTTGCCACGCATCGGTCAAGCGAACGATGGCGCCACGCACGGGCAAACCATCAAATAGAAATTTATGAAGTTCAGACAATTTTTTTCAAACCTGATTGAAATCGATGTGCGTTTTCGATGTAGTGCTTTGCAGACATTCGCAAGCCTTGCATCTGCTCTGGCGACAACTCACGCACCACTTTGGCAGGAGAGCCCATGATCATGGAACCGTCGGGAAACTCTTTGCCCTCTGTTACCAAAGAGCCCGCGCCGACCAAACAATTTTTACCAATCTTGGCGCCGTTGAGCACAATGGCGCCAATGCCAATCAGAGACTCATCGCCAATGGTGCAACCATGCAACATCACTTGATGCCCTACCGTCACATTTTTACCCACCGTCAAAGGCTTTCCCACATCAGCGTGCAATACGCTGCAGTCTTGAATGTTGCTGCCCTCACCAATGCGGATGGTTTCGGTATCGCCGCGAATCACGGTTCCAAACCAAACACTGGCGTTGGCGCCCAACTCCACAGCACCCATGACTTGGGCGCTGTCGGCCACCCAAGCACCTTCAGCCAGCACCGGTTGTTTGTCATCTAACGAATAAATTGCCATTTCCGACCTCTTTCGCCTTGTCTCAAAACCTCCATTGTAGGCACCCCTAAAATACGCCATGCCTTGCTCCCAAATGCCCCCCATCGCGTCAGACCTCCGACAAGCCGTCCTGACTCCCTTGCTTGAGAAAAATGCCGTCAACAAGGCAGAACTCACCTTGGGCCTGAACGAGTCATGGGGTGTCGACACGCAAGCTGTCATTGCAGATCCTGGCGGTATTCCAGGCCGTTCCCCACATCCCATCTTGGTGTCTCACACCAGCCTCAAAGCCAAACCGCTCAACACGCCCGAGGGCAAGGCTTTGTTACTGCATGCCATTGCGCACATCGAACTCAACGCGATCGATTTGGCGCTTGACGTAGTTTGGCGCTTCAGCGGCATGCCAGAAGACTTTTACCGAGACTGGGTGCGCATTGCAAAAGAAGAAGCTAAACACTTTTTGTTACTTCAAGGACATTTGGCTGGTATGGGCTTTGACTACGGCCCCTTCCCCGCGCACAACTCTTTGTGGGACATGGCTGAACGCACCAAAGGCGACATCTTGGCTCGAATTGGTTTGGTGCCCAGAACGATGGAGGCTCGTGGCTTAGACGCCTCGCCGGGCGTTAAGAATAAATTGGTGAGCGCAGGCGACATGGCTGCAGCACGTATTTTGGACATCATTCTGGAAGACGAAATTGGTCACGTGGCCGCTGGCAATCGGTGGTATCGGTTTGTCTGCCAACAACGCGGCTTGGATCCCGTGGCAACCTATCGAAATTTGATTCAGCAATACGATGCGCCTAAACTCAAGTCGCCTTACAACCTCGAGGCGCGTCGATTGGCGGGTTTTGATGAAGAAGAGCTCAATGACTTAGCGGCCCATGGCTTTTAGCACGCACCATGACACACCTTGATGCTTCATACAAAGGGTTTCCCGGGCACTTAGCGCCCGTCAACTGGTCCGCGGTCGGTCAGCAAGGCTGGAACCTGTTGGCGGGGCACTTGTCGCTGCCCTTGGCAGTTCTCAAACAATCAGCGCTTGCGCACAACTTGGTCTGGATGCAAGAGTTTTGCAATGCTCGCGGTTTAGACATTGCACCGCATGGCAAAACCACCATGTCCCCCGAACTCTACAACATGCAAATCAAAGCAGGAGCTTGGGGCATCAGTTTTGCCAATGTGTTTCAAGCAGGGCTAGGCATTCGCCACGGCATTCAACGGGTCATCATTGCCAATCAGGTGTTTCAGGCTACCGATTTAGACACACTTGCCACGCTATTGCGTGAACATCCAAGCGCCAGAATTTATTTTTTGATCGATTCCATGGCGCAACTTGATGCCATTGAAGCCTGGCATGTCAGTTACAAAACTAAGACTAAGACTAAGACTAAGACTAAGACTAACACCCACATCACTTTCACGGTTCTGATTGAACTGGGCATTCAAGGCAAGAGAACGGGTTGTCGCAAACATGACGAAGCACTGGCGCTGGCACATAGAATCAAATCAAC
>VFQS010003997.1_pt1 | contig 10935 bp, 17 predicted proteins | sample 3512361 | NCBI WGS metagenome assembly VFQS01 (sample SAMN10412375, study PRJNA504923) | tailings metagenome | isolation source: Relicate 1 Philex TSF3 active mining | place: Philippines | reverse complement strand
AATGTCACTCATTTGAATCGGGGTGTTTAGTAAAGAGATTTACTGCATGGGGGTGTACCTGTCTTTTCCTACGAGCCGAAACCAGAAGCGTACCCTATCTTCCATGCCCTCAGAGATGAGGCCACGTTGCTTGCTCTGCACATGACATCTCACTAGATGGGTATGTGTCCTTGGGCATGGTCATGTACGACATGCCTGCCGCATTGAGCGCGAATGTCGAAGCTTGGTGATGTATTAAAGCTTGCACACGAAGGCGTGCCATCTTTTACTGTGTTTTCTCGCGGTCTCATGTTCGTATACGTCCGCCCTAAGGATGGTTCTCGCTGGGTTCACCCCCGCTTGCACAATCCTATTGATGAGGGAACTGACCTGATGACACCCGAGGAGATTGATGCGTTCCCTCTATGGAAGGAGATTACGTTCGGTTGTACGCGCTACGAGTCTGGTATTAAGTATCTGCATGCTCAGACCCTTGATGGACATCCTTCTAATAATACGGCTAAAGAGGAGGTGCTTACTACGTGGCTTACTAGTTTTCGCCCTGATTGGGACCTCTGCAGTATCTGGGGGGTAAACTTGACTATTAGCATGATATCTGAAGAGTCAATGTTGAATTTGGAGCGTGAGTCGGCGGTGATGATGGGCAGTCATGTTCGGCTGGGTGCTGGCTCTCCTCTCCGTTCGTTTGAGAGGGCCCGGGAGGTCCTTCATCTCATCTGTGATTTCGCTTTCTGGGGCCGTGTTTGACGTGGCTTAACGTCAGAGATTAAAATCTTTCTCACAATTAAAATGCACCACTCAAGCGGTATTAAAGACCCACCCTTACATTTTTTCTATCTTCATCGTTTGGATGTTCTCTTACGTCTTTAACGGTTACATCCCGTGCGAGGGTTACTTCTCCAAAAACCCCACCATCGGACAGAAACGCGCTTTCAGACCGCTCAAACCGCTCGATGTCGGCCCATTCACTGAGATGCTCCCCTCCCCTGTGTGGCATAACGACCCCACCCCGGAAGGACGCCATGCTTTCAACATCGACGAGGTGTCGTGGGACCAACTCCAGAAAATCATTGACACCCGCCTCGATGAGGACAAGGAGGCCAGGCGGCTTGCTCTGCTCATGGCATCTCACTGGAGGCTTGGATCAAACAGCCCTTTGGCCCCCGTTGCCCGAGAGCCTACCCTGCTTGACCTCATAATGTCACTCATTTGAATCGGGGTGTTTAGTAAAGAGATTTACTGCATGGGGGTGAAAAACGCACGCACACCCCGTATTTAAACATAAATCACTATGCCCATTCATCTGCATTCCAGCGTTGGCGCGCGTCTGTGCTCCACAGTCATGCCGCTCATCGAGTTGAAAACTAAAGAGGGAGATTTTGCTTATATCTTGTGTGTAAAGTGTGGGGTTGCACTAAACACCAGCGGGAAAAAACTGCTTGAAGTCTTTAAAACGTCTTGTCGCGCCTCAAATCCTGACTTTCCTGTGTCTTCCGTGACTAAGATGGAAATGCTGGACTCCATTACACCTAAAACCATAAAGGCTGCATTCGACAAGCTGGAAAATGATAGTGACTCAGCCGAGTATCTCGGGGTTGATGTGGCGTATTTGGCGAAGAGAGTGATCAATGATTCGGAAGTTACATCTCTGCTCGCGATTCGCCTCCACTACACCTACCTCAAGCAAAAGGAAGGTGAAAAGTTCAAGAAAAATTTCAAGATACTGGAGGAGTGCATTAAGCGCAGGTGGCAATACACGCAGGTCGAGATCCCTCTGGCAATGGGCGTCTGCCATCCTCGCCTCGGGAGCAACTCGCTTCTGCGTCATCTCGACCCAGCAATAATGCAGCGCATCTGTCATTACGCTTACACCACGAAGTAAGTGCGTGACCCTGGACACGTTTAGTACATTTCGTGCACTACCCCCCCTTCTCTTGAGTCTCGCGAAAAACGCACGCACACACACTCACACACACACGTCTTTAATCAAGAATCATGCCCGGTTAGAAAAAACACCAGTCTTATCCCGAAATGATCCCGTCAGTAACCCCTCTCAGTCAGAATAAAAAGCTTGCTCACAGACGAGCTCCAAGACCTCGCGCTCCAACAAATGAAGAGGAGAGCCAGCACCCAACCGAGCATGACTTCCCATCAACACAGCCTGGCACCGAGCCCGGCGAGCCTCCCGTCTCTTTTCAGCTATCTCCACATCATCTAGCGTGAATGGCCACAGCATGCACAGGGTAGACTCATCAGCCCACCACTTCCTTTTACCACTCGTTCGCCTCAAACCAGGGCTCAGATCGATGAAGTAGTCGATCAAAGCCTTCCACTTGCCAATGTCGAAATCGGTCACACAGACACTGAAAACTCCTTTGCCACAGCCCATTATAGCATGAAACATACAAAAATCGACTGGCTCATAACCAGGTGAGAACCTAAGAGTCCTCTCACCAGTGATGCCTCCACGAGGTGAGTTTTCCGCATTCCATCTGAAGAAAATGTACACGCCGTCATCAGCCCAACTCACGTCAAGATGGGACTCGACAAAATACTCATCTGAATCTCTCGCAATAACAAAACTCTGCAAGCCAATGTAGCCTGTAACTTTAGGAAGGTGTACAATGGAATCAGCGATGTACTCACACATCAAGTTAAACAGCACCACATTCTTCCAATGCTGAATACCGTCAGGCCCGACTGGTTCGGTGTACAGGAGCCACCTGTAATAAATCTTCTTGACATCCCGCCAGTACTCAGTCAGTTCACGTTCGCCGCGAAAGGTGCTCTGCAGCCACCTGGGGTTATGCTCACGATACCAACCAAACATCAATAAATGATACCCAGGCTCACACCTCTAGTCTTAAATATTCTGATACCCTAACGCGAATCACACGCGAAAAACGCACGCACACACCACACGCCTTTAATCAAGAATCACAGTAGCTAGAACACGCAAAACCAAAAAAATCGAGCGCCAGTGCGTCTATTTAAGGGTTGGGACGTGTTCGATCTGGTATCTACGGGAAGAGCCGTGTATTCGTCCTGGTCAATGCCAGTTGTTTATGTGAGCAACGGGGATAAGCACGTATCCATTTTATTGAAAGCTGGTAAAGCAATGACATCCGAGGGGTTATGGCACAAACCAAGTATTAGTGCATACGACGGGACTTCACACGATACCGCAAGGCTCGCTCGTGTCCCATGGGGGAGATGTGTCCTGATCCAACAATGGCATATTTTTCTGAACATTACCTGTCGTGATGATATGAACAGGGCTATAACGGTCCAATTTACCAGTGGTAAGCAGAAGGAGATGCAGGGTCGGTTGGAGCGACTGGTTCGCTCTTATAAAGTGAGAAAACAGGGACTGGCTGTGGCCATGGCCATGCATCCACGGCTGGGTGCTGGCAGCAGACTGGCTGGACTGGGCGATAATCTATTGTCCCTAGTGGTCCGACTACTGCATATCTGAGTTGTTGGCTTGACCATCATGGGTCGTGATTAAAACGTGAGCATGTTATCCACACGCGCCTCCTTGTTTGAAGAGATGCTCAAGCATCGATTACAGGATCACTTACCACGCGAGCGCAACCCGAAATCACACGCGAAAAACGCACGCACACACCACACGCCTTTAATCAAGAATCACAGTAGCTAGAACAACACCAGCAGTGTCTCGAAATGATCCCGCCGGCGTCAGTAACCACTCTCAGTCACGGCAAAAAAGCTTGCTCACAGATGAGCTCCAAGACCTCGCTATCCAACAAACGCAGAGAAGAGCCAGCACCCAGTCGAGCATGACTCCCCATCGACACAGCCAGTGCCACGCTCAACGCTGACTCAGAGGTCATGACCAAAATCACGGATGGTCCCACGCCCACTCGTCTCGTGTCGCTGACCCATCCAGGGCGAAATCGAGCAAGCCAGGCAGCAAGGAACTCCTCATCCTCTCCGTTGACACTGCTGGCAAGAGTGTGCAGATATAAACGCTCAACATTACCTGCGGGGACCCTATAAATGCACCTTAATTTTTTCCACAAAGGAAACTCAGCAATCTCCTCGTGCGTCATCAAGGCACTTCCAACTATGCTGTTTTTTATCAAGCGTGGGTAAATCCAGCGAGACCCTCCGTATTCGTACACGAACATCAGACAAAAAGGCCAACGTAAACTGATGATGACACGCCCTATGCACAACCTTAAATACGCAGGATTTGGCCCCAGTTCCACGCGTTAAAACACGAGCCCTGCCCGAAATCACACGCGAAAAACACGCACACACCCCTTCATTCTTCCCAACAGAACAGGGTCAGGACAGCTCCGACACACTCGCTCCCCAACAAACAAAGAGGAGAGGGCTTTTCAGGCCTGGTCATGCTTGCGCTTGCGGCTCTCCATGAAAGCTTCGACTGCAGCTTCGTGATCCTTTTTGGCCACCATCTCTCCCTGGCGCGACTGCTCGTATTTGACGATGGCCTTCTTGGTCTTCTGGTGTGCGACATCAAGGGCCGTCCGCAGCTTATCCTCTTCGGCATGAGCCTCTTGGAGCTCTTTGTGGGCGATCACCATCTGAGTGTGGGCGTATGCAAAGTCAGCCTCGGCATTACTGAGATTAGTATCAACGGAATCTTTCTTACCAGGGGCTGCCCCCCCAGCCTGAGGCATGGGGGGAACACGGGGAGGCGCCTGCGGATTCTGCATGTCAGTGATGGTGGTTGGTCCGTTTTGGGCTTAAATATGTTCTGTGTATCCCTTTTTTCTCACAGCTCTGGTATAAAGCCAAGTCTGAACGCATATGCCTGTGATTGAATGTTTTTTGCTGAACTGTTTGACATGCTTCAGTTGTCGTTGAGGAAATGGGTTGGAATATCGCTCACCCCTTCCTTAAAATTCACCCCAGCGACCATGAATATGAGAGAAGGCTTTGATTTGCGCCTCTGCAGACTCTGGGATGGAAGTGCACTGCTGTATGTTCCGCATGGCGCCAGGCCTGGCATGTTTTGCTGTGAAGTTGAGTCGGCTTTGGATATGCACAAGGCTCGCGCTGCCACAGTGCGTGTGAGCGAGTTTATGGTCTGGGTCAATCCTGAAGGATGGAACGACTGGAAGCGAAAAACTATCACTGACAGAGAGATGATTTCAATCAATGACAGTAAGTGTATCAATCCTGACAGGCGAAGGTTAAGCCCGTGGATGGTTTGGATGATCAAATGGCGAATGCAGAGGATCGCCGAGCTTGACTCTTCCATGAAACACTATCAAAGCTTTCACTTTATGGGCCTTTTGTACCATCTCTGGTGTGACATTCACAGAGAGCCGCATGGTTTCGTAGAAAGATGGGCGTTGAAAGGCCCAGAGGCAGCGGAAGAAGCATGGTCTGAGGCTGTCAGCATTCACCCAGACTTACTACAGAAGAAACATGCCCGTTCTTTGTTCGAGGTTTTGAAGAAAGAAGCTTGATTTCGTAATGAACAGAGTTATGAATACTTAAGCTCTCAAACACACATTAGCAACGAGATGGACCAGCACATATTAGTCGATTTACTGAATGCGCGTTTGGACGACCTGGTTAGTGACTGTGTTTGGCGTACTAGGTCATTACTGACCCCATATGTGGAAACCCAAAAGCTGATTGAGGCGTGCGGTCACGACTCAAGCGAGCTGGAGCAGGCTATCAAAGCAGCAGGCGAAGCGGTGGCCAAGATGGACATAGTGCGTCACAAAGTCGTGACCAAGTTAAAGGCTGACGGGGTTTGTTTTGTCGTAGACGAAAGCAAGCGCAAGGAACTCGAGCTGTCCAGGCTGCAATAATAGTCTAATGCAGGAGGAGTCTTCGGGTACAGGAGCGCAAGACACACCCAGCTGACACGCGAAAAACGCGCACAGACCCGAAAAACGTCCACACACCCCTATGCATGCAGTTTAACTTAAATTAGTCACATCCTGCTGATCACCTAAAAAATGCCAACCCCAGAGCAAATCTGTCACGTTGGTTGGATCCAGTCTGTTGGGCATTATCAACCTTACAAGAACCAATCTGGCATTCTGTGTTTCGTGTCGCCAAGGATTCCATTGGTAAACCATTGGGTCCACAGAGGAGAGGGGCCAGAAAACGTAAATATTCACAAATACATTTTGGTCTCACATCAGTGTGGAAAATATAATACCTATAAAATTTTGTACACTGCTTTTCCATATAAAAACATTTGATCTTATTTTTTCTGCTCTTTTTCGTGGTAATGTCAGATCCAGCTGTATTGGCGGCATTAGCGCAGTTGAATGCAAATGTTTTGCAGTCTAACACATTCATGATGCAAATTCATGGTGATGTTTGCTCGCTCAGATCAGAGGTTATACAATTTCGAGCGGATGTTGTTCAGTACTATGGTCAGCTTGACAAAAAAGCCACGCCACTGACTCGCGAAAAACACGCACACACCTCTCGAAGCTACGGAAGCTCGCTTTCAAGCACGATAAATGCATCGTAGTTATCATTGACGAATTCGATCATTCTCTTGTATGCTTCGTCTACAGTGATGAGTACTTGTTCCTTTGAGTCGTTTGTTCGAATGCTGATGTCCACTTTCATCACAGTTTTCTTGTTTTCGCCATCCTCGCCTTGCCGAGACGGATAAAGACCCAACCGGATGTTTTGGGTCATCCCAGTTTGATCCATGATTTTCTTGCCGTTCACGCGAAAATATCGTTCCTCCACCTCCAATGGAACTGTCTTTTTTCGGACTTATGGCACTGAGGCTGCCTCCGGGCAAAGACAGGTCACAGGACAAGGACACGCGAAAAACGCGCACACACCCGAAAAACACGCACACACCCGAAAAACACGCACACACACACCTCAATTCTCACGTCTTCATTTGCCTCAACACCCGAGGTGAAAATGACAAACACACGATAAACGTGCAGACAGCTTGCACTCTTCACATTCCACGCATCGACTCCGCCATGGCACGCTCCATGTTGCGCTGGTACTCAGCCTCTTCGTCGTCCGCCATAGCCTGCGAGAGGGCGAGAGCCCTGGCCAGCTCGCGATCCTCACTCACATGCGCCTCCCCGAAAAAAACATGGTCGAGCATGTTATCCACATGCGCCTTCTTGTTTGAAGAGATGGTCGAGCGAATCTCCAACACATCTGCAATACCAGTGGCGAGTTCAAGCACACGCTTCGTGTCACGCGAGTTGGTCTTGGCGATTTCGTCGCATTGCGTCACTGCCATCGACGTCAGCATGTCGCTAAGGAGGCCCTTTGCCTCCTGGGCAACAACAAGAGCCTCCTCATTGACCACAGGCTTGGGGGCCTGCGTCCGCGGCTTGATCAGCCAAACGTAATCAGGGTCGCTGATGATTCTGTCAACACGTCCGACCATCGCCCACGCGAGTCTGCTGACCTGCTTTGGCGTGTAGTAGATCACGAAACCCTCCACGCACATGTACGGAAACAGAATAGCATGGAGGGCACGGAGAGAGGTAATCTGGACACGGACATCCTGCACTGCACCAATCACAGTCGAGAAATGCTCCTCGGTGACCCAAAAAGCCTCCTCACTCGCGTGGGTCAGCCCAAATGGCTTGGCTTGCATGTCTTGCCACGTGTTCACATAGAACATCATGATATTTGCAGCCTGTTCACTGCTCCCACCCAAAGCAAGATGCTTGCAATATGCGTACTGGAGTTGAGTGCAGAACATTTCAGCAAGAGGGGCGAATTGGAACATTGAGACAATGGTCTGTATTAGATGCCCTGACGCGAGCCAACATCTTAAATACGTGCAGATACATGTGATTTCCCCGAAAAACGCGCACACACCCCTCGATTTCCCCCGAAAAACACGCACACGCGCCTCTTGCAAAAACACACGACACAGAATCACAGCCCAGGGCTCGAAATGCCCACTGAATACCCAACCAATTCATAATAAATTCTTGCACCAGATGACTCTTCGCGCGAACAGACACACCCACGAGTCGCACGGCAAAGCAAGTTGACCAAAACTCAAGCCAATCACTGTTTATTACTACACATCAGTAGTGTGCACAGCTAGATATATCAGTCTAGACATTAGCATAAATCCTGCCGTTGATCACCGCCTCATCGCCCTCAGCCTTGAGAGCCTCGTTCTGGGCCTTGAGAGCCTCGTTCTGGGCCTTGAGAGCCTCGTTCTCAGCCTTGAGAGCAGCGATATTGCTCTCGAGAAGAGCATTTGCATGGAACAGGTCCGTTTTCTCGCTCACAAGGCATAGGTTCGTGGCAATAATGCCATCAACCGAAACATCGCGCTGCGCAATCTCGCGGCGAAGGCTGTTGATTTCATTTTGGCGCACATTGGTCTGCCCCTCAAGATAGTTAATGTACCACATCACCATAGGAAGGTGAGCGAAAACACTCTGGCAGTGGGCACACGGCATAGACATCGCTGAAATCAAATGATGCACACATGCATTACACACGCTTAAATAGAGAGGGCACGCGCGTGTTTCAAGGATGCAGAAACATCAAGTGTTCATTGCCAAAAAACACACTGCAAAAGACCAGTGGATCTAATCAGAATCAGACACTATCTCCCTGTTAAGCTGGGCCCTAGCAGTCATTTAAGCAGAGATCTCCGAGTCTTACAAAGAGGAGTCATGAACAAACGCTGCATCAAAACCGTTGAAAGCATTCTCATCAAACGTAGGGAGGACATTATGGGTCAGAGCCTCAAGGCGAGCAATTTCGGCCTGAAGGTGAGCAATTTCAGCCTGAAGGTGAGCAATTTCGGCCTGAAAGCAAACACAATCAGCCTTAAGGCGATTGTTTTCGTTCCCAAGACGCCTGTTCTTTATTTGCTCGGCATTGAGAGCTTGAAGGAATTGTCGGCGCTCATTCCAAAGCTTATTGACGTCATCATCATCATCACTCTTCCTTTTCTTTGTTGCATTGAAATCCTGCAAGTATTTCTCGAACATAGTTCAAACAAGAGATGCCGAGTGCGCACAACACATTTAAATACACAAACACCACAAAAAATTGGACATAAAAGTGACACAGCAAGGTAAGCAAAAACGAAAACGGTTCATTACACGCCCGAAGTCATTCAAGCAGGAATCTCTGACAAAGAGAAGTCACGAACAGCCACCGATATCAAAATCCGTCGCCAGCTGCCACATCAAAGCGGAGGGAGTTCATAAAACTGCTCATCGCATCTCATGCCATCAATGTTAATCCTCTCCCGCAAATAATCGTTGTCTTTGAGAACCTTTTCAAGCAGGTCCTGAAGGCGAGCATTTTGGGCTTGAAGGAGAGCATTTTTGTTCTCAAGGCGGATGTTCTTCTCGCTCTCTTCATTGAGGGCTGCAAGGAGCTGAATGTGATCTGCACCGATGCTACAAATGAGGCCATCAACATATTGGTGCCAAGCCTGAACATCAAAGCGGTTGAGGCTGCGGTTCCGGAAGAATTCCTCGAACATGGGGCAAACAAGAGATGCTGAATGCGCACAACACATTTAAATACGTACATACCACACAATATATTGGACACAAAATCGACACCGTGTGATAAGCAAACAAGCATTGTTTATTACACATCTGTAGTGTGCACAGGTGAAAACACATGCCTAGACACTAACAAAAACCATGTCATTGGTCACGCCTTATCACCACCAGCCCTAAGAGCCTCGTTCTCAGCCCTGAGAGCCTCGTTCTCAGCCTTGAGAGCCTCGTTCTTAGCTTCAAGGGCAGCAATCTTGTTCTCAACCTCATGCAAACGCTGCACAACCAAGAGATAATCATCAAACTGGTGCTGAAAAGCACCGTCAGACTCTTCGAGTTGGCGGCGCAGCTGATCGACTTGGCGGCGCAGCTCATCGCGCTCGGCCTTCAGGTTGTAGTAGGTAGAGAGCTTCACAGGCATATGCAGAAAGATACGCAATAATAAAAACACGCTTAAATAGAGAGATCACACACTCATTTCAGAGAGGCACACACGTACACGGATATGCGAGTTGTCGCGTCGTTTATTACCACAACAAGGCGAAATGAACTCGGCATGGCATGCCAATCAGGCAGGCATGGAATCGTCAAAGGTAGCTGTGCGATGAGGCTTGACATACCATGACAGACGAGAAGCTGCTTACTCAGAGTCATTAGCAAACTGCGCGTTTCCACGCCCTTTGAAACGACGACGATCATCAGAATACTCCTCAGTAGTGTTATGGGCCTCTTGCATGGCACGCGAAGTCTGCCTCGCCACCGCCTGCTTACGCAAAGCCTCTGCAGCAAACTCATGAAAAATCTCCTCAGCCTTCTCAGCGGCACGCGATTCAATGCGGGATTCAATGTAGGCTTCGAGATCACGATGTGACTGAACCAGTTTCTTGTATTTCTGAGCAACATCAGAATTTGCAGCGATGTATTGCGCAGCGATCCTCTGTCCCGTAGTCAGACTATCCTTAACGGAGTGGCCACTGGCATTGAAAATCGAATTGCTCTCATTCTTAATTTCGTTTTCTTTCTCCAGTGCTTTCAACTCATCTTTCTGTTCTTGTTTTGCTTCCTGCAAACTGAAGAACACGCCCACGAAAGCCGTGCTCACCATCCAGAAAAAGGCCAAAGATACATGGATAAACATGGCACCGGAAAGCCACAAGTTCTTTCCAAAATGCCAGAGGGCCTCTCCCGCCAGGCGACACATGAGCCAGATCTTGATATTGCGATACGCCTTGCAAAAGCCGTAATACTCGATCAAACCAGCGTGCCGTGCCGCACTCTTGCTAATCCGATCATTGACATCGCCGTACCACTTCAACACATGCCACAAAACGCAGCACACGACGAAGAGGCCCATCACGATCACAAAAGGGAAACCATAGGCGCAAACACCCTTCCAAAAGGACTCGGTAAAGATACCGTCTGTCTTCGAACCACTAGTGCTAGC
>VFQS010003993.1_pt1 | contig 10945 bp, 9 predicted proteins | sample 3512361 | NCBI WGS metagenome assembly VFQS01 (sample SAMN10412375, study PRJNA504923) | tailings metagenome | isolation source: Relicate 1 Philex TSF3 active mining | place: Philippines | reverse complement strand
TTGGTTTAACTTCTTCTTCTTCAGATTCATCTTCGTCTTCATCTTCAGATTCTACTTTCTTAGCAGCAGCTTTGGTAGTAGATTTAGTAACAGGTTTAACAACTTCTTCTTCATCAGATTCTTCTTCAGATTCTTGTTCGGATTCAGAATCAACTTGAGCTACTTGTTTACCCTTAGCAGGTGCAGAAGTAGCTTGTTTAGCAGGTGCAGAAGTAGCTTGTTTAACAGGTGCTACAGTTTCAATGGTATCAGATTCTTCATCTGAATCAAGGAATGCATCAGATTCCATAAATTGTTTGACATTGGAATTTGATTTGCTAGGAGGTTCAACTTCGGTTTTAGCAATCTTGAAAGTAAGACCGTATCCCATAGTTTTAGAAGTACCGGCAGGTTTAGTTTGAGCCCAAAGTTTAACAGGGCGAACAATAGGACGAATACGACTCATCCAGCAAACATGAGATGAAAAATCATCAATGGATTTAATACCATCAACTTTATTACGAACACGTTTACCACCTTCCATTACAGAAGTAAAGACAATGGATTTAACTTCATTGTCAGGATAAGTAGTATCGATTTTAAGTTTCATATAAGGATGTTTAGGACCGTAGTCTTTCTTTGCATCTTTTTTAGTATCTTCGTCATCTTCTTGAGGAAGGCGGAAGATTGGTTGGTATGCATATTTAGATGATTTGTTTCCAAACATTTTTTCTTTGAATTCATCAGAACCAATTTTTTCATCCATTTCACGGAGCATATCACTGAGTTGTTTAATTTCAGGAATAGATTGATCAAGAGGAACTTTTACAAATGAACGTTGAGAATCATCTTTGTAATATTCGCCGAGTTTAGGAACACCGTATGAGGAAAGGTTAATCCAAGGGAATTGGATAAAAAGTGGAATTTCAGTACCAGTTTCAGAACTAGTGTAACGAGGATATGAAATTTTTTGTCCTTTAGAACGAGTGTTTTCTTCAATTTCTGTAAAATTTAATTGAGAGACTTTAACGTCGGTAAAATTAGTAGTCATTTCTTTTGCTGATTTAGAGGCCATTACCATATAAGAGCCTCAATTCAATATATCTTTAATTCAATTTTTTTATATATTTAACTTTTTATTAAATTAAATATGTTATACACATAGGTAATAAAATAATTATTTATTATAGTTTATAAATTAACATTCAAGATTAATATTAAAATTAATATTTTCATCATTATCATAAGCTTCCAAATAACTATTAAAATCATTAGAATCAATTAAATGACCTCTATCGTTGCAATTTAAATGAGGAACTTGGGGTTCAGGATCTAAAACTTTAAACTTACCACTTTTTGTAATTTGATCAACAATTGTATCATTTAGATTTTTACCAATGTAAAATTTAATTGGAACCAATGTTAAATAAGATTTATTATTAATTTTTGTAAATCTCATTTGAACAAATGGCAATATTTCATGGTCTGATTTAATTAGATTTTTAAGTTCTGGTAAAGAACTTGGATTATTCATTTTAACAATTGGTTTATTTGTTTTATTATTAATATCAACATTAAAAACTGGATAACTAAAATTTTCCATTTTTTTAATCTTAATGTGTTGTATTTCTGCTAAATTTAAATTAGGGTGACAATTAGTTAAATTTATATTATTAGTAAATTTTTTAAGAACTGATTTAATAAATTCACCAAATGATCCTGTTTTTTGTTCTTGACTAATTGGAATTTTTAAATCTATGTGATTATTATTAGGATCAATAAATTTAAAATCAGTTACAGGATATTTATCTAATTTAAAAACTGGAAGTTTAACAATTAAATCAAACTTTTTATACACTGGATGTTTATATTTAATTGCTGTCCCAATTGTATAAAGTCTGTTAATTTCTATTTCGTCAAAGTTAATATGTGACTTGAAATAAATAGGAGTATCTGCTTTCATGTTATATATATTATGAGTTTATGACTTAATTATTAAAGATCAATTTTTTTATATTATGATATAAAAATAATTATATCGTATCCGGTTTTTATAAAATCAAATTGGTCCCGGTATCGAAGATACCAGACTGGACCTTTTAGGTCCGGGAGCCAAGTAATTAGAATTATATAAATTCTAACACTTACAGACGAGAATACATAAAAATTATTCTCATTGAGCTTTAACAAGCTCGACAATTTTTTTAATTTTAGTTATTAGGTTATTGGTGGGTTCTATATATCTATTAATTTTTTAACTTCAACAGGTGTTTGATAGTAATAATAAAATTTACAATCTGGTTCATTAGCCTCCTTAACTATAAAGCTTTTAGTTATAAGTTTAATCATTTGATTGAATCCTAATCTTTTAGCGTTTGGTTTTAGATTAAATAAGTCAGATTCTTCCCAGGTTATATCTTTTGTTTTACTACCATTAAAAACTTTAATTTTAATTACATGAGATATTTCATCTATTGTATAGGGTTTCTGCGAGATGCCTAAATATTGAATCAATTGATTGGCAAATTGATATTTAGAATGTGAATTTAAGTTATACATTTTTTTACTCATTATTATCATAGAGTATATAATTATTTAATTGAAAACCATAATTATAACTATTTTAAAGACAAACTTAATTAGTAAATTTAATAAGAAAAAATGGTAGGCGGAGGATTAATGCAACTTGTGGCCTACGGAGCCCAAGAAGTTTATTTAAATAATAATTTTAGTGGATCTAACAATAAACATAATAAATGGACACAATTTTTTTATGATAAAGTTAAAACAAAATCCACACATAAGATTAAAGATCCAGGTATTCAATTTACAAAATCAAAATCTAATTCAAATACTGGCCAACAATGTATAATGGATCATTTATTGAATAAATTATTAAAACAAAAACATAATTTAAATATGTATCAACGTGCAAATAAAAACTTTGGTGGTAACACAATTAAAAAATTTAACCATTTAATACAGAAAAAACATTACACCAACGAAGTTTTATCCAAATATATTTGTTCCCTTTACAAATTTAATTTTTCCAATAAATCCCAAATGATTAATTTAATAAGACCAGTCATTAATAATATTAGAAAGCAGTTATATTTGAAATCAAGTTTATCATACTTTATTGGATCACGTATTAATAATTATTCAGCTTTTAAATTTGATTTAAATATGGGTAATTTTACTACTCATATTAAAAAGATGGATCAATTATTAGTAACACATCAAATATTATTAAATAATGTAGATGTTGAAGATAGAATTGGTAAATCGGAAATTATGAAAAATAATATTTGTCCAATTACAATGGAACCCATAATATGTGAATATGTTGAATGTGATACATGTAAAACTTGTTATGATTATTCTAATCGTTATGTTGAAAGTTGGTTTAACGAAAAGCATAGGTGTCCGGTGTGCAAGCAAAATTTTACAATTCATATAAAACATGTGGCGGGAGAAAATATTATATATAACGAATTGAAAAAATATACAAAAAATACTTAAAGACACTATTTGTTAATATAATAAAATGGATACAGAAATAGATAATTTCGATAGTCTCAAGTTAAATGAAAACCTTTTAAAAGGTGTTTATTTACATGGTTTTACACAACCATCAAAAATTCAAATTAAAGGTATTAGTTCAATTAATACTGGCAAAGATTGTATTTTACAATCACAATCAGGAACAGGTAAAACAGCCACTTATTTATTGGGTGTAATGAATAGGCTTGATGTTGATGAAAAAACATGCCAGGGTATTATTATTACTCCAACAAGAGAATTAGCTGATCAAGTTCACGATGTCGCTGAAGATTTAGCCAAATATACTGAATATAAAATTGCCAAATGTATTGGTGGTACAGATGTTAACAAAAATAGAGCAGATTTAAAAACAAGCTCAGTTGTTGTAGGAACAATTGGAAGAATTTATCATATGATCAGTGAAAAGAAAATTAATATTCATAAACTAAAATTTATTGTATTAGATGAAGCAGATGAAATATTATCAGATGGTATTAGTGAAAAGCTTCAAAATATTTTTGAAAAAGCTCCAAGTGGTATTCAAGTTGTTCTAATTTCCGCAACAATGTCAATTAATGTTTTTAATGCAAGTAAAAAATTCACTCATGAACCAATTAAAGTTTTACTTAAAAATAACGAAGTTGTTGTGGATTTAATTAGTCAATTTTATTTAGATGTTGAAACTGAAGATCTTAAATTTGATACATTACTAGATTTATATAATTTAGTATCAACATCACAGGCAATTATTTTTTGTAATACAATAAGAAAAGTCGAATGGTTAGAACAAAATTTAAAACAAAATAATTTCCCCATTACAGTAATTCATAGTAATATGACTCAACCACAAAGAGATGAAGTTGTTAAAAACTTTAGAGAGGGTAAGACTCGTTTATTATTAACTACAGATTTGTTATCAAGAGGTATTGATATTCCACAAGTTAACATGGTAATTAATTATGATTTACCACCAAATAAAGAAACATATGTCCACAGAATTGGTAGATGTGGTAGATTTGATAAAAAAGGTGTTGCTATTACTATGGTTAAAATGTCTGATCCGACAGATGTTAAAACATTTAATAGAATGAAACATTTTTACAAAATGGATATTAAAGAAATGCCAGATTCTATTGAAAAATATTTGTAAAGAATATTTTAAATAAATCCCTATAAAAATATTAATTTATTTAATTAGTTTAATATTTTTATTGTATGTATAATAAATATATGAAGAATCGGGTTGGATCAAAATCATTATTTAATATTCCCGAAACTGAAATACAATATTCGTTAGAACTAACAAATCAACCTAATCAAACTAGAAAACACTCGCTGAGTGACGATTTAGAGTCACAAGATCCTAATAAACAACTATTACCAAAAACATCAATTGAAAGTACACATAGTTATTTTTATTGTTTTAAAAATTATTGTATAAATTTTTGGTCAAACAACAAATATGAAATAGTTAATAAATTGATATCCATATTTTTACATATATTTATTATGATTGTGTTTGAAATCTATTTTTACTTCAAGTATGTGGTTGTTATTGAAAGAACTAAATTTATGGATAAAATTAATAGTTATTTTGATGAGTTAGGATATATTCATTTAACACCAGCTCAAAGTTTGGCAATTACAAATATTGTTGATTCAAATCAATTGGAATCATATTTGTATAAAAAATATTTGGATTCTTTAAAAAGACAACAACAAATACTTGCACAATTATTAATTGTTTCTTGCCAAATGGCGGGTGCTATTGGAATTGTACTAGTAGTTATGTTATGTGCTGGATTAGCTTATAGAAAAAACATAAAATGGAATTGGATTTTAATAGAAAATATATTAATGTTTTTATTTTTGGGTATATTTGAATATTTCTTTTTTACTAATGTAATTTTAAAATATGATCCAGTAACTGATGATGAAATTAGATATTTTGCTTACATGGGATTTGCTAATTATTTAAATAACACTAATTAAAAAAAAATCTATATTGATATATTATAAAAATTTAATGGGATTTTTAGAAGATTTAAATAATGGAAAATTTAATTTAATAATTCTAATTGTTGTTAGTATGTTATTATTTCATATATATTGGTCAAAAAATGATATTAAAGAACCAATGGCTGATAACCAAGATGCTGCTATAGAAGCTGCTGTTAAAAAAATATATAGAGCAGATGTTGAAGCAATAAGAAACTTAGCTGATATTTCTAAAAAATTACAAGCTAATGGATTAACAATTCCTGGTAATGTAACTGTTAATGGTAGTTTAATTGCAACTCAACCAACAGATTTAAGAAGAAAAGATGGTAGAACAACTCATTTTGATTATGCTAGTGATGGAAGAAATTATATTAGAGGAAATACAACGATAGACGGACAAGTAAGCATTAATGGCGAATTTGTAGTTAATAATGGCGGATCACGTTTAATATTACAAAATGATGGAAACCTTGTTTTATATAGAAACGGTAATGCTGTTTGGGCATCTGGAACAAGATAATAATTTGACTAATTAATAAATAAAAAAATTTAATTTATATTTTATTATAATAATGGGTTTTTTTGAAGATTTAAAAAATGGAAACATTAATAATATAATTACAGTAATATTAGTTTTTTTAGTCTTTCATTTATATTGGTCAAAAAATAGTATTAAAGAAAATATGTCTGATCCGGCTACCGTAGAAGCTATGATTAAAAAAATTTATAAGGCCGATGTTGAATCTATTAGAAATTTAGCAGATTTGTCAAAAAAATTACAAGCTGGTGGTTTAACCATTCCTGGCAATGTAACTATCGGTGGTAATTTAAAAGCGTCTGGTACTTTTAATTATTTACCAAGAGGTACAATTGTTGCTTGGACTGGAACATCACCTCCAGAAGGTTGGGCTATATGTAATGGACAAAATGGCACACCTAATTTACAAGGTAGATTTGTTTTAGGTTGGAGTGCAGCAGGAGGAAAACATGGAAAAGTTCCTGGTGCTGATTATAATCAAATGGGTGGTTCTGGTGGTAACCAAGTTCATAGATTGTCTGGAGGCGAAATGCCAGCACATAATCACGGTATGGATCAAGCAGGTCATCATCAACACGGATTTGGTGTTGGTGGAGGAGGAAGGGGAGGTTCTAGAGGAACTTCAGAAGGTTATAATAGTAATGGACATTTTAATGTAAGTGTAGATGGTGCTGGTAACCATACTCATAGAATTCATAATGCAGGTGGTAATGAAGATCATAATAATATGCCACCATATTGGGTTCTTGCTTATATTATGAAATTATAAAGAAATCATAATGAATAATAATAAAAGCCAAATTATGTTTTTAATTTATTAAAAATTAAATTTAAATTTTAATATAATATAATATTAGATTAAATGGGATTTTTAGAAGATTTAAAAAGTGGAAAATTTAATAACATAATAATTGCTTTATTGTGTTTGTTAGTATTTCATTTGTATTGGACAAAGGATTCAAATAAAGAATCTATGGCTGATAATCAAGATAATGCTATAGAAGCTGCTATTAAAAGAATATATAAAGCAGACGTTGAAGCTATTAGAAATTTAGCTAATATTGCCACAAAGTTACAAGCTGGTGGTTTAACTATTCCTGGAAAAATTACTGTGGACGAAATAAATATTAAAGATTCAAAAACAAGATTATTGAAAGGCGGTGGAGATACTTTAACAATTCAAACTCCACATGGTTCATTGCATATGGGTGCTATGAATAACGAATGGTGTCATATTTATACGGACAGACCAAAATTTGCATTTAATAAAACATTATGGGATGTATCAACAAATAACTATAATCCATATGTAAAATCAGATGGTTCAATACCTATTAATGGTGAATTTAAAGCAAATAATGGTGGATCTGGTTTAATACTACAAGGTGATGGTAATCTTGTTTTATACAGAAACAGTAAAGCAGTTTGGGCATCAGGTACAAGATAATAACTAAAATAATTGTAGATAAATTAAATTAATAAAAAATAATTATTAATTTAAATTAATAAATGAATTTGTTTGTTAAGCTTAGCTTAGTTTATTTGCCAAATGAAGGCATGAAGAAACCATGTTTAATAAAGTCATGTTTTACAATGTCTTGTAATAATGGATCTTCTTCTAACAATTTAAAGGTGATACGACCTCCAGTTTCATTTTCTGTGTATTCAGAGTTTTCTAATTTTTTAGTATCTAATAACAAGTCAAATGAACCAGTACCGCCTGGAATTACACGACCAATTGCAATACGTGAACTGACAGATCTCATAGAATCTTTTTCATTAAATAATGCTGCATTAACAAAATGATCCATAGTCTTTTCAAATGATGCTCTTGCAATTGGATCAATATCAATCTTAGATAAACCATGACGATCCATAGATGTAATTTCACCAAGATGACACATTTGATCAATTAATAATGATAAGTGGTTTTGGTTAATGTTTGAACCACCAGCTTTATAAGTTTCTGTTAATTCATGAAGTAAAATTTGACGAGTAGCTTCAATACCATAAAGTCTTAAAGTAGTAGCAACATCGTTAGATTTAGTACGAGTAAAATCGATACCTTTCATCATTCTCATTTTATTAAAGTTAATACCAGCAGTTGTTACCACATATTCTTTATCTGTTTTAACTTCGCCAGTTTCTTTATCAAATTTAATTACACGTTCTTGTGATACATCAATTGATTGAATATTTTCAATACCTTTAAGAGTAATATCATCAAAGACCATTCTTAAAAATTCAGTAATAATATTATAGTTGAATGAACTCATTGAGAATCTAATGTGAATAATTTGTTCTTTATCAGTAGCACTATTTGATAAAATAGCACATCTACTTATTCTACTTATAACTTCTTTTTCGTTTTTCTTCAAGTTTTTAAGGTTGGTATAGTTTTTATACCAGTGAGCAATAAACTTGGTTTTAATATCAAGTAAAGTTGTTTCTTTGTCCATCATTTTTTCAATATCCATTTTAATTCTGAAAACAAAAGGTAATGAACCAATATCAGCTTTTTGATTGTTAACAAAGAATGGAGCTGATACATTATCTGCTTTAATCTTCTTACTTAATTCATCATTTTGACCAACATCATAATATACTTCAGCACCTGAAATTAATTGTCTAATTGACAAGTGTTTGAAGTAACTGATAACTTTATTTAATGCTGATCTATCAGTTGAATATTGATCTTTGAAGTAAATTGTCATTTGAGGGGTTTTAATATTCTTGGTAAAATGTAATAATTCAAGAATACGACTTACACCCATATTTGCTGAACCTTTGGATGCAACACCTGCAAAGTGCTTAGTGTTGAGGGTCATTTGTGATGTGGGCTCACCAACAGATTGTGCAGCAATAATACCAACCATTTCACCAGGTTCAACAATGGCTTTAATAAAGCTCATTTTAATTTCTTTCATCATTTCATTAAAATCCTTCTTGGTTAAACCATATTCAAAGATACATTTGACAGGAGCCAAGTATTCATTTAATGCAACTTCTAATAAAAATTTAAGGTTACGATCGTCTTGTTTCATAAATTTATCAGTTGGTTTTAATGATGTAATAATTCTATTATCATAATCAGATAAGAAGTTTTCAATTGCATCCATAATGTCTTGAGGTTTTAATTCAAGAGCTTCTTTTTTATTTGAATAATCTTGAGTAATACGGAACAAGTTAACAGGTAATACGAATTTTTCTTCCATGATTTTATAATTGATTAAAGCTCTTGATTGAAGATCTCTCATTTCATCTCTTAAAGCCTTAAGTTTTTCCATATGTTTGGAGTTAAAATCATTTAATTCTTTAGCAGAAACTTTAATTGCTTTTTCCAATTTTTTAATTTGGTCAGAACTAAATGTTAATTTTTCTGTTAATGCTTTATTATCCATAGTTAATATATTTAATTGCAACTCTGTTTGAGTTGCTTGGTTGATACCATTTTCACCATAAACAGTTTGTACGATGGTACCGCGGGCATTTCTATTTGTACCGTCATATCTGATGGATAAGTCTTCTAAACCTTTGATCAACTGACGTTGAATATACCCAGTTTGTGCTGTCTTAATCGCCGTATCGATTAAACCTTCACGACCTGCTGCAGCATTGTAGAAGAATTCAAAACCTCTTAAACCAGATAAATAGGAACTTTTAATAAAGCCTCTTGCTTCAGGAGTATCATCATCTCTATGCCAGTAGATTAAAGCACGGCCTTCAACTTTTTTCTTAAAACGTGCACCATCAACGTTGTTTTGTCCAAGAACACCAGAAACCTGTGCCACGTTAGTAGCATTACCTTTAGCACCTGATTTAGCTGCTGTCCAGAAAAAGTTATCAGAATTTAAATGAGCCATTAACATTTGACCAACATTTGCTTGGACTGCACCTAATTCAGCAGATAAAGCTCCTTCAATAGTTTCAGGAGAAATTTGATCAACATCATTTTCATATTGGGTAATAGCATATTTTGATTCTAAAATTTTTTGGTTAACAATTTGTTGTATTTGTTGATACATTTTATTGTCAACGACTGTATCTTTAAAACCTACAGTTTGACCTCTAAGTAACAAGTAGTTTAATACAAGTCTTTGAGAATCATCAATAAATCTTCTAGTTTTATTAGGACCAAATTTATCCCAAATAAAGTGAATAATTGAGTTCTTAGCAAAACTGAGAGATGATTTATCCAAGTAACCAACTGTTAATTTACCATTAACAATTTGGAAATTGATTTTGTCTCCAGATTTTTTAGTGTTGTTAATACCAGCTGGAATAATATGTGAGAAAACTTCATGACCAGTATATTCCTTATTCATATCAACTTCAAACTTGGTATCAGAAGTAGTGTTACATAAAATGTTTGCTACTTCCCAACCTTTGATTCTTACATTTGGTTCTGTTAACATATAGGCACCAGATAAAGTATCTTGTTGACAACCAATAATTGGACTTGAATCTTTGGTACCAACAATTTGGTATTGTACGTTTGCAATACGTTTGAGTTCATTTCTTGCTTGTATAGATTGAGCAAGATGTATATTCATCTCATCGCCATCAAACATTATTTAAATTTGTAATTTATCATCTATATTCATAGAAATAACTTAATTTATTAGACTCCTTACAAATTTAAAACCAGCAAATATTTTTAACAATATCTGCCTCTATACTTTGTTGTTAAACACCCAATAATATGGCCAAGTTTTGTAAAACTAAAACTTAACCAAACTAAAGTCGTATCGGTATTTAACCCCGAATATAGACACCATTACTGGTGGGATTAGACTATATCTTAAGCCTTACAGGTTTTCACCCATAAAACCCACTTCCATTTAGTCGTTGAACCTTGTGCTACCATTTTATTGGTAGCCATTG
>VFQS010003992.1_pt1 | contig 10945 bp, 9 predicted proteins | sample 3512361 | NCBI WGS metagenome assembly VFQS01 (sample SAMN10412375, study PRJNA504923) | tailings metagenome | isolation source: Relicate 1 Philex TSF3 active mining | place: Philippines | reverse complement strand
CGGTTTAGGAAACCGTCGCTCTATCCACTGAGCTACGGAGGCGAGGATTGTTCCGATTGCGCTTCCGAAATGATCAGGAGCGGTCGACCAACTCAATTCGACAGGGTATCCGAACGTTTCTGAGGCAAGCGAGGAAGCCCCGACGGCTCAAATCACCTGTTGGTTTATGCCCGGGGTCGAATCAGCGAATTCGTGTCCGAACCGGCTGGAAACTTTCAATTTCGACGTGATCGACTTCATCGAGACCCACCAGTGGTCGTCGGATGTGACGGTAGGGCAATGTCTTGAGGTCAGCCGTCAACGTGCCCGGCCCGTCGCAGCGCACAACAGCCGCAGCAAACTTTCCGAAGTCGTTCATGAAGTGCTGTGTGCTCTTCACGACGAGCAGACGTCGCTTGAGGTGATCGATCCTGTGCTGGCTGAAAACATGGTGACTGAACACCTGCGTTCGGACAGAAGCAAGCACAATGTCGATTCCATCGACGTGGATCGCCGCAGTGCGGCCAAGCTTCAAAGTCGGCTCCCCCTTTCCGAACAGTGCTTGGGTGGCGTCGGAGCGGACGCAGCGCACTTCAGCCATCACGTCAACGGGGTCACCCGACATGGGTCCGCACTTGCCACCGATGCGTAAGGGAAGCCGTGCACCCTCGCCCACCGCGTGACAGAAGTTGACGGCGATCGGATCCCAGATCAGAGCGAGCGCTGCGTCATCAATACCCCGGCGGAGCAGTTCGGAGAGAATGTATGTCGAGTCTCCAGCCGCACCGCCCCCGGCGTTGTCAGCACGATCAGCGATCACCACGGGTCGAGCGTCGTACGACAGTGCCTGGTCGATCGAGTCCGATATCCCTGGGCCAACCCACGTGTTGTTGAGGACGATTGCGAGCATGTCCTCGCCGATGCGCTGGGCGATGCTCGAAGCGAGAGCTTCGTCACCGTCAGTTGTCACGACCACCGATGACGAGAGGTCGGGTTGGTCCGAACCCTCGAAGCCATGGTTGACCGAGATGTGTAACACCCCGGGCTCGGACTGCGCAGCAGTGAAGCGCTGCACGAATGACTTCATCGGCTCCTCGGGTGTCGGATACGACCCTGGAGTTGGGAAGCGAACCGCAACCGTTACGGGTTGCACTTCACCGCGACTGATTCGGGCGAGCACTGGAAGCATCTCTTCAGCCCGCTGGCCGTAGTCGACGTGGGGGTATTCCCTGCAGGAGATGACCAAATCAGCGGCATCGAGCATCTGCTGCGACAGATTGGCGTGAAGGTCAAGCAGACAGCCGATCGCAGTCCGATCACCGACGATTGCGCGCGCCCGACGGAGGATGTCACCTTCACAGTCGTCAATTTGGTCCGACATCTGCGCGCCGTGAAGGCAAAGCAACACGATGTCGACCTCCCCGGCGGATCGCAGAGAATCGAGAATGCCGTCACGAACCTCTTCCCACACGCCGTGCGGAGACGGCAACGATGGTTGACAACTCGAGAACGGCCCAGCGATGAGCTCGAACCCCAACTCGAGCGCAATCTTGCACGACTCTCCGTAGCCGAGACCGAACGTGCGCTCCCCTTCATCGACACCCCAGCGACACGTTTCGAATGACTTCAATTCCGTCGGAATGGGCGAAAAGCTGCTCGACTCATGCTGCACACCACCAACAAAACAACGCAGTGGTCCGCCTGCTGGACGACCGGTGCGGTTGGTCATGATGGTCCCCACAGTAGTAAGTCGAGCGACCTACGTCCCCTGTCGTTGGATGTTCACATCAATCCCCGCGAACTGAACCATCGCGAAAAGCCATCTGACGCTCGCTCCAGGAAGTCGACCTGCGCGCCTCAGCGCCGCCGATCGACAAAAATCAGGAGAATTGCGCACGCTACGAGCAACCCAATTCCCTGCATCACGATGAACATCGGCACCGACTCTGGTGCGATGCCAGCGAATGAGTCGCTGAAACTTCGCGCAATCGACACCGCGGGGTTTGCAAGCGACGTTGACGAGGTGAACCAATACGCTCCACCGATCCACACCCCAACCGCTATTGGAACCGACTCGGGACGAGGTCCGCGACCAATGAGGAAGATGACGAGTAGGAGCCCGACGGTCGCGACAACTTCACCCAACCAAATGCCACCACCTTCACGAATTTTGGTTGATGGACCCAGAACGTCGAGCGCGAACATCAGGTTGGCGATCGCAGCGCCGATGATTCCACCGACCGTCTGTGCAACCGCGTACGGGGCGAGTTCTCGCCACGGACGACCATCGAAGTAACACGTTGCGGCGGTGACGACTGGATTGAAATGAGCGCCGGAGATCGGGCCGAACATCAGGATCAACGCAATGAGTGCACCGACAGTTGCGCCAGCATTTGCGAGAAGCTGAACGGCCACATCATCGGTGAGATTCGTGGCCATGATCCCCGAACCCACGACAGAAATAATCAAGAGGCAGGTTCCCAGAGCCTCCGCAGCGAGGCGACGCGACATGTTCATTTGACGTCCACTCCAAGATCCTTCAACAACTCGACGACTCGGCGCCGAATCTCGTCTCGAATCGGTCGAACAGCCTCGACTCCAAGTCCTGCCGGGTCATCAAGCACCCAATCTTCATATCGCTTGCCCGGAAAAAATGGGCATGTGTCCCCACAACCCATGGTGACGATTACATCGGCGGCCTGCACCGAGTCAACGTCAAATGCCTTGGGCTGAACCTTCGAAATATCGATGCCAACCTCACGCATCACCTCGACTGCAGCTGGATTGACGTGCGCAGCGGGTGAAGACCCACCTGAGAAAATGGCGACCCGTTCACCTGCCAGATGGCGCGCCCAACCAGCGGCCATCTGCGATCTTCCAGCGTTGTGCACACACACGAACAGAATTGACGGCACTGTCACGAGCGAAACACTAACGAGACGATGTTTACACGAATTGAACGGAAGATGAACAGCGGGTGAGAATGAAGACGTGAACGACCAGCTCATCGGAATCTACGACGCTGATGCGACGATCATCGGCGAGGTGTCCTACTGGATTGGCGCGCGACTCGGGCTTCGCCATTGCTCACTCTGCGACGTCACCCATGGTCTCGTGGCCGAAAAGGCTTCATGGCGTTCATGCAAAGAGGATCTTCCGCTCCCGTTCATCACCTATCACCGAAACGACATGCCTGATGACGTTCGTGCGGTCGTCGGAACTGCTTTGCCCGCGGTCGTCATCCGACGCGGTGGCACAGTCTCACACCTTCTCTCGGCTAGTGAGATCGACGCTGCACAGGGCAGCCCGGAGCGACTCGCGGAAATGATCAGCGCGAAGCTCGACGCGCAATAACTCGCTTTGTCACCACCCGGCCACCTCTGTCATAGGTGACCCACGTCCCCGTCTGCACTCCATCGCGGAATGAACCCGACCTCATTAATGAGCCGTCCTGGCGATACCACTTCCATGGCCCGTGCAACTTCCCCTTGCGCATCGACCCAACGGCCTTCACCGAACCATCCGGATAGGTGACGACGCGCTTCCCTGCCGTGACGCTCGCCATCTCAGCGAGCCGAATGCGCACGAGCCGCTTGACGAGAGTCGTGCTGATGACTTCATCGACGGGAAATCGCAACGCGCCCTGCGTCGCCGAGTACCCGGCCGGCAACTTCTTCACCTGACGCAGCACTCCTCCGCTGAAGGGAAAGAACGAGTTGTGGTTGGTGAACCCCTTCAACCCACAGACGACGACTCCCTCGATCATCAAGCAGTCGATGTCGTACTTCCGACTGATCGTTGCCGTGGGTAGGACGTTTCGAAGAACATCCCAGTTCGCGCGGAGTACTCGCCGACGAGCGGCAGATTGGTCGCTGAACGAGGGTGTCGGCATCAGGCGCCGAGGCGGCGGTAGAAGCCGTCAGGGGCGACGACATCATCGCGCGTGAGTTCATTTACGTGACCCTTGCCGAGTCCGAGCAACGCGGAGTCGATGCCACCACGCAAGACATCGAGGACGTTCTCGACGCCAGCCTGACCGTTGGCGGCGAGCCCCCAGAGATATGCGCGCCCGATCATCACCGCACGCGCACCCAGTGCGAGTGCCTTGACCACATCACTTCCTCGACGCACACCACCATCGAGGACGACTTCGATCTGCGAACCCACCGCGTCGACGATCGCAGGGAGTGCGCGGATCGGTGCTGGTGTGCCATCCAAGTTGTTGCCGCCGTGGTTCGAGACGGACAGCGCCGTCGCGCCGAGGTCGACCACGCGCTTGGCGTCATCGATGCGGCTCACACCCTTGACCATGAACGGGCCGTTCCACTGATTGCGGAGCCACGCAATGTCTTCCCACGAGGGCAAGGGTGTCTGCATCCACTCGTAGTACGCACCGAAGAACGTCGGCGCTTTCTCGCCGGGCTTTGCCATGTTCGGCGCAGTGAGATCGGGCAAACGACCGGTCTTGACGAACGACCACAACCATGTCGGTCGCGCGAGGACTTCTGGCGCGAGCTTGAACGCAGCCTTGAGATCGATCTTTTCGGGGATCCATGGAGAGCCCCAATCACGGCCGTTCGAGAACGACCAGTCGAGTGTGACGATGATGCCCTTGGCTCCTGCTGCGCGTGCGCGTTCGACGCGCTGTGCGAGCGTGTCTCGGTCGCCAGACCAATAGATCTGGAAGAACGTCGATGGATTTGCCTGAGCGACCTCTTCAACCGACTTGCTCGCAAACGAGCTGAGCCCCATCGGGATGCCGCGATTCGCAGCTGCGCGAGCGACCGCAAGTTCGCCTTGGGGATGCACGGCCTGAACTCCAGTCGGCGAGATGATGACCGGCATCGACAAGTTCTGCCCCATCACCGTGGTGTCCATGCCGCGCGTCGCCTTGTTGCCCGCAACGTGCGGAGCAAATCCCAACTGGTCGAATGACTCGAGGTTGTCACGCATCGACAACCCCTTCTCACTACCGGCGATCAGCGCTCCATACACCGATGCGGGCAGGCGACGCTGGGCGCGGCGCTGGGCTTCAGCAACCGTTTCGAACCACGCGTTTGCCATCGACGAAACCCTCCTCGGGAACGCTTGTCAGGCTACTGACAGCACACCGATCCGCCGTCAGCGACGGGGATCAGCTTCATCGCATTGGCGTCTGCAAGCACCGTGTAGACCTCCCACGGTTCTCCGTCTGGGCCGTTCACCCACACCTTGTCCTGCACTGCGTAGCAACAGGTCGTTTGCTCTTCGACGGCAGTTTCCAAACCCTCGCTTGCGAGCCGTTGCGTTGCACGCGTGACGTCGTCGGTGGATTCAACTTCGACACCCAGATGATTCATCGTGCCTGGAGCACCATCGCCTTCGATCAACACCAGCTTCAGTGGTGGCTCAGCGATGGCGAAGTTCGCATATCCCTCACGCACCTTTGCCGGTCCGACACCGAACAACTTCGAATAGAACTCGATCGCTGACTCAAGATTCGAGACGTTGAGGGCAAGTTGGACGCGTGACATGACTCGAACCTAGGCGCTCACCATCTTGTTCGGGTGCACCATCTTCTCGCGGGCGAGGCGAATGTCGAGGTACGTACGGATGTTGGCATCCACGCTCTCGGGGATGTGATCCGGATAGTGGTTGTCCAAGATCTCCTTCACCTTCTTGCGGGCGACGTCATTGATCTTGGGGCTGCCGACTTCCTTCCATTCCTTGGAGCTCAAACGGTCGCCGACGGCCGGGTACAGGTATTCGCTCTGCATGATGCGCAGCGTCTGTTCCGCTCCGAGGTAGTGACCTGGGCCATCGATGCACTGTGCGCGCATCGTCTCGATGGAGAGCGACTCATCGGTGACTTGGATGCCGCGGATGGTGCGCTGCACGGAACCGATCGTGTCGTTGTCGAGCACGACACCCTCGAGTGAGTATCCGAGCAAGCTGCCGTGCATGCCGGCTGCCTCGTAGATGAGGTTCATGCCGGCATTGCCGACGAGTGCGTGGTTGATGCCCTTTTCCGAACCCGACTGCGCATCGGGGAACTTGGCGTCACTGATGCCCGACGAGGTTCCACCGGTCAGGTTGTAGAAGTGCGCCATCTGCGCACTTGCAGCGGACAACAGCACTTGCTCTGGGCTTCCGCCCGACATTGCACCGGAGCGCAGGTCGGACACGAAACACCACAGTCCGAAGATTGCTGGAGCACCCGGGATGATCGCGTTCACGTAGGCGAGACCCGCGAGGCATTCGGCAACCTGCTGCACGAGCGCACCGGCGATGGCTGCTGGAGCTGTCGCGCCGGCTTGGCCGGCGGAGAGAAGCAACACCGGCATGCCTGCGAGCACTGCAACCTCGAGACACTTGCACGCGTCGCTTGCGAACTTGAGTGGTGGAACGACGAAGCAGTTCGACTGCGACACGAACGGTCGTGCGCGCCACTTGTCCTCGCCACCGGCGATCTCGTGCAACATCTTCAGTGACTCGATCAGGTGGTCGGGATGCACCCAAGAGGTACCGACGTGCTTGGTGGTACCGCTCACACTCAGGTAACACGTGTTGATGTCCATCGCGGCGGCCTCGGGAATGTCGCGTGGGACGACTGCGCGTTGGTAGAAGTGCAAGTGCTCCATGCGATCGACGAGACGCGCGATGTCGTAGGCATCTTGTGCGGTCGACTCGCGATAGTCGCCAGTCTCGGGATCGGCGATGTACACGGCTGCGCCGGCAGTACCGAAATAGGTGTTGGTGCCCCACGGCTCCATGTCGTACTTCGGATCCTGGGCGTACAGCGGGAAGTTACGACCCGCCATTGCAATGGTGTCTTCGATCAACGAACGAGGAAAGAGGAGTCGACCATTCGAGTCGAGCTTGCAACCCTTCGGAAGGAGATAGTCGAGCGTCGACTGGATCGGATCAGCAAGACCGATGTTCTCAAGAACGTTGAGTGCGGCCTCGTGGATCTTCAGCACTTCAGCATCGGTCAGCACCTTGTAGCGACCGCTCGGCATGCCCGGGCGTACGGGCTTGAGGTCTTCGGCGAGCGGTGCAGCTCGCAACGCGTTACGGGCGGCGCGACCTCCACGGCGGGCGTTCTGCTGTTCTGTGCTCATTGATCCCCCTCGGGAATGGTTCCTGTCGGCTGTAACTGTAGAAGCGACGCCGGGCTTATGCCTTGACGCGCTCGGATTTCGGGTCATAAAACGGCTGCAATTGGGCCGCGGCCCCCACCCGTTCCCCCGCCACCTCTATTTCATAGGTGCCGGAATCCACGAACGCCTTGTCGACGAGGCCGTGGTGGTTCTCCACATACCCCATTCCGATCGACTTGTCGATCGCATGTCCGTACATCCCTGAGGTGATGTGGCCAACGATCTCGCCGTTCCGATAGATCGGCTCGTTGTGGTAGAGCAACTTGCTCGAATCGGTGAGCGCGAACTGCACGAGCCGCTTCTTCACACCATTCTTCTTCTGCTCGAGGAGCGCCTCGCGACCGATGAAGCCACCGGGCTTGTCGAAGGCGACGACGAAACCGAGACCCGCCTCGATTGGCGTGTCATCTGGCGACACGTCGTGACCCCAGTGGCGATAGCCCTTCTCCATACGCAGCGAGTTGAGTGCGTGATATCCCGCGTGCTTCAAGCCGAACTGCTTCCCTGCCCCAACGATGACGTCGAACACGCCCGTGGCGAATTCCGTTGGGATGTAGAGCTCCCAACCGAGCTCGCCGACGAAGGTGATGCGATTCGCGCGCACGCGCGCATACCCGAGATCGATCGTCTGCGACGTACCGAATGGGAATGCCTCGTTCGACAAGTCGTTCCAGGTGAGCGACTGCAACAGGTCGCGCGACTTCGGACCCATGATCGACAACACGGCGTGTGCCGACGAAACATCGGTCAACACCGCGCGGTCATTCTCACCGATGTGATCCTTCAACCACATGTAGTCACGTACTTGAGTGGCTGCTGCGGTGACGACAAGGTACTTGTCGTGTGCAACCCGGAGCACGGTGAGGTCGGCCTCGATGCCACCGCGTTCGTTGAGCCACTGGGTGTAGACGATCTTGCCGTTGGCAACCGACATGTCATTGGCCGACACCTGGTTGATGATGCGCTCTGCATCAGGGCCCTCGAGCATGAACTTGCCGAAGGACGACTGGTCGAACATCGTCACGCCTTCGCGCGTCGCACGATGCTCTGCGGCGGAATACTCGAACCAGTTCTGACGACCGTAGGTGTACTCGTATTCTGCCTTCTTGCCTTCTGGTGCGAACCAGTTGGTGCGCTCCCATCCAGCGACTTCGCCGAAACATGCGCCACGGGCGGCGAGCCGATCGTGGAACGGTGAGCGGCGCACACCACGTGCGGTTTCCGGCTGACGGAACGGCCAGTGCATCGCATACAACAAGCCGAGTGACTCCACCGTGCGATCGTGCAGGTAGGAGCGATTGCGCTGGAACGGCATCACGCGGCGGACGTCGACATCCCAGAGGTCCATCGGCGGTCGACCATCCACGATCCAGTCGGCGAGCACCTTGCCTGCGCCACCACTCGACTGGATGCCGATCGAGTTGAAACCTGCGGCGACGTAGAGACCCTTCACTTCGGGCTGCTCGCCGAGGAGATAACGATCGTCTGGCGTGAAAGACTCTGGGCCGTTGAAGAACAATCGGATGCCGGTCTCGGCGAGGATCGGCATGCGATGCGTGGCGTTCTCGACGAGTGGCGCGATGTGCTCGAAGTCTTCGGGCAATGACGTAAAGGAGAACTCCTCCGAGATGCCCTTCATTCCCCACGGCTTGGCGACTGGTTCGAACCAACCGACGAGTAACTTGCCCGCGTCTTCCTTGAAATACCCGCAACCCTCGGGATCGCGCAACACCGGCATGGATGGCGAGATGCCTTCGACTCCTTCAGTGACGATGTAGAAGTGCTCGGCTGCGTGCAGTGGCACCGTCGCACCGACTTGGTCGCCGAGTTCGCGCGCCCACATTCCCGCGGCGTTGACGACTGCGTCCGCAGTGATCGTGCCGAACTCCGTCTGCACACCCATTGCTCGACCGTCCTTGGTGAGGATGCGCTCGACCTTGACGTTCTCGAAGATCTTCACGCCAGCAGAGCGCGCACCCTTGGCGAGAGCCTGCGTGACGTCGATCGGGTTCACGACGCCGTCATTCGGCAGGTGCACACCGCCGACGAGATCGTCGACACGTGCGAGCGGGACGAGATCCTTCACGTCCTGCGGGGTGATGATGTTGACTTCGAGACCGAACACACGTGCCGTCGATGCACCGCGCTTCAGTTCTTCGAAACGCTCCTCATTCGGCGCGATCGACACCGAACCACGTTGCTGGAAACCCGTTGCTTGACCCGTTTCCTGCTCGAGGGTGGCGAATAGGTTCGTGGTGTATTGCGCGAGTCGAGTGAGGTTGTTCGTGGCGCGGAGCTGGCCGACGAGACCCGCCGCATGCCAAGTGGTGCCGGAGGTCAGCTGCTTGCGCTCGAGGAGGACGACGTCGGTGACTCCCCGCTTGGCGAGGTGGTAGGCGACACTGCAACCCACGATCCCACCGCCCACGATGACGACACGGGCGCTACTTGGCAGGTTGGCCATGGTTTTCCTCTTCCCAGGTTTGGCACGTTTTCAGCAGGGATTTAGTATGTCACACACTCAAAAATTCCGACCAGCGACGACGTGGTCGCACAGAGAGCAGGGAAAACATGGCCGAGCGCGCACGAATCGTAATCATTGGTGGCGGTATCGCGGGCGTGAGCGCCCTGTATCACCTCGCCAAGATGGGCTGCACGGACGTGCTGCTCCTCGAGCGCGACGAGTTGTCATCGGGGTCCACCTGGCACGCGGCCGGCAACGTGCCGACCTACTCGGGCAGCTGGAGCATCATGAAGGTCCAGAAGTACTCGGCCGAGCTCTATCGCGAACTCGCCAAGGACACCGAGAACCCGATCAACTACCACGTCACCGGCTCGGTGCGTCTCGCCCACTCGAACGAGCGCATGGCCGAGTTCAAACACGTGACGTCGATGGCGCGCGCCAACGGCATGGAATACGACGTGCTCACGCCGAAGGAACTGAAGGACCGCTACCCGCTCCTCGAAACGCACGATCTCGTCGGCGCACTGTGGGACCCGCTCGACGGTGACATCGACCCTTCACAAATCACCGCGGCGATGGCCGCGGCAGCTCGCAAGATGGGCTCTCGCGTGCGACGTAACGAGCGCGTGATCGCACTCAAGCAACACGCCAATCACGAATGGACCGTGACCACCGACAAGGCGGAAATCGAGTGCGAGATCGTGCTGAATGCAGCCGGCTATCGCGCCGGTGAAGTGATGGCGCTCATCGGGCGTCACCTGCCGATCATGACGATGTCACACCAGTACCTGATCACCGAAGAAATCCCCGAACTCGAGGCACGTGGTGAGCACAAACTTCCACTGTTGCGCGATCCGGACACGAGCTACTACCTGCGCCAGGAACGCTCGGCGTTCATCCTCGGACCATACGAGTGGCAGTCGACGGCAATGTGGCTGGACGGCATCCCCGACCAGTTCGCCAACATGCTGTGGCCAGCCGACATCGAGCGACTCGAAAAGCAGATCCTCGATGCGGGCGAACGAGTGCCCGTGATCGGCGACGTCGGTATCGCCAAGGTCGTCAACGGTCCAATTCCGTATGCGCCGGACGGCAACCCCTATCTCGGACCAGAGCGTGGCATGCGCAACTTCTGGCACTGCAACACGTTCAGCTTCGGCATCGCCCAAGGTGGCGGCGCTGGCAAGGCGATCGCCGAATGGATCTTGAACGGACGTCCGGAGTTCGACCTGTGGTCGATCGATCGTCGCCGCTACAAGGAGTACGCAACGACGCAATACACCGTCGACAAGGCGCTCGAGGTCTATCAGAACGAATACGCGATGGGCTTCCCGTTCGAGGAACGTCCCGCTGGTCGACCGTC
>VFQS010003991.1_pt1 | contig 10947 bp, 9 predicted proteins | sample 3512361 | NCBI WGS metagenome assembly VFQS01 (sample SAMN10412375, study PRJNA504923) | tailings metagenome | isolation source: Relicate 1 Philex TSF3 active mining | place: Philippines | reverse complement strand
CCCAGACACAACAGGGCCAGCACTTCGAAGAGGCGCTGGCGCTCGCGCGCGAGCGCCTCCAAGCAGGTGTTGCGCCACGCCTCGACCCGATCCAGTCCCAAGCCGACGGCCAAACGGAAGAGCTCGCGCAGCAACGCTCGCAGCTCAGGCCACACCAGCGCAGCCTCAGCGGCGGTTGTTCATCAGATAGCCGGCCAGAAGGCCAATGCCACTGGCTACACCCACGGCGGCCCAAGGGTTGCGATGCACGAATTCATTGGCACTGCGACCGGCGGTGGTCACGCGCTCGGTGGTCTGCTGCTGCAGGGAAGCCAGTTGCTGACGCACCTGGGCCAGCCGGTCCTGGGTACGCTCGCGCCATTGTGCGGCGCCATCGCCGATCTGGTGACTGCCCGACTTCAGCAGCTCTTCAGCGTCGCGCATCACCACGCGCAGGTCCTGCATCAGCTTGTCTTTCTGAACATCCATGGTCTGGTTCATGCACTTCTCCTGGTGGGGTTGGGGAAGTGGGAACCTTAGACGGCGTCTGCGCAGTTCGCGCAGAGGGAACTCAACCGCGGCCTACAAAGGGCATGTTCGTGGCCATCACCGTCATGTTCAGCACGTTGGCAGACAGCGGGAGATTGGCCATGTAAACCACGGCCTGCGCCACATGCGACACCTCCATCACCGGCTCCACCTTGACGGTGCCATCGGCCTGGGACACGCCTTGGGTGAAGGCGGTGGTCATATCAGTGGCGGCGTTGCCGATGTCGATCTGCCCAACCGCAATGTCGTACTTCCGACCGTCAAGCGAGGCACTCTTGGTCAGGCCCGTCACCGCGTGTTTGGTGGCGGTGTAGGCCGCGGAATTCGGCCGCGGGGCATGGGCCGAAATAGAGCCGTTGTTGATGATGCGGCCCCCACGGGGGTTCTGTGCCTTCATGATGCGAAAGGCGTGCTGGGTACACAGGAACACCCCGTTGAGGTTGGTGTCCACCACCTGCTTCCAGGCTGCAAAGTCGATGTCTTCCAGCAAGCCCTTGGGCGCAAAGAGACCGGCGTTGTTGAAGAGCAGGTCCAGCCGTCCAAAACGGCGCACCACGGTGTCAAAGAGGGCGACCACGGACGCTTCGTCGGTGACATCGGCCTGTACCGCAAGGGCACGGTCGGCGAGGGCGCCGAAGGCCTCGGCCGCCGGCGCCGAACGGGCCATGGCCGCCTGCAAAGCGACTTGGTCTCGACCGCTGTAGACGACGCGCCAGCCGTCGGCCAGCAGGGCTGCGGCACTGGCGGCGCCGATGCCGCGAGCGGCACCAGTGATCAAGGCAACTCGGTTATGGGGCGTGTTCATCCCCGCATCTTAGAGGGCCTCTGCACGCACCGCGCAGTACTTCACCTCCGCAATCTTGGCAATCGGATCCAAGGCCGGATTGGTCAGCAGGTTCGCGGCCGCTTCCGCGTAGGCAAACGGAATGAAGACCGTGTCAGGCGGCGTGGCTTCGTCGGCTCGGGCCTGTAATTCGATCTGTCCGCGGCGCGACGACACGCGAACCCGCCCACCTGCCTGCAAACCCAGGGCTTGCAGGGTGTGGGGGTGCATCGACGCGGTGGCCTGCGGCTCCAAGGTATCAAGCACCGAGGCGTGCCGGGTCATCGACCCCGTGTGCCAGTGCTCCAACTGCCGACCGGTGATCAACACGAGGGGGTACTGCGAGTCGGGCCGCTCAGCCGCAAAGGTGAGGGCCGAGGGGACCAAGCGTGCGCGGCCACTGGCCGTGGGGAACTGATCGGTGAAGACCACGGGATGGCCCGGGTCCTGCTCATCGGCGCAAGGGTAGGTCACAGCCCCTTCGCGCTGCAGCCGGGCCCAGGTGATGCCCGCAATCGAAGGCATGACGGATCGCATCTCGTCATGCACCGCCGCGATGCCGGCCTCACCGCCCAGTGGGTCGATTCCATAGTTCCAGGGGAGACCCAAGCGCCGGGCCAGCTGCTCAATGATCCAGGCATCGGCACGGGCACCGGTATCAGGATCGGTGTCATCCGAGCCTGCTGAGCCATGGCGCGGCGGGCTCAGCGCCGGCCGGCCCAGCTGCATCAGCCGGTCTGTATTGGTCACGGTGCCGGTCTTCTCCGGCCATGCACTGGCCGGCAGCACCACATCGGCCAGAGCAGCGGTTTCGGTCAGGAAGATGTCCTGCACGACCAGGTGGTCGAGGCAGGCCAGGGCGGCGCGGGCATGGCCGGCATCCGGATCACTCATGGCCGGGTTCTCACCCTCGATGAACATCCCGCGCACGGTGCCAGCCTGGATGGCCTTCATCACCTCCACCACGGTCAGGCCGGGTTCGGCGGGCATCGAGCCGGCCGGCAGACCCCAGGCCCGCTCGAAACGGGCCCTCACCGCCGGGTCGGTCACCCGCTGGTAGTCGGGCAGCATCATCGGGATCAGGCCCGCGTCGCTCGCGCCCTGCACATTGTTCTGGCCGCGCAGGGGGTGCAGGCCAGTGCCGGGACGGCCGATCTGGCCGGTGACCATGGCCAGGGCGATCAGCGCCCGCGCGTTGTCGGTGCCGTGTACGTGCTGGCTGACGCCCATGCCCCAGAGGATCATGCTGGCGCGGCTGGTGGCGAAGGCCCGCGCCACTTCGCGCAGCGTGGAGGCGTCGATGCCGCACACCGGTGCCATTGATTCGGGGCTGAAGTCGCGCAGGTGCTGCTTCAGGGCCTCGAAGTCCTCGGTACGCTCGCGGATGAAGTCTTCGTCCACCAGCCCTTCTTCCACGATGGCGTGCAGCAAGGCATTGAGCAGGGCGACATCGGTGTCCGCCTTGAAGGCCAGGGTCCGCCAGGCATGCCGGTGCAGCTCGGTGCGGCGCGGGTCGGCCAGGATCAGTTTGGTACCGCGAGCGACCGCATTCTTGATGAAGCTGGCGGCCACCGGGTGGTTCACCGTTGGGTTGGCACCGATCAGCAGCACCACCTCGGCCTGCGCGACATCACGCACCGGGTTGCTCACCGCACCGGAGCCGATGCCTTCGAGCAGCGCCGCCACGCTGGAGGCATGGCACAGACGGGTGCAATGGTCCACGTTGTGGCTGCCAAAACCCGTGCGCACCAGCTTCTGGAAGAGGTAGGCCTCCTCGTTGCTGCCCTTGGCCGAACCAAAGCCAGCCAAGGCCTTGGGGCCGTGGTGGTCGCGCAGGCGCTTCAGGCCCCCGGCCGCGACGTCCAGTGCTTCGGTCCAGGTCGCTGGGCGGAACAGCTCCGACCAATGCGCCGGCTTCAGACGGTTCGGATCCTTGGGCACATCAGCACGGCGGATCAGGGGCGTGGTCAGGCGGTCCGGATGGTGCACATAGTCAAAGCCGAAGCGGCCCTTGACGCACAGGCGACCTGCGTTGGCCGGGCCGTCTCGGCCCTCGACGCGCACGATCCGGCCTCGGGGTGCGGATTCGCCCGCCGTGGCGGGCGCTGCAGGCGCTGCAGGCGCCACTGAGGGGTCGGTGTCGGATCCCACCACGTGGTACGTGAGCTGGCATCCCACGCCACAGAAGGGGCACACCGAATCCACCTGCCACCCGGCAGGAACGGCTGCGCTGCCATTGGCTGGCGACAGCGCGCCAGTCGGGCAGGCCTGCACGCATTCGCCGCAGGCCACGCAGGTGGATTCGCCCATCGGGTCGCGCTGGTCGAACACGATCTGGGCATGGCCGCCGCGAAACGCCAGACCGATCACGTCGTTGCCCTGTTCGTCACGGCAGGCGCGCAGGCAGCGGGTGCACTGGATGCAGGCCGACAGATTCACCGTCATGGCCGGGTGCGAGGTGTCCGGCTCCACCGACGGTCGGGGTGCGAAGCGGCTTGCGCTGAGTCCCTTGGCCGCGCACCAGCGGTCGAGTTCGCTGTCGTGCTTGAGCGGCGCGGCACCTGCTTCGGTGGGCGGCACATCAGCACGCAACAGTTCCAGCACCAAGCGCTGTGCACGCTGCACCCGCGGGGTGTCGGTGCGCACCGCCATGCCGGGCTGCACCGTGCGGCAGCATGATGCCGTCAGCGTGCGCTCGCCCTGCACTTCGACCACGCAGGCGCGGCAGTTACCTTCGGCCCGCAAGCCGTGCTCGCCGTGGTCTGGCGCATGGCACAGGTGAGGAATGGTGGTGCCCTGTCCTCGAGCGACCTGCCAGATGGTCTGCCCCTCCAGGGCCGTGACGGAGCGACCATCGATTTCAATGGTCAAGGTCTTGAGTTCACGCGGGGCGTTCATGCGGGACCCCCCTGGGCGGTGTCAGTCGGACCGGCTGAATCGGACTGGCTCGCAGCGCGCGGTTCGGCGACGGCCAACTCGGAGATCTCATGCGGGAAGAAGCGACGCACGCTGTCCATCGGATTCGGCGCCGCCTGACCAAGACCGCAGATGGACGCTTCGCGCATCACGAAGGACAGGTCGTCCATCAGCGTGGCATCCCAGGCCGGCTGTTGCATCAGCTGCACCGCCTGGCCGGTACCGTCTCGGCAGGGAGTGCACTGCCCGCAGCTCTCATGCTCGAAAAACCGCATGAGGTTGAGCGCTGCGTCGCGAGCACGGTCCTGATGGCTGAGCACCACCACCGCCATCGAGCCGACGAAGCACCCATGGGAAGCCAGAGTCTCTTGGCCAGCCGGTGCACCGCCATCGAAATCCAGCGGCAGGTGGGCCAGGGACGCGGGCAGGATGCCGCCGCTGGCGCCGCCGGGCAGGTAGGCGTAGAGCTGATGACCGGGCAGCATGCCGCCGGCGTACTCGTCGATCAGCTCACGCACGCTGATGCCGGCCGGCGCCAGGTGGACGCCGGGGCGGTTCACACGGCCCGATACCGAGAAGCGACGCAGCCCGGCGCGGCCGCGGCGGCCGTGCGAAGCGAACCAGGCGCCGCCGCGCTCGACGATGTCGCGCACCCAGCTCAGGGTTTCATGGTTGTGGGCCAGCGTGGGTCGCCCGAAGACGCCCACCTGCGCCACATAGGGCGGCCGCAGCCGCGGCATGCCGCGCTTGCCCTCTACCGATTCGATCAGCGCGGATTCCTCGCCGCAGATGTAGGCGCCCGCCCCGCGCCGCAGCTCGATGATGGGCATGTCAGCCGCAGGAATCGGGGGCGCCGCAAGCAGGGCCTGAAGCTCTCGCTGTAGCGCCACGCGGGCGGCGTGATATTCGTCGCGCAGGTAAATCCACACGCGCTCGATACCCACCACGCGGCAGGCCACCAGCACCCCTTCCAGCATGCGGTGCGGGTCGGTGGCCAACAGGTGGCCATCTTTGAAGGTCCCGACTTCGCCTTCGTCCAGGTTGACCACCAGGTGACGGGGGCCCGGCTCAGCGCGAACCAGGCTCCACTTGCGAAACGCGGGGAAGCCCGCGCCGCCCAGGCCCTTGAGCTGCGAGGCCTGGAGTTCGTCGAGCACCTGCTGGGGCTGGCGGCGGCCGGCATGCAGGTCCTGCACCAGCCGGTAGCCGCCCTGTTCGCGGTAGGCCTCGTAGCCTTGCACCGCGGGCAGCGGTCGGGGGCCGGTGTCGCCCGCGTCCACGGCCGCCCGCACCTTGTCCGCCGTGGCATGGCCCATCTCATGCTGCCCAACGCAAGCGGCTGGCGCCTGGTGACACCGGCCGATGCAGGGGGCTTCCTGGACATCCACCTCGCCGGGATCACAAGCCTGCGCCAGTTCACGCTGGAGAGCCGCACCACCGGCCAGGGCACACGACAGGCTGGTGCACACCCGCACCGTGACCTGCGGCGCAGGCGACTCATCATCGAGCAGGCGGAAGTGGTGATAGAAGCTGGCCACCTCGAACACCTCGGTCTGGCTGAGTCTCAAGCGCTCGGCCAGCGCAGCCAGGTGCATTGGACGCAGACCCTGCTCCGCATCCTGCAGGCGGTGCAAGTGCTCGATCAGCAGGTCCCGGCGCGGCGTCAGGCCGTGGCACAGGGCCGCCACCCGTTGGCGCGCCGCTTCAGAAGGCATCCGACCTTTGGGGGTGGACCGGGCGGGAGCCGGGGCACCCGCACGGGCAGCAGGGCCGGTAGCGGTCCCGGCGCCTAACGCCGGCACGATGGGGATGATGGGCGGCTTCACATTATGCATTTTTGTGCATCACACGACTTCTGTAAAGCACAATCATGCACTTTAGTGCAATCTATGGCCGCTGGATACCCGGAACCGGCCGGGCGGCCCGTTCCCATTCTTCGTCGAACCAGGCATCACCGCGCAGGGCAGCGCGCAGCATGGGCAACGCGTCCAGCCCCCAAAAGAGGCGGCCCCCGTACTCCCAGGTGGGTACCCCAAAGACGCCCTTGGACAGGGCTTCGTCAGTAAGCGCCCTCAGGCGGGCCTTGACGGGCTCGGCATCGGCCACGCCATCCGGCACGCCCAGATCCCCTTGCAAAGCCGCCAGCCGCGACGGGTCCAGCGGATCTGCCCCACCGTGCCACACATGACGGAAGGCCGACTCCACCTGGTATCGATTGGGCAGGCCCCCAGGGCCGGCGGCCGCCAACAGCAGACGCAGGATTGCCAGCGGGTTGAAGGGATGCTGGGCCGGCACATCCAGCCGAACGCCCAGTTCGCGGGCCTGCCACGCCACCTGTCGGAAGGTCCAGGCGCGCTTGGGCACGATCTCTGCCGGGCCCTTGTGGCTGTGGTGCTTGAGCAAAGCACCGAACAGCACCGGCTTGTAGTCCACGACCACCGAGTGGCCCTCCAGCGCCTGCGGCAGATGCTCGAACGCCAGGTGGGCGTACGGCGAGATGGGATCGAACCAGAAGCTTAGGACGTTCATGGCGGGACCCTACATTGAGGCGGACTCAGGCGGCATGGGTATTGCCCTCAGGACCGCGTGGCCCCTGAAAGCTCGCACCCAAGACCTGGCGGCGCTCGGGCAACAGCGCCCACACCTGCTGCTTGCTCGCCTCATTCAGACCGGCCCAGGCGGCGATTTCCGGCAGGGTGCGGGCACAGCCCAGGCACCAGCCCGTCTCGTCGTCCATGCGGCAGATGCTGTTGCAGGGGCTGGGCACGCCGGGGCGCGCTGCGGAAAACGTTGTCATGCTGAAACCACCACATCGGCGACCGGCGCGCCGGTCAACCGCTCCAGGTCCTGAGGACTGAGTTGAAACACCGCATGGGGATGCCCGGCGGCCGCCCAGATGATGTCAAAACGAAAGAGTTCACGATCGATCAGGGTCACGGGTTCATGCACATGGCCCACCGGTGACACGCCCCCGATGGAAAAACCGGTGCGTTCCTTGACGAAATCCGGGTCGGCACGGCCCACCGGACCGACCAGGGCTGTCACCCGCTTTTCATCCACCCGCCGGTCCCCGCTGGCCACCACCAGCACCGCCATGCCATCGGCCTTGCGGCGGAAAATGACGCTCTTGGCCACCTGGCCCACCTGGATGCCCAAAGCATCGGCGGCTTCCTGCGAGGTGCGCGCAGCAACCTCCAACCAACGGGGCAGGTGGGCATGCCCCTTGCCCGTCAGGATCTGCTGGACCCGCTGAACCGGCGTTGGCAGTTCCTTCGAAGCGGCTTCGCCCGTCCCTGCCTCAGTGGCCATTGGGCTCATGCCGCCACCTTCTCGCGCTTGCTCAGCAGGGCCCGGCCCGTACGGGAAGTCACCGGCCGGCCCAGCGCTGCCGAAATACCCACCGCCGCATCGACGAGGGCATCAAGGTCGATGCCCGTTTCGATGCCCAAACCGTTGAGCATGAACACCACGTCTTCAGTGGCCACATTGCCCGTGGCGCCCTTGGCATAGGGACAGCCTCCCAGGCCGCCCACGCTGGCGTCGAAGGTGGACACGCCCAACTCCAGACTGGCGTAGATGTTGGCCAGGGCCTGACCGTAGGTATCGTGGAAATGGCCGCTGACTTCGCTCAAGGGGAAGTGACGCAGCAGGCGCTCGAAGGCGGCCTGCGTCTTGCGCGGTGTGCCCACGCCGATGGTGTCGCCGACATAGCAGTGGTCGACGCCGATCTGCTTGAGCAGGCCGGCGACGCGGTCCACCTCGTCGGCGCTCACATCACCCTGGTACGGACATCCCCGGGCGCAGGAAATGGCGCCACGCACCTTAAGGCCGGCGGCCTTGGCACCTGACACCACCGGCGCGAACCGCTCAATGCTCTCTTCGATGCTGCAGTTCAGGTTGCGCTGGCTGAAGGCCTCGGTCGCTGCGGCGAAGACCACCACCTCATCGGGTCGGGTCGGCAAGGCGGCTTCCAGGCCCTTGATATTGGGTACCAGCACGCCGTATCGCACGCCGGGCTGGCGCCGCAGGCCGGCCATCACGTCAGCGTTGTCGGCCATCTGCGGGACCCACTTGGGGCTGACGAAGCTGGTGACCTCAATCTCACGCAGGCCGGCGGCCTGCAGACGATGCACCAGTTCGATCTTGTGGGCGGCTGCCACCGGCTGCTTTTCATTCTGCAGACCATCGCGCGGGCCCACATCCACCAGGGTGACGCGGTTGGGCAGGGAACTCATGACATCGACTCCTCGTGTGCACCTGCGATTGTCGTGCAGGGTCACCCAATCTGCAGGATGACCCCCGCCGGGTCAGTAGCCCCGCTGGCGATCCACCAGGCCGCCGATGCGGTCCCACGGGGTACCCGCGACCGCCGCGGCAATCTTGCCAACGATCTGCTGGACCGCATCGCTGCGCAGGGTGCGCGCTGATGTGTGGGGCGTGAGCGTGATGCGAGGATGACCCCAAAAGGGATGGTCGGCAGGCAGTGGTTCCTGGCGGAAGACGTCCAGTACGGCGCCATCCAGATGGCCCTCATCGATGAGACCTAACAGGTCCTCGTCCACCACATGGGCACCGCGGGCCACATTCACCACCTGCGCGCCGCGCGGCAATTGGGACAGGTGGCGGCGGTTCAGGATGTTCTCAGTGGCCGGCGTGAGCGGCAGCAGACACACCAGGCTGTGGCTACGGGACAAGAAGGCTGGCAAAGCCTCCGGGCCCACGTGGCTGATCACCCCCTCGGGTCGTGCCGCGGGCGGCGTGCGGGTCCAGGCATGAACGGTGTAATCAAAAGTTCGCAGGGCCTGCACCACACGGCGCCCCAGAACGCCCATCCCCATGACGCCTACTGCATAGGCGCCGCGGTCAGGTGCGGGAGGTTGCTGCCAACGGTGCGCGCGCTGCTGCGTCTCCATCAGGGCAAAGCTGCGAAAGTGCCGCATGACGGCGTAGCACACGTACTCGGCCATCTGCACGGCCATGCCCGCATCCTCCAGACGCACGATGGGCAGGTCCTGCGGCAGGCGCAAGCGCATCAGCGCATCCACACCGGCCGCAGCGTTGAAGACCCCGCGCAACTGGCGCTGCTCATCGAAGAACTGCTGCGGCGGCAACCAGACCAGGGCGTAATCGGCCTGCTCAGTCGTGCCGGGCGTCCAGACCGACAGGCGCATCTCGGGCAGGGTGCGCTGCAATTCCTGCACCCAGGCCGAGGGGTCCACCCCCGGGCAGCAGAACATCAAGTGAGGGCTCATCAGGCCGCCACCAGCTTCACCAACTCGGCGCCCTCGCTCACCTGGTCACCGGGTGCGTACAGGAGTTCCTCGATCACGCCGTCGCGCGGTGCCACCAGGGTGTGCTCCATCTTCATGGCCTCCATCACGGCCACCGCCTGCCCCGCCTTGACCGCTTCACCGCGGGCCGCCAGGAAAGCCGTGACCTTACCGGGCATCGGGGCCTTCAGGCCACCCGCATGGGCTTCGCTGGCACCCGACTGGGCCAGTCGATCCAGCCGATGCAGAACGCGAGTGCCACTCGGCGCGAACAACGCAAATTCATCACCCACCTGATGCACCGTCACCGTGTATCGCCAGGGGCCGAGGTGGACATCCAGTTCAACCGACGCGGCGGCTGCCGCGTGGCGGCTCGTGCGCGACAGCGTCACGCCCGACAGGGGCCAGGTGTCATCACCCATCTGCAACTGCAGGCCCGAGGGGGACTGCAGCAGCACCGCCTCGACCGCCTGCTCGCCCTCGGTGAAGCTCAAGGGACGGACAGCAGGGCCGTGCACACGCCAACCGTCCCGGCGTGACCAGGGATCGACCGGCAAGGCGTCCTGACCGGCATCGCCTGCGAGAGGCCCCTCTGCCTGCAACAGGGCCAGCGCGGCCGCCCCCACCGCCAACGGCAGCGGCAGGGCCGACGGCGCAAACAGCGACTCGCGCTCCCGCTCGATCAGCGCGGTGTCCAGGTCGGCCTGCGCAAACGCGCGGCACTGCACCGCGCGGCGCAGGAAGGACACGTTGGTGTGCAGGCCCACGATGTGGGTGGCGGCCAAGGCGGCCTCCAGGCGTGCCAGTGCCTGCGCCCGGTCTTCGCCCCAGACGATGAGCTTGGCGATCATCGAGTCATAGTGCGGACTGATGGCGTCGCCCTCGCGCACGCCGGCATCCACGCGCGGCAGGTCTGCATGCCGCATGAAGGACACGTGATCGGGCCAGCGCAGCACCTTCAGCGTGCCGGTGGCCGGCAGGAAACCGCCCTCGGGGTTCTCTGCGCAGATACGGGCTTCAATGGCATGGCCGCGGCGCTGAAGCTGATCCTGCTGCAGGGGCAAGGGCTCGCCTGCCGCCACCCGCAACTGCCACTCCACCAGGTCCAGGCCAGTGATGGCCTCGGTCACGGGATGCTCCACCTGCAGGCGGGTGTTCATCTCCATAAAGTAAAAGCGCAGATCGCCATCGGGCTGATCGGGGTTGACCGGCTCGGCGATGAATTCCACCGTACCGGCACCCACATAGCCCACCGCCTTGGCTGCAGCCACAGCCGCTGCGCCCATTTCGGCACGGCGCACCTCGGAGAGGCCGGGCGCCGGGGCTTCTTCCAGCACCTTTTGATGGCGCCGCTGCACCGAGCAGTCGCGCTCGAACAGATAGACGGCGTTGCCGTGCGTGTCGGCAAAG